>Ga0209130_1000169_pt1 | contig 95167 bp, 89 predicted proteins | sample AraplaMF_Cvi_mLB_FD_184264 | JGI IMG/M metagenome (GOLD analysis project Ga0209130, IMG submission 184264) | Arabidopsis root microbial communities from the University of North Carolina, USA - plate scrape MF_Cvi_mLB (SPAdes) (version 2) | ecosystem: Host-associated > Plants > Roots > Endosphere... | reverse complement strand
TGTGTTTGTCAGCAGCAGAGAAGCGAGATTATGCGGTACATCGTGCAGCTCGTCAACCCCTCTTTTTCTTCCCTCACTCTGCTGCGCTGTGTGCGCTGCGTTGCGAGGGACAGAACTATAGCAAACGGGCCGACGTACCGCAAGGGCTTTTTCAGAGACCTTCGAAGTTCGGCTTGCGCTTCGCCAGGAATGCCTGCATGCCTTCCCGCTGCGCCGGCGTACCGAAGCCGGCATGGAACAGGCGGCGCTCGTAAGCCACACCCTCGTTCAGCGGCGATTCAAACGCGCGGTTGACGCAATCCTTGATCTGCATGGCAACCGAAACCGGCATCTCGGCGATCTGCCCGGCAATCGCCAGCACCTCTTCAATCAGCTTGTCCGCCGGGACCACGCGCGACACCAGGCCGGTGCGCTCGGCTTCGGCAGCGTCGATCATGCGGGTAGTCAGCAGCAGATCCATGGCCTTGGACTTGCCGATCGCGCGCGGCAGGCGCTGGGTGCCGCCGGCGCCCGGCGTCACGCCGACCTTGATTTCCGGCTGGCCGAACCTGGCGTTATCAGCAGCGACCAGGAAGTCGCACATCATGGCCAGCTCGCAGCCCCCGCCCAGGGCAAAACCGGCAACGGCGCCGATGACCGGCTTGCGCACGTTCAGGATATGTTCCCAGTTGCGGCCAATATAGTTGTCGCGGTAGGTGTCCTGATAGGTGTAATCGACCATGGCCGCGATGTCCGCGCCGGCAGCGAAGGCTTTTTCGCTGCCCGTCAGGATCATGACGTGGATGTTCGGATCAGCGTCGAACCTGGCAAACACTTCGCCCAGCTCATTCATCATGCGGTCGTTCAGCGCATTCAGGGCTTTCGGACGGTTCAGGCGGATCAGGGCCACTTTGTCGTGGACTTCGACGATCAGGTCTTCATATTGCATCGTTATCTCCTCCAGGAGTGAAAGTATGCGCCGATTGTAGCTGCTACTCAGCCTGCACTGGTATATTTGCTGCCCATGCTGACCGCCATCCGCCAACATATTGCCGCCCGCGTCGAACGCGATCCCCTGCTTGCCAATGCCGACTTCCGCCGCTACTGGTTCAGCAGTATCCTGACCGACTTCGGCAACCAGATCGGCGGCCTGGCCATGCCGCTATGCGCCATCTTCCTCGCCGCGACGCCGGCCCAGATGGGCATCATGCAGGCCTGGCAGGCGATTCCCTTTGCGATCCTGGCGCTGCCGGCCGGCGTATGGCTGGACCGCCGCCGCAAGCTGCCTATCCTGCTGGGCACCAAGGCGCTGCTGGCCGTGACCATCGCCGCCGTCCCGATTGCGTGGTGGATGGGCATCCTTACCGTTCACTGGCTATATGTATTGAGCGGAGTGCTGGGCGTGTGCTCGGTACTGGGCGGCGGCGCGCAATTGATTCTGCTGACTTCCGTGGTCGGACGCGACAAACTGGTCGATGCCCAGGCCAAGTTCGCCATTACCGACTCCATCTCGAAGCTGACCGCTCCCGGCATTGCCGGCATCCTGATCCAGCTGCTGACCGCACCGTTCGCGATGCTGATCGACGCCTTTGGCTACGTATTCTCGTTCTGGAATATGACGCGGCTGAAGCTGAAAGAGCCCGCGCCCCAGCCGGCCAACAAGCACCCGCTGCGCGATATGCACGACGGCCTGCTATTCATCTGGCGCAATCCCCTGCTGCGCACACTGTCCTGGAGCGCCTGCTGCTGGCACCTGGTGTTCAACGGCTATATGGCGCTGCTGATCCTTTTTGCGGTACGCGAGCTGCATATGACGCCGGGCGTTCTCGGCACCACGCAGATGCTGGGCGGACTGGGCGTGCTGGCCAGTTCCATGCTGCTCAAGCCACTGAACGCGCGCTTCGGCCAGGGCCGCACCGTGCAGCTGGGCATGGCAGGTACCGCGGCGGCCTTCATACTGATGCCGACCATTCCGGCCCAACTGTTCGGCAGCAGCACCATGTCCGCTGCCGCTTATGCGCTGCTGATCTTCTGTTTCGACTGCAGCATCATGGTGTATCTGATTTCGTATGGCGCGCTGCGCCAGAAGGTCACGCCGGACGATATGCTGGGCCGCATGATCTCCACCATGCGCTTCCTGACCGTGGCGCCGGCCCCGCTCGGCGCATTGGCCGCGGGCTATGTGGCAAACGAATATGGCGTCCGTTCGGGACTGACTTGCGTTGCTGCCGGCGGCGCGCTGCTGACCATTGCCGTTGCGCTGGCCAAACCGCTACGTAGCGTGCGCCCTTGAATCCCCGCCGGCTCTACACTGAAGCGGACCTCATTGCCCAGTGGAGTTGCCATGTTCAAGTCCATTCTTTTACCTACCGATGGCTCGCAGCTGTCGGAACGCGCTACTGAAACCGCGATACGTTTTGCGCAGCTGAACGGAGCGAAAATCGTTGCGGTATCTGTGGTGCAGCCCTTCCCGCTCGTGCCGATGAGCGAAGCCGTGGTGGTGCCGGATGCCGCCGTCTTCGACAAGCATGCGGATGAATATGCCCGCAGTTGCCTCGACCGCGTATCGGCTGCGGCATCGGCAGCCGGCATTCCGTTCGAGGGCATCATGACGCAGTCGGCCACGCCTTACGAAGAAATCGTGAAGGCAGCAGAACAGCATCACTGCGACATCATCCTGATGGCCTCGCACGGCCGCAAGGGTCTGAACAAGCTGTTCCTCGGCAGCGAGACGCAAAAGGTGCTCGCTCACACCACCCTGCCCGTGCTGGTGCTGCGCTGACCGGACGCTGATGCGCCGGCCCGCGCATTAGTCTCAGCGGGCCAGCCTGGGCAGCAGTACCCAGATATTGCCACGCTGTTTCATGCGGCCGGCGCTTTCGGCTGCTTCCGAACCGAAACCGAAGAACACGTCCAGACGGATCGGGCCTTTGATGGCGCCGCCCGTGTCCTGTGCCATCATCAGGCGCTGGAACGGGATATCGCTGGCCGGCTGGGTGGTGTTCAGATAGATCGGCACACCCAGCGGAATCTGGCTGCGGTCGATCGCCACTGAACGCTGCGCCGTCAGCGGCACATTCAGCGTGCCGCGCGGCCCCAGTTTCGGATCGGGCAGTTTCTCTTCCCTGAAGAAGACATAGCTCGGGTTCGCATTGAACAATTCCTGCATCCGCGTTGGATGGCCGGCGATCCAGGCCTTGATGCCTTGCGCACTGGCCTGTTCGGCCGTCAGCTCGCCCTGCCTCACCAGCCATTTGCCGATCGACTCGTAGCCGCGGCCGTTCTGGTCGGCGTAGGCCACGCGCACGGTTTCGGTATCGCTCAGCTGCACGCGGCCGGAACCCTGCACTTCCAGGAAGAACGCTTCCACCGGATCGTCCACCCACAGCAGCTCGTTGCCGGGCAGGCCGTTCTGCGCGATCTCTTCCCGCGCCGGGTATGGCGTAACGCGCTTGCCTTTCAGCTTGCCGCGCACGCGCTTGCCCTGCAGTTCCGGATAAACCGAACCGAGATCGATGATGACCATATCATCCGGCACCTTATATAGTGCGGTGGTGTATGCGCCGCCTTTCTTGCGCGAGCCGCGCAGCAAGGGTTCGTAGTAGCCGGTAATCAGGCCGCCGTCCGCACCGTCCGGCGCCACGACCTTGTGCGGCTGCAGGAAGGATTCGAAGAACAGGCGGATGGCATCGTCGCTGCCGGCATCGACGTTGCGGGCAATCGTGCAGGCTTCCTTCCAGTCGGCTTGTGCCGCCAGCCTGGAGCAGGACTGCACGAAGGCAGGCCAGGCGGCGCGCAGGTCGTCGCGGTCCCAGCCCGGCAGGTCGCTCCAGGCGGCAGGGATGAAGTCGGGCTTGGCCGGTCTGGCGGGCGGCGCAGGCGGGACGGCCGGCGCCGGTTCAGCCGGCGCAACGGGAGGAGCCGGAACCACGGGCGGCGCCGGCTGAGGTACCGGCTGCGGCGCTGGCTGCTGGACAGTCTGCGTGGTACAGGCGCTCAGCACCAGCGCCGCCACGATGGCGGCAACGCGGGCCGTGCCGGAGGCTGCGACGGGGCCAGCCGAAACAGTTAAACTACGGCGAACTTTAAACATAAGGGTTGTCTATGTGGTATCTGATGCTTGAGGCGTTTGTGGCGCTGTTCCTGCTGGTGTTTATCGTGTGGTGGACGCTGCCGTCCAAGAAAAAGAAGACGCCGCCCAAGGACAAACAATAAGGCAGGCGGGCGCCTGCCGGGGAGTCAGTGCAGGGTGCGCGGCAGCGACAGCACGAACTCCGGAATCTTTGCTTCGAACTGGTGGCCATCCTCGGCCACGCAGAAATACTCACCGTACATCGAGCCCTGCGGCGTGCGCAGCTGCGTGCCGCTGGTGTATTCGAATTGCTCGCCCGGCTGCAGCAGCGGCTGATGGCCGACCACGCCAAGACCGCGCACTTCTTCCTTGTGATTGCTGGCGTCCGTGATGACCCAGTGGCGGGAGATCAGCTGTGCCGGGACCGTGCCGGTATTCTTGATCGTGATGGAGTAGGTGAATACATAGTTGGTGCGGTCGGGATCGGATTGCTCCGGCAGATACTGGGTTCTGACCGCAACGGTGAATTCATATTGGGACATCGGCATTCCTTAGTAAATCGGCAAACATTCAGCGAATGTAAGCGTAATGATTTGACCATTCTAGTCCAAGCGCTCCGCAAACCGCAGCACACCAGCGTAAAATAGCGCATCTTTTTTAAGCAAACCCTGACATGACTACTTTCCGCATCGCTCCCAGCATTCTGTCCGCCGACTTCGCCCGCCTGGGCGAGGAAGTGCGTAATGTCGTCGCTTCCGGCGCCGACATCATCCACTTCGACGTGATGGACAATCACTACGTGCCGAACCTGACCGTCGGCCCGCTGGTGTGCCAGGCTATCCGTCCGCACGTGCAAGTGCCGATCGATGTGCACCTGATGGTCAAACCGGTGGACCGCATCATCCCCGACTTCGCCAAGGCCGGCGCCAACATCATCACCTTCCACCCGGAAGCTTCGGACCACATCGACCGTTCGCTGCAACTGATCCGCGACAACGGCTGCAAGGCCGGCCTGGTGTTCAACCCGGCCACGCCACTCAGCTACCTGGACCACGTGATGGACAAGATCGACATGATCCTGATCATGTCCGTGAATCCAGGCTTCGGCGGCCAGTCCTTCATCCCGCAGGCGCTGAAGAAGATTGCCGAAGCGCGCCGCCGCATCGACGAATCCGGCCGCGACATCATGCTGGAAGTGGATGGCGGCATCAAGATCGACAATATCAAGGCCGCGGCAGCAGCCGGCGCCGACACCTTCGTCGCCGGTTCCGCGATCTTCGGCAAGCCTGACTACAAGGCCGTGATCGACGCCATGCGCGCCGAACTGGCACAGGTGGGCTAAGCATGACGGCGGTCCTTCGCGGCGTGAAGGCCGCCATCATTGACCTCGACGGCACCATGCTCGATACCATGGGCGACTTCGAGGTTGCACTGAACAATATGCGCGCGGAGCTGGGCCTTGGTCCGGTAACCGTGGCGCAGATCTCGCTGATGGTCGGCAAGGGCTCGGAAAACCTGATCCGCCGCGTGCTGGCCCTCGATTTCGACGAGGCAGGCGTTGCGGCCCGCTTCGAGCGCGCGTACGAGTCCTATCAGCGGCACTACATCGCCATCAACGGCGAGCACAGCGACGCCTATCCCGACGTGGAAGCCGGTCTGCGCGCCATGCAGCAGCGCGGACTGCGCCTGGCCTGCGTGACCAACAAGCCGCTGGCCTTTGCCCTGCCGCTGCTGAAGCGCAAAGGTCTGGATGGCTATTTTGAAGTGCTGTACGGCGGCGATTCCTTCGAAAAGAAGAAGCCGCACCCGATGCCGCTGCTGGCCGCCTGCGAATTTTTCGGCCTGCCGCCGGCCCAGGTGGTCGCCATCGGCGACTCGTCCAACGATGCGCAGGCCGCGCGTGCGGCAGGCTGTCCAGTGCTCACCGTGCCATATGGTTATAACCACGGAGTATCTATACACGAAACGGATTCCGATGGTATAGTTGACACGCTTCTGCATGCTGCAGACCTGATAAGTACGCAAAACACCGCTATCTGAACCGAAAATGTTTCTTCGCAAAAGACACAATGTTACCCACCGGGGCTCGATTGAGGCCTGGCTGTGGCGACGCTGGCAATCCTGACGCAGTCTCGATTGCTGCCGGCGCACGTCTCATGACGTCCCTCGCCCCGGCAGGTTTTTTGCAAGCCTTACCGCCACCACCACACCCAAGCTGGCGGAATGGAGAGGAACATGACCGAACTCGAATTCAAATCCCTGGCCAACGAGGGCTATAACCGCATTCCATTGATCGCGGAAGCTTTCGCCGACCTCGAAACCCCGCTCACCCTGTACCTCAAGCTGGCGCAGACCCAGAACTACGGCAAGAACACCTTCCTGCTGGAGTCGGTCGTGGGCGGCGAGCGTTTCGGGCGCTTCTCCTTTATCGGCCTGCCCGCCACCACGCTGCTGCGCAGCTCGGGCAGCAAGACCGAGATCGTGAAGAACGGCCAGGTCATCGAAACCCACGAAGGCAATCCGCTCGAATTCATCGAGCAGTTCCAGTCCCGCTTCAAGGTGGCCGTGCGCCCCGGCATGCCGCGCTTCTGCGGCGGCCTGGCCGGCTACTTCGGCTACGACACGGTGCGCCACATCGAGAAAAAGCTGGCCGGTTCGGCGCCGAAGGATGACCTGGGCCTGCCGGACATCCAGCTGATGGTGACCGAAGAACTGGCAGTGATCGACAACCTGTCCGGCAAGCTGTACCTGATCGTGTATGCGGACACCTCGCAGCCGGAAGCTTTCTCGAAGGCGCGCCAGCGCATCAAGGACCTGCGCGCCCTGCTGCGCCGCGGCGTCGATGCGCCCGTGACCTCGTCCTCGGTACGCACCGAAGCGGTACGCGAGTTCAAAAAAGAAGACTACCTGGCCGCAGTCGCCAAGGCCCACGAATACGTGATGGCCGGCGACCTGATGCAGGTGCAGATCGGCCAGCGCATCCGCAAGCCTTACGTCGATGCGCCATTGAGCCTTTACCGCGCGCTGCGTTCGCTGAATCCTTCGCCGTATATGTACTTCTACAATTTCGGCGACATGCAGATCGTTGGCGCCTCGCCGGAAATCCTGGTGCGCAACGAGACGCTGCCGGACGGCGAGAAGAAAGTCACGCTGCGTCCGATCGCCGGCACCCGCCCGCGCGGCGCGACGCCGGAGCGCGATGCCGAACTGGCGGAAGAACTGCTGAAGGATCCGAAGGAAATCGCCGAACACGTGATGCTGATCGACCTGGCGCGCAACGACCTGGGCCGCATTTCGGAAACCGGCACGGTCAAGGTGACCGACAAGATGGTCATCGAAAAATACTCGCACGTGCAGCACATCGTCTCCAACGTGGAAGGCACGCTGAAGAAAGACATGTCCAACCTGGACGTGCTGCGCGCCACCTTCCCGGCCGGCACCCTGACCGGTGCGCCGAAGGTGCGGGCGATGGAAGTGATCGACGAGCTGGAAATCAGCAAGCGCGGCATCTATGGCGGCGCCTGCGGCTATCTCTCCTTCGGCGGCGAGATGGACGTGGCGATTGCGATCCGCACCGGCGTGATCAAGGACGGCATGCTGTACGTGCAGGCGGCAGCCGGCATCGTGGCCGATTCGATCGCCGAAATGGAATGGCAGGAAACTGAAAACAAGGCGCGCGCCGTGCTGCGCGCCGCCGAGCAAGTGCAAGATGGCCTGGATGGGGAGTTCTGAAATGCTGCTGATGATCGACAATTACGACTCCTTCACCTATAACATCGTGCAGTATTTCGGTGAGCTGGGCGAGGATGTGCGCACCTTCCGCAACGATGAAATCAGCATCGCGGAAATCGAAGCGCTGAATCCGGACCGCATCTGCATTTCGCCCGGCCCGAAAGCGCCGGCGCAGGCAGGCATTTCCATCGAAGTGCTGCAACACTTCGCAGGCAAGAAACCAATCCTGGGCGTTTGCCTGGGCCACCAGGCCATCGGCGAAGCCTTTGGCGGTAAAGTCATCCGCGCCAAGCAGGTCATGCATGGCAAAACTTCTCTCATAGCGCATACGGGCGTTGGCGTGTTCAAGGGCTTACCCAGCCCGTTCACCGTCATTCGCTACCACTCTCTGGCAATCGAGCGATCCTCTCTGCCTTCCTGCCTGGAAGTGACAGCATGGACCGACGACGGCGAAATCATGGGCGTGCGGCACAAGGAGTTCGATATCGAGGGTGTGCAGTTCCACCCTGAATCGATCCTGTCCGAACACGGCCACGCCCTGCTGAAGAACTTCCTCGAACGCTAAAGAGAGACGCATCATGACCATTACCCATCAAGAAGCTCTGGTGCGCTGCATCGAGCACCGCGAGATTTTCCACGACGAGATGCTGCACCTGTTCCGCCAGATCATGTCCGGCGAGATGTCGCCCGTCATGGTGGCGGCGCTGACCATGGGCCTGCGCGTGAAGAAGGAAACCATTGGCGAGATCACCGCTGCGGCGCAGGTGATGCGCGAGTTCTCGACCAAGGTGCCGATGGCCGATACGCGCAACCTGGTCGATATCGTCGGTACCGGCGGCGACGGCGCGCATACCTTCAATATCTCTTCGGCTTCGATGTTCGTGGCTGCTGCGGCAGGCGCCCGCGTGGCCAAGCATGGCGGACGCAGTGTGTCCTCCTCTTCCGGCAGCGCGGACCTGATCGAATCGCTGGGCGCCAACATCAACCTGAAACCGGAACAGATCGCACAGTCGATCGCGCAGTCGGGCATCGGCTTCATGTTCGCGCCGAATCATCACGCCGCCATGAAGCATGTGGCGCCGGTACGCCGCGAACTGGGCGTCCGCTCGATCTTCAATATTCTCGGGCCGCTGACCAATCCGGCCGGCGCGCCGAATATCCTGATGGGCGTATTCCACCCTGACCTGGTTGGTATCCAGGTGCGCGTGCTGCAGCGTCTCGGTGCGCAGCATGCTCTGGTGGTGTGGGGGCGCGACAACATGGACGAAGTGTCGCTCGGCGCGGGCACCATGATCGGTGAGCTGGTCAACGGCGAGATCCGCGAGTATGAGATTCATCCGGAGGACTTCGGCATGCAGATGATCGCCAGCCGCAACCTGAAGGTGGCGAATGCGACGGAGTCGCGGGCACGCGTGATGGAAGCTTTGCGCGGCGAACCGGGACCTGCCACGGATATCGTGGCGCTGAACGCAGGCACGGCGCTGTACGCGGCGGGCGTGGCGGCATCCATCGAGGACGGCTTGGCCAAGGCGCGGCTGGCGATTGCCACCGGCGCGGCCATGGCCAAGCTGGAACAGTTCATCAAGGTGACGCAGGCGCTGGGCCGGGAGGGCTGACCATGTTCGGCATTCATGACCTGGCGTTGTTTGTGGTGTCCGGGATTCTGCTGAATATCATGCCAGGGCCGGATTCGCTGCTGATCATGTCGCGTAGTGCCGCGCATGGCTGGAAGGCGGGCTGCTCGGCGGCGCTTGGCATTGGCGCGGGGACGATGGTGCATGTGCTGGCGGCGGCACTGGGATTGTCTGCGCTGCTGGCGACGTCGGCGACGGCGTTCACGGTTGTGAAGTGGGTCGGCGCGGCATACATCGTCTGGTGCGGGATCGGGATGCTGCGGGCGAAGCTGCGCAGCGATGCGCCTGCCGGCGCCGCTGCAGCGCCGGACGGTGTACCGGTCACCTACCGCCGCATCTTCGCGCAGGGCTTCCTGACCAATGTGCTGAATCCCAAGGTGGCGCTGTTCTTCCTGGCCTTCGTCCCGCAATTCATTTCGGCCGATGCGCCGAACAAGGCGCTGGCCTTCCTCGTCCTTGGCTGCATCTTCAACTTCAACGGCATGTTGTGGTGTAACGGCCTGGCCGTGTTCACCGCCTTCGCCAGCGCGAAGCTGAAACTGAAACCCATGGTGTCGCTGTGGCTGAACCGCGTAACGGGCGGCCTGTTCCTGGCACTGGGCGTGCGCCTCGCGCTGTCCGAACAAAACTGAGAAGCATTATGTCCGATATCCTGAACAAGATCCTGGCCGTGAAGGCCGATGAGGTGGCCGCGGCAAAGAAATACCGCAGCCTGCAAAGCCTGCGCGCCGAAGTCGAGGGCGACAAGGAACTGCGCGCCCAGCTGCGCGGTTTCGAAGCCAGTCTGCGCAAGCATATCGACGCCGGCAAGGCCGGCGTCATCGCGGAAGTGAAGAAAGCGTCGCCGTCGAAAGGCGTGCTGCGCGAGGATTTCCGTCCCGCGAATATCGCCGAGAGCTACGCCAACGGCGGCGCGGCCTGCCTCTCCGTGCTGACCGACCGCCAGTTCTTCCAGGGCGATAACGAATACCTGAAGCAGGCGCGCGCCGCCTGCGAGCTGCCGGTGCTGCGCAAGGACTTCATGGTCGATATGTACCAGATCTATGAAGCGCGCCACATGGGCGCCGACTGCATCCTGCTGATCGTGTCCGCCCTCGACCATGGCCTGATGGCGGAAATGGAAGCCTGCGCACATGAACTGGGCATGGATGTGCTGATCGAATCGCACGACGGCGAGGAACTCAGCGCCGCGCTGAAACTGAAAAGCCGCCTGATTGGCATTAACAACCGCAACCTGCGTACCTTCGAGACTTCACTGGACACCACGCTGGACCTGCTGCCGCGCATTCCGAAGGAACGCATGGTGATCACCGAATCCGGCATTCTGAACGCCGGCGACGTGGAGCGCATGCGCGAACGCGACGTGCATGCATTCCTCGTGGGCGAGGCCTTCATGCGCGCCGCCGATCCGGGTACGGAACTGAAAAAACTGTTTGCCTGAACGTCTTCGGACGCGCTACGCGGCCAGCGCCGCCGCTGCGATCTCCACGCGGTTGCGGCCATTTTCCTTGGCCCGGTAGAGCGCGGCATCGGCGCGCGCCAGCAGGCTGTCGAGGGACTCTTCGCCGGGCGACTGGCTGGCGAGACCGATGCTGACGGTGCAGCAGGGCTGGCCCGCCTGTCCCAGCAGGAGCTGGATGCGCTGCGCCACCTGCTCGGCGCGTCCCAGGCCGGTCTCCGGCAGCAGCACGATAAATTCCTCGCCGCCAAAGCGCGCCACACTGTCCGTTTCGCGCAGCGTACGGCGAATCACGCTCGCCACCTTGACCAGCACACGGTCGCCTTCGATATGCCCATGCTGGTCGTTTACCGCCTTGAAGTGATCGAGGTCGATGGCCATCAGGGCCAGCGCGCCGGCGCCGCGGCACTGGCGGGCACGGGCGCGTGTATAAGCTTCGCTGAAGCCGCGCCGGTTCAGCACTTCCGTCAGCGGATCGTGCGTGGAGCGCTTTTCCAGCACGCGCTGCAGGCGGCGCGTGGCCAGCATCAGGAAGCTTACCGTCAGCAGCAGCGCCATGAAGTTGGAGACTGCCAGGTAGGCGTTGGCAAGGCTGCTGTTGCGCAGCAGGTCCACAGTCGGTGCGCCAGCGGTCAGCGCCGCCACGCCGCGCGTCAGCACGGCAATGGCCTGCACGGCCAGCAGGACGCCGAAAAACCAGCTGACGAAATGGCGCTCGCCGCGCTGCCACACCTGGCGCAGCTGGTCGATATAAAACACGCTGACGATGAAGGAGAACGCCGCCACCCGCATCGAGAAATTCGGCTCCGCCATCAGCCACAGGATCATCGACAGCAGATCCAGCAGCCACATGGCGTGGTACAGGCGCCAGGCCGGCGGCTGGCCGTAGAAGGCGCGCGTGCCGATCATGCTCAGGCCGATGCCGCACACCAGCGCCAGATTAGCCAGCGTCGTCAGCACCAGCGAAGGAATGGACGGCCACCCTGCCTGCGCTGGCGGCGCGGACTGCAGGCCCTGCAAGGCCAGCAGCGCACCGGCGCCGACCATCAGCGCCAGCCCGCCCGACCAATGCCCGAGGCCCCGCACCTCGCAGCGGAAACTGCGGTGCATGACGTACATGACCACGGCCATCGCCGCGCACATCAGCGCGGTCATGAACAGGACGGTCTTTACATCCAGCGACAGCATCGGCGCCGTCAGATGCTGGATGGACGGCGCAATTCGCCTTTCTGGCGGGGCTGGGGTGTGAATGTGATGCCGGGAATGCGTTCGCCCTGCAGCTTCACGCTGAAGGTCATCAGCTCATCGCGGCGGAAGGCGTGCACCTGTACCGTGTCGCCGACCTTGTAGCGGGACAGCAGTACCTCCAGATTCGATGGGCTGCCGCTCACGCGCAAGCCGTCGATGGCCACCAGCAGATCCAGCGCGGAGAGACCGGCGCGGTGCGCTGCGCCGCCTTCGTGCACGGCGGACAGCTTGGCGTCCGCGCCGTCGCGGCCGATATTGGCGTCCAGGCTTGGCTTGGAGGATTTGCGTTCGTCCTTGTAGTCCACACCGAACGGCGCCAGCAGCTTCGCCAGCGGCACGTCTTCCGTGCCCTTGACGTACTTGTCGATGAAGGACTTCATCTTCGCGCCGGCCACTTCATCGATCAGCGCCTCCACCCCGGCCGGGGTAACGCCCTTCGGTTTGCCGTTGAAGAAATCCCGGCCATAGCGCTGCCACAGGGTGCGCATCACATCGTCCAGCGAACGCTTGCCTTCGGTCCTGGCGCGGATAGACAGGTCCAGGCCCAGGGCGACCAGCGAGCCCTTGGCGTAATAGCTGACGATGGAATTGGCTGCGTTCTCGTCCTGGCGGTAATACTTGCCCCAGGCGTCGAACGAGGAATCGGCCACGCTCTGCTTGGTGCGGCCCGCGCCGCGCAGCACGCCGCCGACAGCCTTGCCCAGCATCTTGTAGTAGGCCTTTTCGTCGATCATGCCGGAGCGGACCAGGAACAGATCGTCGTAATAGCTGGTGAAGCCTTCGAACAGCCAGAGCAGCGGCGTGTAGTTCTCCACCTGCAGGTCGTACGGCGCGAACACGGACGGCTTGATGCGCTTCACATTCCAGGTATGGAAGTATTCGTGGCTGCACAGGCCCAGGAACTTGATATAGCCTTCGCTGCGCTCCTTGTCGCGGGCTGCCGTGGTCGGCAGATCGGCGCGCGCGCAGATCAGCGCGGTCGAGGCACGGTGTTCCAGGCCGCCGTAGCCGTCGCCGACCACCATGGTCATGAACACGTAGCGCTCCATCGGCGCTTTCTTGCTGCGCGGCTCGAAGAAGGCAATCTGCGTTTCGCAGATCTGTTTCAGGTCGGCGCACAGGCGCGGCAGGTCCAGGTTCGGTACACGACCGGTAAACACGATATCGTGCGGTACGCCGTGGGCCTTGAAACTCGCCAGCGCAAAGTCGCCCATTTCGACCGGGCTGTCGATCAGCTCATCGTAGTCGCGGGCGATATACGTGCCGAAGCCATAGCGCTTCGCTTTCAGTTCCGGCAGTGCGGTGGCAACGCGCCAGCTGCGCGCTGCTTCGTCGGCCGGACGCTGGATATCCACCACGTGCGCGCCATCCTCCTGCCCCAGCACGCGCAGGAACACGCTGGTGCCGTTGAAGAAGCCGTGCGTCTGGTCCAGGTGCGCGGCACGCACCGACAGGTCCCATGCATACACCTCATACTCGACCACCAGGCGGCCATCGACGGGCGCCGCCTGCCACGAGTGCTTATCCAGCTTGGCCAGCGCCACCGGCTTGCCGCCGGCGGAAGCGGCGATGCGCACGATATTGCGCGAAAATTCGCGGATCATGTAACTGCCGGGAATCCACGCCGGCAGCGCGAAAATCTGGCCTTCGGGAGCCGGACTGTCCACCGTCACGGTGACATGGAACAGGTGCGCCGCGAGGTCCCTGGCGGCGATGGTGTAGCTGATGGCCGAGTTTTTGCCTGGTTTGTTATTTTTCATTTTAGGTCGGACGGCGTATCGATATCCTGCAGGATGCCCGGATCTTCCACCGCCACTTCTTTGTTTGGGTAATTCCTTACTATACCGCGAGCGCCCTGGTCTCCTTCCAGCGCCAGCAGCAGCGGCAGGTGGTGACGGCTGAACGCCACCGGATTGCCGCGTTGTCCCTGATGCACGGGCACGGCGATATCCGCCCCCTCTTCCACCTCTCTTGCCAGCGCCGACACCGTGGCCGGCCGCACGTGCGGCATGTCGCCCAGCGCCACCACCCAGCCCAGTGCATCCTGGGTGTGGTGGATGCCGGTGACCAGCGAGGCCGCCATGCCGCAGATCGCATCCTCGCAGATCACGATCTCGCAGCCCAGGCCGCGCAGGGCCGACGCCGTTTCGTGGTCGCCCGGCTTCACGACCGCAATCACGCGCGGCAGGGCCGCCAGCAGATTGCGGGCGCTGTGCGCAACCACCGTACCGCCCTCCAGCGGCTGCAGCAGCTTGTTGCGCACGCCGCTGGGGTCGAAGCGCGTGCCGCGCCCCGCCGCCAGCAGGATGCCGGTCATACCGTGGCGTGCGCCAGGCCCGGTCACGGCTGCCTCAGGCCGACGCCAGGTCGAACGGCAGCTTGCGCAAGCGCTTGCCCGTTACCTGGAACACGGCGTTGGCAAAGGCCGGCGCCAGCGGCGGCAGGCCGGGTTCGCCCATGCCGGTGGGCGGCTCGGTGGAAGGCACGATGTGCACATCCACCTTCGGCATGTCCGGCATGCGCGCCACGGTGTAGTCACTGAGCTGGTTCTGTTCGACCATGCCATCCTTCAGCGTGATCGCGGCGCCCGGCAGCGTGGTGCCGACCGCCATCAGGATGGCGCCCTGCACCTGTGCTTCGATCGTCAGCGGATTGACCGGCTGGTTGCAGTGGATCGCTGCAGTCACGCTTTCCACCTTCGGCGCGCCATCCTTTACCGAGGCGATCACCACATAGGCGGCCACCGTGTTGAAGGACTCGTGCACGGCCACGCCCCAGCCCTGCCCTTTCGGCAGCTTCTTCCTACCGTAGCCGGACCTGGCGACAGCCAGGTCCAGCGCGGCCAGATGGCGCTTGTGTTTCGGGTCGATCAACTTTTTGCGGTAGGCCACCGGATCCATGCCCGCAGCATGCGCGGCTTCGTCGATCAGGGTTTCCATCACGAAGGCGGTGTGGGTCGAACCCACGGAACGCCACCACAGCACCGGCACATTGGCCTTCACGTTATGCACGCTCAGGTTGAGCGGCACGTGGTACGGCTCGCCCATGCCTTCGATCATGGTCGCATCCACGCCATCCTTGACCATCATCGGTTCGAATGCCGTGCCGGTAATGATGGACTGGCCAACGATCACATGATCCCAGCCGACGATATTGCCTTGCGCATCCAGCCCCAGTTTTGCGCTGTGCACATGGGATGGACGGTAGTAGCCGCCCTTGATATCGTCCTCGCGGCTCCAGATCACCTTCACCGGGCCTTTGCCCCACACCTTGGCCACGTTTACCGCTTCCACGATATAGTCCGAGGTCGGCACGGCGCGGCGGCCGAAACCGCCGCCGGCCATCATGGTGTTCAGCGTGACCTGCTCCGGCTTCAGGCCGGCGGTACGGGCGATGGCTGCAGCGTCCAGCGTCTGGAACTGGCTGCCGGCCCACACGGTGCAGGAATCGGCCTTCAGATCGACCACGCAGTTCAGCGGCTCCATCGGCGCATGCGCCAGATACGGGAATTCATAGACGGCTTCGATCTTCTTCGGTGCACCGGCCAGTTTCGAGGTGTCGGCCTTCCTTGCCGGCGTACCCGGCCTGGCGGCCAGCGCCTTGTACTGCGCCAGCTGTTCGACGCTGCTGACTTTTTCAACGCCGCTGCTGTCCCAGTCGATCTGCAGCGCTTCGCGGCCCTGCTTTGCCGGCCAGTAGCCGCTGGCGATCACCGCCACGCCGCTGCCGCCACGGTCGGTCGGCACCTGCACCACATCGATCACGCCGGGAATCGCTTTCGCTTTGGACGCATCGAACTTCGCCACCTTCGCGCCGAACACGGGGGGACGCGCCACCACTGCAACCCTGGCGCCTTCCGGCCTGAAGTCCATGCCGAACTGCTGGGCGCCGGTGGATTTGGCGCGCGCATCGATGCGCGGCGTTGGCTTGCCGATGATCCTGAAGTCCTTCGCGTCCTTCAGCTTCACGCTGGCGGGCACCGGCTGCTGCATGGCCGCATCGGCCATCGCACCGTAGCTGGCTTTCTGGCCGTTCGGTCCGAGCAGCATGCCCTTCGAGGTTTTCACCTGCTCCGGCTTGAGCTTCCACTGCGCGGCAGCGGCGCCGATCAGCATCTGGCGCGCCTTGGCGCCGACTTCGCGGTACTGGTCCCAGGAGTGGGCCACGGAGCCCGAGCCGCCGGTCATCTGGATGCCGAAGGCGGGATCTTTATACACGTCGCCGGCCGGGGCCAGCGCGCCGCGTACCTGCGACCAGTCGGCATCCAGCTCCTCGGCGATCAGCATCGGCAGCGCGGTGTGTACGCCCTGGCCGAATTCGAGACGGTTCACCTGCACGGTGACCGTGCTGTCCGGTGCGATGTGCAGGAAGGCGTTGGGCTGGTAGTTCGGCCTGGCCGGTGCTTCAGCGGCGCGGGCAAAGCGTCCGCCGCCGGTGAGTACGAAGCCGAGCACCAGGCCGCTGCCGGCAACGGCGCCGGCTTTCAGGAAACTGCGGCGGGAGAAGCCGGCATCGGCGTCCGCGGCGCTGTGCGCCGTGGCCAGGGGTTGCATCCATTCTTTGCGCATGGCGGCCTCCTTCAGGCGAGGGTCCTGGCCGCGTCCTTGATGGCAGCGCGGATGCGTTGATAGGTGCCGCAGCGGCAGATATTGCCGGCCATGGCGTTGTCGATGTCCGAGTCGCTCGGCGCCTTGTTGGTGCGCAGCAGGGCGGTGGCGCTCATCACCTGCCCGCTCTGACAGTAGCCGCATTGCGGCACATCGTGCTTGACCCACGCATCCTGCACGGCCTTGCCGACCTTGTCGCCGGACATGGCTTCGATGGTGGTGATCTTCTGCCCGACCGCCGCCGAAATCGGCGTGATGCAGGAGCGGATCGGATTGCCTTCCAGGTGAACGGTGCAGGCGCCGCACAGGGCCGCGCCGCAACCGAACTTGGTGCCCGTCATGTTCAGGTTATCGCGCAGCGCCCACAGGATCGGCGTCGCCGGATCGGCGTCCACCTGCACATCGCGACCATTGATATTCAGTGTGACCATTCAGTACTCCCTTGATATTTATACGTACGAATGCATACGGCGTGCAAAAGCACGCCGCCAAAGACCGCGGATCGCAGGTGTCCGCTTGATTACTGCTTGATGCCTGCCAGTTTTGCTTCCAGCGCACGGACGTCGATCGCGCCCGGCACGCGGGTGCCGTCGGCAAAGAAGATCGCCGGCGTACCGTTGACATTCAGCTTCTGGCCCAGGGCCAGCACCTTCTCGCTCGGCGAGGTGCAGCCGGCCGGCGCAACAGGCGCCCCCTTGCCCTTGACCATCCACTCGTCCCACGCCTTGTTGCGGTCGGCCGAGCACCAGATATTCGTCGATTTGGTAATGGAGTCGGCGGACAGGATGTTGTACATGAAGGTGTACACGGTCACATTGTCCACTTGCGACAGGGTCTGCTGGCGGAAGCGCTTGCAGTAGCCGCAGTTCGGATCTTCGAACACGGCGATCACGCGCTTGCCATTGCCCTTCACGCTTTTCAGCGCCAGCTCCAGCGGCAGCTCATCGAACTTGATCTTGCTCAGGTCATCGATGCGCGCCTGGGTCAGGTCTTCGGAAGTCTTCAGGTCGAAGATGTGGCCGACGATCAGGTAGCTGCCCGTCTGGTCGGTGTACCGCACTTCGTTGCCGACGCGGATTTCATACAGGCCCGCATACGGGGTCTTCTTCACCGCATCGATTTTTACGCCTTCACCGAGGCGCGGCTCGAGGGCCTTCTTGATCTTTGCTTCGGTCGCTGCATCCTGTGCATCCGCGCAGGACATCAGCATGAGCGATGCCAATGCCATCGCGAGCTTTCTCATCTTCATTCATTTCTCCGCTTACTGCTTGCCAAGGGCATGCGTGATCAGCCGACGCTTGATGCCCGGCAATTTGTCCAGCAAGTTTAGCCCGAAATTACGAACTACGCGTACTGGCTCGAGATTTGCGTCAAACAGGCGCTGCAGGCCGTCCGTTGCCATTTGCATAAGCAGCACCTCTTCCTTGCGGCCGCGCGCATAGCGGGCCAGCACGCGCTCGTCGCCGATGGAGCGGTGTTCCTCGCGCTCGGCGACAGCCCTGACCAGTTCTTCCACGTCGCCGAAGCCCAGGTTCATGCCGTGGCCGGCCAGCGGATGCACCACGTGGGCGGCGTCGCCGATCAGGGCTACGCGCGGCGCGACCATCGAATGCGGGCGCATCAGTTTCAGCGGATAGGAGCGCACCAGCTCCGGCTGCAGCGGCGTGAGCGCGCCCAGTTTTTCGGCGGCGTAGGTATTCAGGCGCTCGGCAATGCGCGCCGCGCCTTCACTGCACAGCGTTTCGGACAGCGCATCCGGCGCCGACCACACCAGCGAGACCTGCTTGCCCGGCAGCGGCAGCAGCGCAATGATGCCTTCGTCGCAGGTGAACCACTGGTGGGCCACGCCGTGATGCGGCTTCTCGCAGGCGAAGTTGGACACCACGCCGCTCTGGTTGTAGGGGCGGTAAGAGAGGCCGATGTCGCACTGGCCGCGCACCCAGGAGTTGGCGCCGTCCGCGCCGACCACCAGCGAGGACTTCAGCGCGCTGCCGTCATCCAGCGTCACGCTGGCGCCGTCGGCATCGGCCTGCAGTGCGATGGCTTTGCCATGCACGACATGCACGTTCTGCGCGAACCGCAGGGCGGCGTCCAGCGCCTGGTTCAGGTTGCGGTCCTCGACGATCCAGGCCAGCGAGCCGATATGCGCGCCGTAGGCGTCGAAATTCAGCGCACCGCCGTTCTTGCCGTCGCCGTTGACCAGCATGGCATCGACCGGCGCAATGCGCGACTGGTCCATCGCGCCCCAGACCTTGAGACGGTCGAGCAGCTTGTGGGCAGTGTGATTCAGGGCGAATACGCGCACGTCCCAGCTGGCCTGGTCTTCGCGCTGCGGCGCGGGCGGCGGCCCCAGCAGGGTCACGCTTTGTCCGGATTGGGCGAAGGCCAGTGCTGCCGCTTTGGCAATGGCGCCGTTGCCGACGATACAGACAGCCGTCTGCACGTGGTGCCGCGCGGAATGGGCGGCCGGATGCGAGGGATTGTTCATCCGGCCATTATAGCTTTCCGCTATGCCGCGCGGGGGAGCGCTGCCCGGTGGAATTCGGGCAGCACGTACTCGGCGATTTCCTGCATCGTTTCCTCCAGTGGACGCTCGTTGCGGCGCAGATGCAGGCCGATGTGCGTCACGCCGGCTTGCTGCATGGCTTGCAACTCACTGGCCAGCGCCTTGCGTCCGGCGCGGCCGCCGAAGCGGTGGCGGCGGAAAGGTTCGTCCGGATTGGCGGCCAGGTCGAGGTGGATAAAGCTGATATACGGTTTATCCTCGCCGGCCACCGCCCGCCACGCGGCGCTTCTTGCCGCGTGGTCGTCCGGTGTTCCGGGATAGGCCAGGCAGCCGTCCATATTCTGGCCAATCCATTGCGGCGACTGCTGGGCCAGTCCGGCCACCAGCAGCGGCAGCGCAGGCTGGGCCGGACGCGGGATCAGCTGCACGCCGGGCGGCAGACTGCCCTCGGCCCAGTTGCGCGCCAGATCGACCTGCTGGCGGAACGCCGCGCCCCGGCCGGCGAAATCGCGGCCGAAAATCGGGTATTCAACCGGACGGTCGCCGCTGGCGACACCCAGCAGCAGCCGTCCACCGCTCAGCTGATCGACCGTGGCAGCCGATTTCAGCGTGAGTAAGGGCTCACGCAGCGGCAGTACCACGGCTGCCGTGCCGAGCAGGATGTGCTGCGTGGCGGCGGCCAGATAGCCGAGGTAGCTGAAGGTCTCAAACACCTGGGCGGCGTCGCCGAAGGACGGGTCGTACAGCGGCACGTCGCGCAGCCACAGCGCGCGATAGCCGAGGCGGTCGGCCAGCTGCGCCAGCTGCAGATGGCGGTGCATGTCCGGCTCGCCGGGCAGGCGGACCGCTGTGCCCTGCTCCGCCGAGGCGGCAGCGTAGCGGGCGGCGCTGGACCAGTCATTGTCCAGCGGAAGTTCCAGGCCGACGCTGAAGCCGCCGGCCCGCAGGCGTTTGAGAGCGCTGTCCATGGCTTAGTCCCAGGCTGGCGCCAGGCCTTCAGGGTTGGCGATACGGTCGTTGCGGTCCAGCGTGGCGATGGCGGCCAGTTCCTCATCGTTCAGCGTGATCTTCTGCGCGGCCAGGTTGGCCTCCAGATTGGCGCGCTTGGTGGACGATGGAATCACCGCATAACCCAGCTGCAGCGCCCACGCCAGGGCGATCTGCACGGCGCTGGCGTTGTGGCGTTCGGCGATGCGCGCGATGACCGGGTCCTGCATGACCTTGCCGTAAGCCAGCGGCATATAGGCGGTCAGGTGGATGCCGTTACGGCGCGCGAAGTCGGCTACCTTGCGGTTCTGCAGGAAAGGATGGATCTCGACCTGGTTGGTCGCGATCTGCTCCGCGCCGACGGCAGCGATGGCCTGCTCCATATGCCTGACCGTGAAGTTGGATACGCCGATCAGCTTGGTCAGCCCCTGCTCGCGGGCTTCGGCCAGCTGCTGCATGTATTCCGCGACCGGTACCGCGTCGTTGGGCGAGGGCCAGTGGATCAGCGCCAGGTCCAGCTGCTCCATGCGCAGCTTCTGCAGGCTTTCCTTCAGGCTCGGGATCAGCTTGCCCTTGGCCAGGCTCTCGGTCCAGACCTTGGTCGTGACGAACAGTTCTTCGCGTTTGACGCCGCTCTCGCCGATGGCCTGGCCCACTTCAGCCTCATTGCCGTAGATTTGTGCGGTGTCGATGTGGCGGTAGCCGAGGTCCAGGCCGTTACGGACCGAATCGATGACTACCTGTCCTTGCAGACGGAAAGTGCCGAGGCCGAAAGATGGGATGTTGCTCATGGTTTTGCTCCATAAAGATTACTCAAGGCCACCACTATGCCCGTCCTCTTTGTTGAGAAAAACCACTCCATCTACAAAAGATATCTGCTTACGAGTCAACAATCCCGAAATTTGTGCCCAAAATCACTATTGCAAAGCGCTGGACGGCTGCTATAATGCTGCCTCTTGGCCTGGTAGCTCAGTTGGTAGAGCAGAGGATTGAAAATCCTTGTGTCGGTGGTTCGATTCCGCCCCGGGCCACCAAGAATTCAAACGCCACCCTCGGGTGGCGTTTTTGTTATCTAAGCCGCGCCGTCAGCATCTTTATGGCCGCCGCCAGGCGCAAGATCCATTTCCATGCCGCCGCCGGCGCTGCCGCTCGCGTTTCCCTTATTACCACTCTTGTCCGCGTCGCCTTTGCCGCGGCTGCCGCCTTGCGTCCGGGTCGGCCCCTGCAGCGGAATAGTGACATCCTCCGGTATCGCCACCAGGTCCAGTGCCGTGCGAATAAAGCTGCGCAGGGAAATGACCAATTCTGCCGTATGAATGGGACGGCCGGCAGCCAGATCGGCCGCAGCCTGGGCCGCCAAGCGGCAGTGTTCTTCCGTACCGAGCAAAAGAATATCCGCCAACGCGGCTTCGACCGCATCACGTATGCGGCGTGAACGATCAGAGCTGGATTGCGCCGCGCTCCCGCCGGTCTCGTGCGGCGCTGGCCCTGCCGCGCGCAAGTCGCGCAGATGCGTCGGATCGACTGTCAATTGCCCGGTAAAAGATCCTCCCAAAGTGCGATATGCGGAAATCAGCGTTTTCAGCCGTTCGTTGATCTGGCGGTTCATGCGCTCCCGGCGTTGCTGGATGGACTGCATCATCAGCAAGCGGATGCCCACGCCAAGCAGCGTAAATACCGCCAACCCGATGACAGTGGTGATCGCCGCTTGCCACGAACTGAAATCGATATAGCGCATGTGGCCCTCGACAGCTGTTTTTGATGGGGTCCATGGTACTTGCGTTGCAAATGCCGGCGCACCGGATTGAATCCTGTGCCGGTGGCTGGATTCCGCCCCCGTGCTGTCTATTTCCCAATCAGCTTATAAATTTTGCACTAAAGCCCAATAATTGCCGTATAGTATTAAATAATACAGATATGAAAGATTCTCGAAAAAAATCGAAATGACACCCGTCCTTCGACACAACCTGTCGTAAGCGGCAACTATATTCACTCCATGTCATCTACCAACACCACTGTCAGCAAGGGAGAGAAGCTGGCCCAGCGCCTCTCCCGCATACTAGCCCGCTTGCATCAGGGCGACCACATCGACAAGCACCAGTTGGCCGAAGAGCATGGAGTGGACGTGCGCACCATTGAACGCGATCTGGGTGAGCGCCTGCTCGGCATAGTTGAACGCGATGCGGAAGGTCGCTGGCAACTGACGCACAGCGCCCGCAGCACCATTCCTGTCAAACATCTGCATGGTTATGCCCGCCTGTCCGGCACCGAGCAGCTCTTCCCGGATGGGAGCTTGCGCTATTTGCTGGAACAGCTGAGTACGGCCGAACTCCGCCGCGCCACACTGGTGCAGGCGACGCCGCAAGAGGACTTACGCGGAACCCGTGCCTTTACCACGCTGCACAGCGCTATCGTCAATCACCACCCATGCCGCTTTACCTATAAGGACCGGCCACGTTTGGCCCGACCTTACCGCCTGATCCACAAGAACGGCATCTGGTACTTAGCTGCAGAGGAAGGCGCACGGCTCAAGAATTTCAGCGTTGCGTTGATCGATGCACTGGAAGTGGATGAAGCCACCTGCTTCACGCCCGATCCCGCCCACGCAGCCTACATCGACGCCAAAGACGACGTGTGGTTCACCGACGAAACCACAGACGTGCTGTTGCGCGTCGCTCGCGACGCCGCTCACTATTTCAGCCGTCAGCAACTGTTGCCGCAGCAGCAGCATCGCACCGACAGTGATGGCTCGCTGCTCGTCAGCACCCAGATCAATCACATCAATCAGCTTTTGCCGGTGGTGCGGCACTGGCTGCCCCACGTACGAATTCTCAAGCCGGCGGCGTGGCAGGAAGAGTTGATACGGGGCTTGAAGCAGGCGATTCAGCTGTGGGAAAGCTGATCTCAAGTCAGCAAATCATTTTTTAAAACGAAGCTAATTTCGGCTATTGCAATCGGAGAAATATGAACAACGAACGCAAAAGAGCAGTCCTGCAGTCCGTCAGTGCCTGTCCTATCTGGCGGATGCAGGCAGTGGAACAAGTCGGTCAGATGCTGGGCCAGATCGACCAGGCCAACGCCATGATGGCCAATATTTCAATGACCGCACAAAACTCCGCCATCAAAGGCGGTTTTGCCGCCGAAGTCTTTCACGCAGAGTCGTTCAACCTGGACGCCATCCTGAAAAACAAGGATGTACGTGCCTTCACCGATGGCTTTGCAAATACGCCTCTCGGCCGCAACGATACGCTGCACGATATCGTCGTCATGAAAGATGGTGAGCAAGTGCTGGGCGCGCAATTGAAATATTTCAAGAATGCCGATGCGACGCAAAAGGCATTCCGCTCCACGAAGGACGGCGTGCATCACTACGAGAACAGCGACCTGTTCCTCGGTCCTTCCGATCAGATCGACGGCATCAGAACCTCCGCGCAAAAGGCTGTATTAAAGAATCAGCAAACGCGCCCCCAAGTTTCCAGCGCCGCTGAAAAAGTGCGAGACAAAACGGCCGGCCAGCTGGACATAGAAGGCGCCCAGTCCACACCTTTGAGCAAGCCCGACGCAGAGCATCTTGGCAGTAACACCAAAACTGGCAAGGAGCTGCATGAAAACATGCAGAACGGCTATCTGAACAAATCCACGCTACAGCAAAGCGTGAAGGCTGCTGGTACGGCAGCCCTTATCACTGCAGTAACCGCGGGCTGCATCAATTCCTTCCAGTACCTCAAGCTGGTGCGGGAGGGCGAGATGAGCGCAGAGCAGGCAGCACGTCTCATCCTGACCGACACAGTGATCGCAGCTGGCGACAGCGCGCTGAAAGCCGGCGCGGCAACGGCGAGCGTCAGCATGGCGGCACGCTCGGTTCCGGAACTGTTCGCAGGCTCCGCCTTCCAGAGCAGCCTGGCCAGTGGTGCAATCGCAGGCGCAACCATCTGTGCAGTAGATGCCGTGCAGTGCATCGTACTGTTCGCTGCCGGCAAGATGAGCGGCGAAGAACTGGAAACGCGGACCGGAAAGAATATCTTCCAGACCGGCGCCGCCGTCGTGGGCTCCTCGATCGGCGCCTCCATCGGAGCACTGGGTGGTCCTGCGGGTGCGCTGATCGGCAGCCTGGTGGGCGGCGTCATCACGTCGCTGGCGATGAACATTGCGCTGGACAACCACATCGAGAAAGATTTCCAGCTCACGCTCGCCGCAACGGAGCAGGTCACCAGCAATGGCATCTCGGCCCACGCTACTTTGCAATACCTGCATCTCTCCCAGGAATATTACGCCGAGTTCCACAAGAGCGTGTATTTGTCCGAGCGACATTTCACGCATCAGGTCAAAACCATGCAGGCGCAAAGCAAGCGCCTGAAAGACAAGATCAACAAGCTCTGAGGTATGAAAATGACTGAAGTATCCGCAGCCGAACAAAAGCAGATTTTTGACACTCCGCTGGAAGGCGCAGACATCGAGGCGCTCAATGCGCTGGTCGCCAGGCACAAGGCCAATGCCGCCCTCACGCAGCAACTGGCGCTGGACGCATCCAAACTGGTGACATCAAGCCAGGAGCGTCTCGCCCAGCAATCCAGCGCCGGCTTCTTCAAACGATTCGCCGGCGCCATCAGCGGAAAGACCAGCGAAAACCAGATGCTGAACCAGGCGGACATGCTGCGGATGCAAAAATTCGCCTGGCACTATCTGCAGCAGCTGCAGCAGCAAAACCTGATCAACGCGCAGAGCATTGCGGTCATCCGCAACAATCTGAGCACGATGAACGAATACATCATCGAAACCCGCGACTTCCTTGAACAGGCCATCGACAAGATCGACCAGCGCTTGCGCCACGTGGAAAACAACACCAGTTTCAACAACTGGGCATTGAACATCGAGGCGAACAAGCGCCGCTGGAAATCGACGCCCAAAACGCTGCTCATCCTGCGTCTGACTTACGACTTCATGCGCAGCCATCCCGGCGTGCTGCTGAGCCAGCGCGATGTCAGCAACTACCTGGTCAACTCGCTGGAGAAGCTGGACATCAACTGCGACGAAGAAGTCGCACTGATCGATCTCGTCGGCGAACTGATCGACCAGATCGAAGTTGTCGGCATCGACCACTACCGCAATATGATTCAACTGTCGTTCGATGAACATATCGTGGATTCCGATTTTATTCAGAAGAATATTTCCGGCACCGGTTTCAACGCGCTGTACTTCCTCTCCGATCAATACGAAAGAATCATCGATCTGACCAGCGATGAAGATCTGTGCAATAGCGACGAGGCCCGGGCAAAGATCATCGCCAAGTTTTTCGGCACCGAGTTCGCGTCGCTGTCGGCGGCGTACAGCATTCGTCACCTGATGTGCGAAATCATCGGCGGCAGCCAGGTAGCCATCGACATATACAAGGATCAGCATGGCCTGAACGCAGTGCCGGAGCAGGAAGCCGACGACGAGCCGGCGCCTCTGGAACCCGTGGCGCTGGTTTCCTCGCTGCAGGACATCCAGTCGCACACCTTCTTCGACAGCAAGCAGAGCGACGAGTCCCGGCGCAATTATGTTCTGCTGTTCGCACTGTGCGTCGCAAATGCGGCGTCGTTCAGTCCTCTGGCCCTGGAATTCGTTGCGCTTCTGGCCGAGAAATACAGCCTGTCCGGCATAAGCGAAGAGCTCCAGCAGCTGGCGGACAATCCACGCAAGCTGAACGACTTTCAGCCAGTCATGCAAGCGCTGCTGGACAACGAAGAGAAGAAAATCACCTGGCTGCTTGATGCATTTTTCCTGCTGACACTGGCGCAGAAGCCAATTGAAAGCCCGCAAATCAAGACCGTCCTTGGGATCCTCAAACCTGCCCAGTTGAAGGACTGTCTGCCAAACATGATGATGCTCATCAGCGAAAGCGATGAATCGAAAGTGCTGGAGGCGGGGCTGAAGCTGGCGACTTGTACGCAAGGCTGGAAGAACATCATCCGATACCGCAATCTGCGCTTCCACAACTACTTCGCGGACGCGGTCAAACGCCTGAATACGGCAAGCTGGGCAAATACGCGCCTGGTCTTTGACATGTCCGACGTATACCGGAAAGGCATGGAGCACGCAGTCTTCTTCAGCTTCTCCGATGGCAGCTTCATGAGCAATCTGACCGACAAGGCCGCTGCCACCGTCTGCAGCCAAGGACGAAAATCGGCGCTTTCCGGCCTGAACGAAATGCGCAGAAAAGCGCAGGAACTTCTTTCGGAGCATCGGTCAGCGCTGTACCATGCCAACGCCGTCGTCGCCCGCTGGAACATTCCGTCGTTCGAGTTCAAGGATAACCTCGGTCATTCCGACTTCGATCTCGACAATTCCGCCGAGAACGAGGACTGGGGTGATTACTTCCAGCGCTACTACGACCAGATCAATGGCACTTTGGATTCGTTCAGCGATGCCTGCGGCGATGTCATGCGGCAGATCGAATTCTTTATCGCAGGGGACTTCGATCAATCCGTGGCCGCGCTCCAAGAGCAACGGCGTGCAGAGTCCTTACGCCAGCAGCAGCAGGAAAAACTTGAAAAGCAGTCCGTGTCCATCATCAGGGATGGCAAAGAGCATCTGTTCAGTATCGATTGGCAGCAGGTCGAAAATCCGCCCTGCGACCCGGAGCAAATCACCTACATCAAGACCGACGGAAAAATCTGGCTGATCATCGATTCCGATGAAGTGGTGTATCGCAGCGAGGACGGAGCGCATTGGCAGAAAATCCAGATCGACCCGCAGTACAAGGTCTGGCTGGACAAGATCTACGTCGTCAATGGCACATGGATCATCGCGAACCGAGCCCTGAGGGAGGGAACGCGCGCAGACGGCATCTATTACTCGAACGATGGCCTGGCATGGCGCCATAGCGAAGGGCCAGGCGGCGCGGCCAACAGCAACCTGACCTTGAATGAAGGCCATCTGTCCTACGAGAACATCATGTACTTCAAAGGCACATGGCTGTGGGCGGTGACGCAACATCAAAAATACAGCTACACCGAAAAAGGCTTCTTCAGCGACTCCACGAAGACCGACACTTATCGCAAGACCATTCTCTTCTGCGCCGACAACCTCGGCGGGCCGTGGCAGCGCTGGGACCAGTCGCCGCAGTTTAACGACGGTGTGGAAGTGAAGACGATCCGTTCGCTTCCGGGCGATAGCTCGCTGCTGGCATTCTGCGAATACAGCAGCTCCTACATCCGTAACAAGAAAAAGCCCGACACGCCTGGCTTCGTGATGTACTTCGGTGCAGGAAAATCCTGGCAAACGTCCGGCTGGGATGGCAGCACAAGTTTCTACCATTCCGGCAATGGGCCGATATTCGCGCAGTTGGACGGCCGCCTGATGTATTTCTCGTCAGGCGAAGTTCTGGCGTCGGCCAAGGGTTATGACTGGAGCCGGGAAGAAGCGACCTTGCACGTTGACGATCACTTTGCACTGAACGGCCTCAGCCTGTTCACCTCCAACGGCAGCTCGGCTATTCAACTGAGCCAGGACGGCAAGCTGTTCAAGGAGATCGGACTGGACGAAGGTACATGGCGCCACCTGTCAGCCAATGACGCTGGCATGCTGGGCGTTCATTACGCGAACAAGCACGAAGAAACGGTCCTGCGTCTGGGGCGTTTCATCTGCCAACCGAAAACCTGATGAGATGGGACGCCACCTTCGGGTGGCGTTTCTTTGCGCTTCGTGTTCAAGCAGGTCATCACTCGCAGGAAAAAATCAAGCTCCGCTGTTCACTTCGCGCCTTTGCGCCGACGCCCTACTCCGCTGGCGCAAGCGGCGGCCATGCGCTCGGTCCAACGCGAGCGCGCTCCGCCAGGAGCATGCTGGCCGGAATCGCAGCTGTGCGATTCATTTGACGATCGCGTAGTGTCTGGCGCGCAGCATGGCATATTCCCCTCCACTGGCAATGCGATAATGTCAGGCCGTTCTGGCCCATTCAAATCTTGTGGAGAAGTTCCATGCCCCGAATTTCCGGTATCGACCACGTTCAGGTCGCCATTCCGCCTGGCACTGACGATGAAGCGCGCGCGTTTTATGGTGGCGTGCTGGGGCTCACGGAGACGCCGAAGCCGGCGCCGCTGAATGCCTCGGGCGGGATGTGGTTCCTGACGGGGACATCGCAATTGCACATCGGTAGCCAGGCCGGCTTTGTTCCGGCCAGGAAGGCGCATCCGGCCTTCCTCATCGAGGATTTCACCGAGTATTGCGAACTGCTGCGCCAGCGGCAGGTGGTAGTGAAACTGGAGCCGACCGTGTACGGACGGCGCCGAGCGGGGATCGAGGACCCGTTCGGCAACCGTATTGAACTCATCGAGGCCACACAGGCCTGACTGACGAGATCAGCGCCTGACCGGCATCAAGTCGAGCAGGATGGCGGTTTCAGCCTTGATGGTGTTGAGCAGGGTCGGCTTCAGATCCGGCGCCCATTGCGGCGAGTGTGTACCCGGCAGCGGCTGGCCCGCTTTCTTCGCAGCGTCCAGACGGGCGGCATCAACGGCGCCAACGTGGATCAGCAGCGCCTTCACGCCCGGCTGCTGGCCATACACCGCGAAGTCTTCGGACGTCATCTTGGCCGGCATCTCTTTCACGAACTCGGGTCCAACCGCCTTCTCCACCGCCTTCACCGCACGCGCCATCAGCTGCGGATCGTTATACACGGAATCCGGACCCGGCTTGATCTCGACCAGCGGCTCCTTCGGCGCACCGGCAGCAATTGCTTCGCCCTTCGCTTCACGCGCAATACTTGCCAGCACGCGCTGACGCACTTCAGGGCGGAAGGTGCGCACCGTCAGCGCCAGCTTGACCTGGTCCGGCACGATGTTCGCCTGCGTGCCGCCCTGGATGCTGCCAACGGTAATCACCACCGGGTCCAGCGGATTGTTCTCGCGCGACACCAGCGTCTGCAGCGCCAGCACCAGGCGTGCCGACATCACCACCGGATCACGCGTTTCGTGCGGCACGGCGCCGTGTCCGCCCTGGCCGAACATGGTGATGGTCACGGTATCGGCCGAAGCGCGGAAGGCGCCGGCGTGCCACATGATGGTGCCGGACGGCATGGTCGCATCGTCATGCATCGACAGTGCATAGTCCGGCTTCGGGAAGCGCGTGAACAGGCCGTCCTTGATCATGGCGTTGGCGCCGGTCAGCGGTTCTTCCGACGGCTGGCCCACCAGCATCAGCGTGCCGCTCCAGGCCTTGCGGTTTTCCGACATCAGCTTCGCCGTGCCATACCAGGCCGACATGTGCAGATCGTGTCCGCAAGCGTGCGCCACCGGTACGGTATCGCCGAAGGCATTCCTGGTAGTCGCCTTGCTGGAGAACGGCAGGCCAGTCTTTTCCAGTACCGGCAGCGCGTCCATTTCGGTACGCAGCATGACGGTCGGGCCAGGGCCATTGCGCAGGATGGCGACGACGCCAGTGCCGCCCACGCCGGTAGTCACCTCGAAGCCCAGCGCCTTGGCGCGTTCGGCCAGCTTGGCCGAGGTCTCGTGTTCGCTGAAGCCCAGTTCAGGATTGGCGTGCAGATCCTGGTAGAAGGCTTCGAGTTTTGCGTACTCGGCGTTCAACTGTGTCGCGAACGGGGCCGGCAGCGAAGCGCCAGCCGCGGCGCCGGACAGGCCGGCCATCAGGCTGGCGGCAAGCAGGGAACGGGTGAAGATACGGATCGATTTCATGGAGCTCTCTTCATTGATGAGGAAGGTGTAATCAGATGTAATTTTACAGATAAATATTTCATTCCGGTATTTTTAGTTTCTTTGAGGTAAAATTAACCCTTTCAGCTTGTCGCTCACTGCATAAGAAAACAGCACAAAGGACCATAGTCATGGGTTTACTCTCAAACATCAAAATCGGAAAGCGCCTCGGACTGGGCTTCTTCCTCATTCTCGCGATGACCGTGCTCATCGCCGTCGTTGGCGTCTGGCGCTTGCTGGAAGTTGGCGGTTCCACGCGCGCCATGATGGCCGCGCCGCTGACCAAGGAACGCCTGATCACCGACTGGTATAGCCTGAACTTTGCTTCCATCCGCCGCACCGCTGCGATCGTCAAGAGCTCGGACCCGTCGCTGGGCGCCTACTTCAAGGCGGATGCCGCCGACTCCGTGAAGAAAGCTGCCGAACTGCTGAAGAGCATCGAGCCGCTGATCGCGGAAAGCGGTGCCGAACATGAGCTGTTCGCCCGCATCCTGGAACAGCGCAAGGTGTACAGCTCTTCGCGCGACGGCGCCGTGAAGGCGAAGGCCGACGGCAACCCGGAAGAAGCCGCAGCGATCCTGGAACAGAAGTTCACGCCAGCCGCCCAGCAATACCAGGACCTGCTGCAGCAACTGGTGACCATGCAGCGCGAAAGCATCGACGCCACCGCGCGCGGCATCGATGGCGACACCACCTTCAGCGCCCGCCTGATCGTTGTCCTGAGCGCTTCCGCCGTGGCCATCGGCGCCATCCTCTCGTGGCTGCTGACGCGCGGCATCGTGCGTCCAATCCAGGACGCCGTGACCGTGGCGGAAACCGTAGCCGGCGGCGATCTGACCCACGTGTTCGAAGGCCGCACCAAGGATGAAACCGGCGCCCTGCTGCGCGCGCTGCGCCACATGAACGACAGCCTGGTGAATATCGTCAGCCAGGTCCGCGTCGGTACCGACACCATTGCCACCGCATCGGGCGAGATCAACGCCGGCAATCTGGATCTGTCCTCGCGCACCGAACAGCAGGCCAGCGCGCTGGAAGAAACCGCCGCCTCGATGGAAGAACTGACGACCACCGTGCGCCAGAACGCCGAAAACGCACGCCAGGCCAACCAGCTCGCGATTGCCGCCTCGGAAGTGGCAACCAAGGGCGGCGCGGTGGTGGGCGAAGTCGTGACCACGATGAGCGCGATCAACGACTCGTCGAAGAAGATCGTGGACATCATTACCGTGATCGACGGCATCGCCTTCCAGACCAACATCCTGGCGCTGAATGCTGCAGTCGAAGCAGCGCGTGCCGGCGAACAGGGCCGCGGCTTTGCCGTGGTTGCAGGCGAAGTGCGTACGCTGGCCCAGCGCTCGGCTGCTGCGGCAAAGGAAATCAAGGAACTGATCACGGCATCGGTGGCCAACGTCGATACCGGCGCCAAGCTGGTGGACACTGCGGGCGCCACCATGGAGCAGGTGGTCAACAGCATCCGCCGCGTGACCGACATCATGGCCGAGATCACCAGCGCCAGCCAGGAACAGACCGGCGGCATCGAGCAGGTGAACGGCGCAATCGGCCAGATGGACGAAGCCACGCAGCAGAATGCGGCGCTGGTCGAAGAGGCTGCCGCGGCTGCCGGCGCACTGCAGGACCAGGCCACCCGCCTGGCGGAAGCGGTCGGCATCTTCAAGATCGCCGGCGGCGCCATGATCGCGCCCGCACCTGCTCTCGCCCGCTCCTCTCCGGTTCCGATCCGGCGCCAGTTGAGCGCCGCCAAACCAGCCCTCAGGCGCCCCGCCAGACAGCCGGTCCACACGGCCGACGACTGGGAAGAGTTCTAAACCAAAATGCCACCTCCGGGTGGCATTTTGGTTTGTCTTGCGCCTTACTTAGCGCAACAGCTTGTCGATCTGCTCGGCGGGCATGACGCCGGGGATGCGGCGTCCGTCGGCGAAGAAGAGGGTTGGAGTGCCGTTCACGCCGAGCTTCGTGCCCAGCGCCAGGTTGCGCTCGATCGGGTTGGCGCAGTGGGCTGGGGCCAGGGCGCCGCCCTGCATGGCGGTGTTCCATGCCTGCTCGCGGTTCGCTGCGCACCAGACGCTTTCGGCGCGGCCCAAAGCGTTCGGGTGAATCGAGGCCAGCGGGAACAGGTAGGTGTAGATCGTCACGTTATCGAGCTTGGCCAGCTCGCGCTCCAACCGGCGGCAATACGGGCAATCCGGATCGGAAAAGATCGCCACCTTGCGCTGGCCCTTGCCTTTCACGCTGACGATTGCATCGGCCACCGGCAAATCGCCAAAGGCGATCTTGCTGGCGTCCTGCGTGCGCTGCTCGGTGAGGTTGATGCGGCGTTCGATGTCGATCAGGCTGCCCTCCATCACGTAGCGCGCGCTCGGGTCGATGTAGAAGATGTGGCCGGCGGTGACGACTTCGTACCAGCCGCCGGCGTCGATGCGCGTGATGCTGTCCACCTTGACGTTGGGCGCCAGCGATTGCAGGCGCGCGGCGATGCGTTCGCGCTCGCCGCTGTCCCTGCCGGCAGCCTGGCCTGTCCACATGGCGCTGGCTGCCGCGCCTCCGGCCACGCCGATCAGCGCCCACTTGGCGGCCCGTTTGAAGTTCATCGGCATCGGCAACTCACTCCCCTTGCGCCGCATCGCGCACCAGGCCCACGATGCCTTCCAGCGGCTTGGCAAGTTCGGGGTTGATGCTGTGCCGTGCCGCGATATACGACGGCGCGTTATAGCTGACCCACACCGCGCCCGACGCATCGCGCCAGGCCAGCGCCTTCAGCGGCAAGTCCAGCGCAGCGCTTGGCTGTGCCTGCATGACCGGCGTGCCGCCCTTCGGATTGCCGAAAATGACCAGCTGCGAATCGTTCATCGCCAGTCCGGCGCGGCGCGCGTCCGCCGCGAAGTCGATGCGGGCGAACACCAGCATATTGCGCGCCTGCGCCAGGTCGGCGATGCGCTGCGCCGTCTCGGCGACGGAGTAACGGCTGGCGATGCTTGCCATGCCTTCGGTTTGTGCCTGCGCCATGCTCGCGGCTCCAGCAAGAATGAGGGTTGAGAGAAGTCGTTTCATGTTTGCATGGTAGATGCGCCTTGGCGGCGCGCCCATGTGCCTGGCACTCAATGCTTTGCTCGAACGTCTCATAGCGCTTGACGGCCGCAAAGCGGCGGCCTATAGTTAACCAACAAGTTAATTAATCGATTGGTGAAATTCGATGCAAGACCGCCTCAGCCAGACGTTTTCCGCCCTTGCCGACCCGACCCGTCGCGCCATGCTGGCCCGGCTGTCGGCGGGCGAAGCCAATGTGTCCGACCTGGCCCAGCCCTTCCTCGGCGAAATGAGCCTGCCTGCCGTGACCAAGCATCTGCAGGTGCTGGAAAAAGCCGGGCTCATCACCAAGACGCGCAAGGCGCAATGGCGCTCCTGCAAGATCAACGGCGATGGCCTGAAGGACGCCGCCGACTGGATGGAGCAGTACCGCGTGTTCTGGGAAGAGAGTTTCGACCGCCTCGATGCTTACCTGAAAACCGTCACCGCAAAAAAACCTCAAGGAGATGAGAATGTCTGAGTTCAGCGCCCCGAATGAAATCCGCCTTATCCGCACCTACGACGCGCCGCTGCAGGCGGTCTGGGACGCCTGGACCGACGATGCACAGGTAGCGCAGTGGTGGGGACCACGCGGCTTCAGCATCACCACCCACAGCAAGGAATTCCGCGTGGGCGGCCTGTGGAACTACACCATGCACGGTCCGGACGGCACCGATTACCCGAACAACGCTGTGTATCTGGAAGTGGAGCCGCTGGCAAAGCTGGTGTATGACCAGGGCGTCAGCAATGACCGGCCGCCGATGTTCCGCGTCACCGTGCTGTTCGAGCAGGTGGACGGCAAGACGCGCATGGACATGACCATGGCCCTGGCCGACGCGGAAGCCGCCGCGCAGACGCGTCAGCGCATCCGGCAGCACAGCGGGAATTCGACCTGGGACCGCCTGGCCGAATACCTGGGCAAGCGCCTGCGCGACGACGACAAGTTCGTCATCAACCGCAGCTTCGAAGCGCCGCAGGACGTGGTCTTCGAGATGTGGACCAATCCCGAGCACCTGGCGCGCTGGCTGCCGCCGACCGGCCTGGACATGCGCTTCCTGCGCGCCGACATCCGCACCGGCGGCGCCTCGCTGTACTGCATGGGCAACGACGCCTTCACCATGTACGGCCGCGCCCACTACGAGGAGGTGCGCCGCCCCGATCTGCTGGTGTACACCCAGCAGTTCTGCGACGAGCAGGAAAACATCGCACGCCATCCGATGGCGCCGGTGTGGCCGGAAACCATGCGCACGACCGTGGAGTTCAACCCGGAAGGCGAAAACCGTACGCGGGTGACGGTGACCTGGGAAGTGGCGGGCAAGGCGTCGGCGGAAGAGCTGGCAGCCTTCCTGGCGCATCGCAGCAGCATGACTCAGGGCTGGAGCGGTTCCTTCGACAAGCTGGACACCGTACTGGCAGCCTGAGGTTCCTGCAGCGCGTCCTGCAAGGCCAGCCGGGCCAGGGCGCGCGCCCCTTCATACGATTTCACGGCCGCGATGAAGCGGCCGTTGTGGCAGAAGGTGGCGTCCGGCACTCCGGTGACGGCCGCCAGGTCGGCATCGCGCAGGCCCGCCCACGACTGCGGCAGGTCGGCGCGGGCGTCGAAGCTGTCGGCGCTGACCGGCACGGTGCTCAGCACATGGCGCTGTTCGGCAATGCTGCGGCTGATGACAAACAGCACCTTCGGCATTTCCTTGCGCACGATCTGCGTCCACGGCAGCGCGCTGTTATCCAGATACAGCACCCTGCCCTCTTCCAGCACCTGCGCCTGCCGCACCTGCTGCGCCGCCAGCATGGCGCCGACGCGGTATTTCACCGCATTCAGCATGACGTCCGTGAACAGCGCCATCGCGCGGCGGAACTGCTGCAGCCGGTAGTCCTCCGAGGCTGCGCCGTAGCCCAGCCTTTGCTCGTCCAGCCAGTTGGGATTGAAGCCGGAAATCACGGCGGACAGGCCATAGCCGCCGGGCGCGCTTTTCGCCGCGCCCACGTCGGACAAGTCCAGGTACTGCACCACATCCGCATCGATGGCATAGGCGATCTCGCGCGCCTTGTCCTCGGCCAGTTGCTGCCCCAGGTGGTCCAGCGCCAGCCTGCTGACGCAGTGTGCACCGTATTCGCGCCATACCAGGCCGGCGCTGGCATATGGCACGCCGCTCTGCCTTGTTACCTCAAAGCCTTTCTGGTGATGGTCGAAGCGGCCGGCGGCCGGGTCCCACACGTCGCCCACGTCGATGGCGAAGTCGGCGGCCTGGATGATGGCCGGATCGCGCGTGCGGATGAGCTCTGCTTCCGGATGAAGAATAAGCAGGACGGCAACCGCCCACGCATCGTCTGCATGAAACTTGCCGCTGTGGGTCACGATGACCATGAGCATTCCTGTCGCTAAAGCTGATATTGGCGACATCTTACCCAGATCGGCGCGCAAGGTGCGCATAAAAAGGTTCATCGCGGATTAGCGGGATGACGCTTTACCGCGCGGCGCTTGCCTCGGCTTCCTTTTCCGCGGCCCTTCTTCCGACTGCCGCTGCCAGGCACGGTAGCCTGTGCAGCAATGTCAACTGGCGCACATGATGGCCTTTGACCAGGCTCGCTTCGTTGGCCATCTTGCGCGCTGAGCGGCAGAAGGTTTTAGTAACAAGCGGTGGAGCGACACCCCATCATCGCGACAGCGAACCATCCCCCTGGAGCAACTGCCGGTGAGCTGGCTTAATCTGGCTGAGCACGAGTTCCCGGAATTCCGCGATGAACCAAAAAAAAGCCACCCGAAGGTGGCTTCAAGGGGAGACGGGTGTGCTCAGGCAACGACCACGAAATCCGGATTGGCAATCGCGAAAGCCGCTTCGCGGTTGGCCGGCGGGTAGATCCACAGGGTGTTGATCTGCTGCTTCAGCGCCTTGCCTTCGGCGCCGGTCAGGTGCACCTGGCGGTCCCAGCCTTCGGTGTACAGCGCGCCCCAGGCGCCGAGGTCGAGGCAGGTCACGTACTTCGGCTGGCTGTACGGATGCAGCGGCAGGCCGACCAGCTCGGCAGCGGCGTTGTGGCCCGCCACGCGGCCCAGGCTCAGCGCGTGCTGGCAGGACATGGCCGCCACATTGCCCACGTTGTCGGTGGCGGCGCGCGCCACGTCGCCAGTCACGTACACGCCATCCACACCGGCCGGACGCAGGGTCGGATCGACCGGCACGCGGCCGAAGTTGTCGGTGCTCAGGCCGAGGGTGGCGGCCAGCGGGTTGGCGCGCATGCCGGCGGTCCAGACCACGGTATCGGCTTCAATGCGGCTGCCGTCGGCCAGGGTCACGCCCTGGGCATCGACTGCCGTCACGCTGGCCGAGGTCAGCGCTTCCACGCCGCAGAAGGCCAGTGCTTCCTGCACCTTTTCGCGGGCTGCCTCGCTCATCTCGCCGCCCAGCACCGGCGCGCGCTCCACCAGGATCACGCGCGGCGTTACCTGGGCGCCGAAGATGTTGCGCATGCGGTGCGGCAGTTCGGTCGCCGTTTCCAGGCCGGTGAAGCCGCCGCCGATCACCACCACGGTATTGCGCGAGGCGCTGGCAGGCGCGGACGCCAGGCGCTTCAGGTGGCCGTCCAGCGCCTGCGCGCTGGCCAGCGAGTCTACGTCGAACGCGAAGTCGGCCAGGCCCGGGACCGGCGGACGGAAGACCTGGCTGCCGGTGGCCAGCACGAAGCGGTCGTAAGCCAGCGCGCCATCCTTGCCGTCGCGCTGCTTGACCTTCACCTGGCGCCCGGCGGCGTCGATTTCGGTGACCCAGCCGGCCACATGCTGCACGCCCACTTCGCCGAACAGTGCGGCCAGGTCAGGCGCCATGCCTTCCAGCGCCGCTTCGTACAGGCGCGGACGGATGTGCAGTGCAGGCTCGGGCGATACCACGGTGATGTCAACGTTGTCGCTACGGCCAGCGATGGAAACGGCGCGCGCGGCCGACAGGGCTGCCCACAGGCCGGCGAAACCACTGCCGGCGATAACGATATGCTGCTTCATGAGAGGCTCCCTCAGGGATGAATGTCGATGAGGGCATTCTGGCGTGAAAAATGGCTCAAGTCTTGATCCATTTTTCACTAATTTCATTGAGCCACAATGCGCAAGCCTCTTTCAGGCAAAGACTTCATAACCCGGATTGGCAATAGCAAAAACCAGATCGCGGTCGGGCGACGGCGGATAGATCCATTGCGTGTTGATCTGGCGCTTCATGGCCTTGCCTTCCGCGCCGCTCAGGCGCAGCTGGCGATCCCAGCCCTCGGTGTACAGCGCGCCCCAGGAACCGAGGTCGATGCAGGTGCTGTACTTCGGCTGGCTGTAGGCATGCAGCGGCAGGCCGACCAGCTCGGCAGCCGCATTATGCCCCGCCACGCGGCCCAGGCTGAGCGCGTGCTGGCAGGACATCATGGCCACATTGCCGGCGCTGTCGGCCGCAGCGCGCGCCACGTCGCCGGTCACGAAAATATCGCTCTTGCCGACCGCGCGCAGCATGCCATCGGCCGTGACCCGGCCCAGGTCGTCGCTGCCCAGGCCCAGTGCCGCGGCCAGCGGATTGGCGCGCAGGCCACCGGTCCAGATCACGGTGGCGGCATCGATGCGGCGGCCGTCGGCCAGGGTCACGCCATCCGGCGCCACGGCGGTCACGCAGGCGCCCGTCATCGCTTCCACGCCGCAGATGGAGAGCGCCTCGTCCACCATATCGCGCGCTTCCGGATGCATTTCGGGGCCGATCTGCGCCGAGCGTTCCAGGATGATGGAACGGGTGCGCGAGCAGTCGCCGAAAATGCGGCGCAGGCGCGACGGCATTTCGCTCGCCGTTTCCAGGCCGGCAAAGCCGCCGCCCACGACCACCACGGTATTGCGCATGCGGCTTTCGGGCTGGATCGCCAGGCTGCCCAGGTGCGCCTCCAGCGCCTGCGCGCTTTCCAGCGAATCGACATTGAAGGCAAACTCCGCCAGTCCCGGCACCGGCGGCAGGAAGACCTGGCTGCCGGTAGCGAGAATGAAGCGGTCGTAGTCCAGCGTGAGGCCCTGGCCGCTGCTCTGCTTGACCTCGATGCGGCGCCGGGCGCTGTCCACATCGACCACCCAGCCCGCCAGGTGGCGCACGCCGACCGCCTCGAACACCGCGCTCAGCTGAGGCGCCACCTCGTCCAGCGCCGACTCGTAGAAGCGCGGGCGGATGTGCAGCGCGGGCGCCGGCGACACCACGGTGATTTCCACCGTCTCGCTGCGGCCGGCCAGGTCCACGGCGCGGGCGGCCGAGAGCGCGGCCCACATGCCGGCAAAGCCGCTGCCGGCAATGACGATTTGCTGTTTCATGATGCATACCTCCAGGATCGTAATGGGCCAATTATGCAAAGGCGAAAAAAAACCCGCTCCCTTTTGCAGGGAGCGGGTTTTGTCCGCTATCCCCGGCGAAGCGGGGATCGTAATCGTCGATTACATGAAGCGGTAGGTAGCGTTCACGTACAGGAAGCGGCCGCGTGGGTCGTACTGGTTGATGTCGTAGCCGTACTGGAACTGGTTCGACACTGGTACGAAGATCGACGGCTGCTTGTCGAACAGGTTACGCACGCCAACCGACAGGGTCAGTGGCTTGATTGGCTTGTAGGTCACGTTCAGGTCGTAGGTCGCCTGTGCGCCGACAAAGGTACGCTCGTCGTTCAGATCGTGGCCAGCTTCGTAGCGCGAGCTGTAGTTCTGAATAACGGTGGCGCTCCACTTGTCCTTGCTCCAGGTGGTAGCCAGGGTGTGCTTCCAGCGCAGAACGATACCGCCGTTCTGTGCGCCCAGTACCGGGTTGCCTGCGGAGTCAACCAGGGTGCCTACCTTGTGCGACAGATCGCCGCCTGGGCTGGTCTGGTCGAACTGGTCCATGTAGGTGCCGTTCAGGTTCACGTCGAAGCGGCCGATCGCGGTGTTCTGACGGTAGTTGGCGAACAGGTCGAAGCCTTTAACCGTAGCGTTGCCGCTGTTGGTGGTCAGGGTCTGGATCGAGTCGATCTCGCCGCTGCTGTTCAGCTTGACGAAGTTCTTGTAAGCCGGATCGCCAGCGCGGAAGCGCGACACCACTTCCTGTGCCGATGGGCTGGACAGGATGTCGGACACGTTGATCTTGAACCAGTCGATACCCACGGTGAAGTTGTCGATCGGAGCCAGCACCAGGCCGATGGCCTTCTGACGCGATTCTTCAGGCTTCAGGTTCGGGTTACCGCCGCTCAGTGCGTTCACCTGGATGTTGTTGGCATGGGTTGCCGGGTCATTGAAGGACTCGGAAGTGCCCACGGTCTGTGGCTGCCACAGGTCGGTCAGGGTCGGAGCGCGGAAGCCCGAACCTGCGGACGCGCGCACCACAACCTGCTTCACAGGCTGCCAGCGAACGTTGGCCTTGTAGTTGGTGGACACGCCGACGTCGTCGTAGTGGTCGTAACGCACGGCAGCGCCGAAGTCCAGGTTCTTCAGGACAGGCACGTTGGTTTCGCCGAATACGGAATTGATCTTGCGTTCGCGGTCAACTGGTGGCACGGAGCCGCCCAGACCGGCGATGTCGCCAGCTTCCAGAGCAGGGCTCGGGGTGGTTTCCAGCTTCTCGATACGCGATTGCAGGCCCAGGGCGTACTGCGGGGTGATGCCCCAGACGGTCGGCAGGTCGCCGGCGATCTTGCTGTCGAACGAGGTCGAGGTCGATTTGCCGCTCAGGGTGCCGCCGGTGTACTGCGCCGACTTCAGCTTCTCAGCCAGGGCGCCGGTCTGCACGCCGCCTGGTGCCCATGGGTTCCAGTTGTTGGCAGGATCGTTGATGATCTTGGCGTAGGCAACTTGCGAGAAGTAGCCGCCTGGCACGTAGCCGTCGATCTTCGACTGGTTGTAGGTCAGGCCGATTTCGTAGTCCTGGTTCATCACGGTGCCCTTGGCGCCGAGCACGATACGGGACTGTTTCGCCTTGTCTTCCGAGATACGGTTACCGTAGTCGAACACGCGGCTGGTGATGGACAGTGGCTGGCCGATCAGGCTGGTGAAGCCTTTCGACTGCAGGTAAGGCACGGCGATGTTCTGGTAAGCAGGGTTGCTTGGGTACAGAATCAGCGCTGGGGTCACGCCTTGCTTGTCGAATTCAGCGTCGGTTGCCACGAAGCTGGACTTCAGCGGGCTGCCCTGGAAGCTCTGGGTCACGGTGGACTCGGAGTACAGAACGTCAGCGAACAGCTGGTGGTTGTCGTTGATCTTGTAGGCGGCGTTGGCGGTGAAGTTGTTCAGTTCACGCTTCGGGGTCAGGCCCACGTAGGCTGCGCTGTCGAACACGCACTGGGTTGCGCCCAGCTGGGTCGGGTTCGCGCCCGGGATCATGTTGATGTCGCCGCAGTGGCCGTTAGCAGCCAGCGGGTTGCCGTACAGCGGGGTGTTCGGGTTGAACTGGCCCACGGTTTGCAGTGGGTTGGTGCCCGGAATGATCGCGCCTTCGATATTGCCCTGGCCGGTTGCGCCGGAGGTGAAGTACGGCGGACGGTTGCCGGTGTTGGCGAAGCCGCGTTCGTTGGCGAACAGGGCGCGCTCGCGTTCAGCCGAAGCGGACATCACCACGGAGTAACGGTCTGCATCCAGATCGCCGAAGCCGGCGGTCACGGAGTATTTCTGGTTCTGGCCGCCACCGGAGTGGGTAGGCACGCCGCCGCCGATCTGGGCTTCGATACCCTGGAACGACTTGGACAGGATGAAGTTGACCACGCCGGCCACCGCGTCGGAACCATACACGCCCGATGCGCCGTCTTTCAGCACTTCCACGCGCTCGATAGCGGCCAGTGGAATCACGTTGACGTTAACGGCTGCACCGCCGCCGCCTGCGAAGGCTGCCAGACGGCGGCCGTTCACCAGCACCAGGGTACGTTCCGCACCCAGGCCGCGCAGCGAGATGGAGGACAGGCCGTAGGTGGACAGGCCGGCGCCGCTGGAGTTGTTGTACGAACCGGCGGTGGACAGGGCGGAGATGGTGCCCAGCAGTTCCTGCGTGCTGGTAGCGCCGATCTTGGCGATGTCGGCCTTGGTCACGGTGGTGACTGGCAGTGCGGTTTCGGAGTCAACGCGCTTCAGCGAGGAGCCGGTGATTTCCACGCGCTGGATAGGCGCGTCAGGAGCGTTGGTTTGCGCGATGGCAGCATGCATGCCGACGGCCAGGCCGCTGGCAAACATCACACGCACGGCGCGCGAGATGGTGGTTTCTTTAATCATTACTATTGTCCCAATTCCAAGTAATATTTACGGAGGCGGGCGAGGGATGGTTCTCGACCGGCCGTCATAAAACCATTGAAGTTGGGAAGCCGTCAATGCGGAATTTCCAACAAATTGCAAGGAAAGTCACGTTAATGGTTGACAACAAGCGACCTTTGTCTCACATATGAAGTACATCTGCGCCTAAGCTGCCTGTAACTGACAGTCTTTTTCATGCATCCTGAAAACGTGTTCAGGAAGAATAAAAATACGTTTTAGCGTGATCGCTGTGTGTTTTATACGACAAATGTTTCGACTTTGTATCAAATATTGCGCATACTGGTAAGTTTTGTACAAACCTGAGAACGCTTTCCGCTGCTGCGCCGCAGCATGCTAGAATCGTTGCATACTTAGCCACTCAGGGGCCAGCAAATGAAACGGGTGATCTTCAATCAGAAGGGCGGCGTTGGCAAATCGACCATTGCGGTTAACCTGGCGGCTATTGCAGCGCACCAGGGAAAGCGCACCCTGTTAATCGACATCGACCCGCAGTGCAATTCCAGCCGCTACCTGCTGGGCCCCGCCACGGAAGACGTGGCTCCCACGCTCGGCGCCTACTTCGAACAGCTGCTGAGCTTTAGCATGTTTGCGAAACCGGCCGGCCACTACGTGCACCCGACGCCGTTCGATAACCTGTCCATTATGGTGGCCCACCCCGAACTGGGCGACCTGCAGTCCAAGCTGGAATCGCGCCACAAGATCTACAAGCTGCGCGACACGCTGAACGAGCTGGGCAAGGAATACGACGAAATCTTTGTCGATACCCCACCCGCCTACAATTTCTTCACCCAGTCCGCCCTGATCGCCGCCGACAGCTGCCTGATCCCCTTCGACTGCGACGATTTCTCGCGCCAGGCGCTGTACACGCTGATCAATAACGTGAAAGAGATCAAGGCCGATCACAACGCCGGCCTGGAAATCGAAGGCATCGTGGTCAACCAGTTCCAGCCGCGCGCCAACCTGCCGCAGCGCATGGTCGATCAGCTGAAGGAAGAAGGCTTGCCGGTGTTCGAGAACAAGCTGTCCAGCTCGATCCGCATCCGCGAATCGCACGAACGCAACCTGCCGATGATCCACCTCGACCGCAGCCACAAGCTGAGCCAGGAATTCCTGGCCTTGTACGGGGAGCTGCAGCCAGCGTAGTAGTATTGCCGCATGCACAAACTTCTCCTGACCATCCTGATGGGCGCCGCGATCCCGGCGCAGGCTGCGGAAAGCTGGCTGCTCAAGCTCGACCGCTGGGGCAATCCCTCCCACATGAGCTTGCAGTTGCAGGACGACGGCGGCAAGCTGTCCGGCACGCTCGATGGCGATCCGCTCAGCGGCACGCGCAGCAAGGGCCAGCTGACGCTGCACGTTACCGACAAGCGCGGCCAGCACTACGACTACAGCGGCCGCGCCTCAGCCGACGCCATGCAGGGCAGCGCCGACTTCCCCGACACCAACAATGCCCAGGCCCGCGCCCGCCACAGTTTCACGGCGCGCCGCCTGCCCGAGCGTCCATCCGCCGCGCCGCAGCGGCATGAGTTCGTGCCCAGGGATTACTCGAACGAATTCAGCGCCACGCGCCTGCCGGTCCTGACCATCTGGCCCGGCGATACCGTGCACACCAGCACCATCGATTCCGGCGGCGTGGATCAACATGGCGTCACGCGCGCCCTGTTCGGCAATCCGCAAACGGGGCCTTTCTTCATCATGGGCGCCGAGGCCGGCGATACGCTGGTGATCCGCCTGCGCAAGCTCAGGCTCAACCGCGATTACGCGGACAGCCTGGACAGCATCGTCGGCCGCGTCCAGAGCACCAGTCTGGCCGCACGCGCCACGGAACTGGGCAAGCCGGTGCGCTGGCGCCTCGACCTGGCACGCGGACTGGCCAGCCCCGAGCAGCCGTCCGAGGCCCTGCGCGGCCTGGCGGTGCCGCTGCGGCCGATGCTGGGCGGGCTTGCCGTTGCGCCGCCGGACGGCCCCGGCGTCTCCACCGGCGATACCGGGCGCTTCGGCGGCAATATGGACTTCAACGAGGTGATCGAGGGGAATACGGTGTATCTGCCGGTGCAGCAGCCGGGCGCCCTGCTCTATCTCGGCGATGCGCACGCGCTGCAGGGCGATGGCGAGACCTCGCAATATGCGCTGGAAACCTCGATGGACGTGGAGTTCAGCGTGGAACTGGTGAAAGGGAAAGCCGTGAACATGCCGCGCGTGGAATCGCCGTCGCAGATCATGACGCTGGGCCAGGCCGGTTCACTGGACGATGCACTGCGCCTTGCCACCGCCGGCATGACGCAATGGCTGCAGCAGGACTATGGGCTGTCGCTGTCCGACAGCGCGGTGGTGCTGGGCAGCGCGCTGCAATACACGGTCGCCAACCTGGCGGGGCGCAGCGTGGGCGTGGCGGCAAAGCTGAACAAGTCCCTGCTGCCGCGCCGCTGAACCGGCGCGAGCGGGCTAAAGCGCCGGATAGTCGGTATAGCCTTCGGCGCCGCCACCGTAGTAGGTCGCCGGGTTCGGTTTGTTCAGGGGATTGCCGCGGCGGAAGCGCTCGACCAGGTCGGGGTTGGCGAGGAAAGGCTGGCCGAACGCCACCATATCCGCCAGCCCCTCGTTCAGCACCGCATTCGCGCGCTCGAGGCCATAGCCGCCGGCGACGATCAGCGTTCCCGGATACAGCGGCCGGAAATGCGTGGCCGACAAATCCGGCAGCGGATGCTCGCCGGTGGAGGGTGGCGGCTCGATCAGATGCAGATAGCCCAGCTTCAGGGGCGCCATGCGCTGCGCCACATAGCCCCAGGTATCGGCCGGATGCCGGTCGCACATATCGTTGAACGTTCCGCCGGGAGAAATGCGCACGCCAACGCGCTCGCTGTCCCACGCCTGGCACACGGCGGCAATCACTTCGAACAGCAGGCGGGCGCGGTTCTCGATGCCGCCGCCGTATTCGTCGCTGCGCTGGTTGGTGCTGTCTTCGAGGAACTGGTCGATCAGGTAACCGTTCGCGCCATGCACTTCGACGCCATCGAAGCCGGCGGCCTTCGCGTTGACGGCCGCGCTGCGGAATTCATCGATGATGACGGCAATTTCCTGCTTTTCCAGCGCCCGCGGCGCAGGAATATCCTGCAGGCCGCTGGCGGTATAAGTCTGCACGCCGCGCGGCGCAATGGCTGATGGGGCGACGGGCTGGGCGCCGTTGCGGAAGTCGGGATGCGAGATGCGCCCAACGTGCCAGAGCTGGACGAAGATGCGCCCGCCCTTGCCGTGCACGGCATCGGTAACCTTGCGCCAGGCCGCTACCTGTTCGGGAGTATGCAGCCCGGGCGTGGCGATATAGCCCTGCCCGCCGGCGCCGGCCTGCGTGGCTTCGGTCACGATGAGCCCCGCCCCGGCGCGCTGGCTGTAATACTCGGCCGCGAAGCGGGACGGCAGGTTGCCGGCTTCGGCCCGGCTGCGCGTCAATGGCGCCATTACGGTGCGGTTGCTGAGCTGCAGAGAGCCCAGCTTGTACGGCGCAAACACGTCCACGGACTCGCTCATACCCCCTCCCCTGATCGTTAAGCCAGCTCAGATCAGGGTAGTCATTTAGCGGCGAAATATCCAGAGGATCAGCCAGACGATGGCCGAAACGAGCAGGCAGCTGACAATGGGAAAATGGAAGCTGAAACTTTCACGCACGATGTGGATATCGCCCGGCAAGCGTCCCAGTGGAAGCTTGCGCAGCCAGGGCCAGGCGAAGCCGCCGATGACCAGGATCAGTCCGAGAACAATCAATAACCTCTGCACGCGCGCACCTGCCTCCTTATGCTGTTGCCAGGATGATATCCCATTCCAGCTGCTGCACGTCGCCCTGCTTGCCGGCGGCGCGTGCCAGCACCGCGCCGCGCTCGGCGGCGGGAATGGCGAGATACAGGCGGTCCTTGCCGTTCAGATCCTCATTGGGGAAGAACATTTGCGTGACCGCGCGCACGGATTTGCTGCGCACCTCGAAATGGATATGCGGCGGGCGGTGCCAGTCGCCGCTGGCGGGATAAGCGCCGGGCTTGATGGTGCGCAGCTGGTAGCGGCCGTCGCTGCCGGTGCGCAGCAGCGCGTAGCCCTGGAAGTGCGGGTCGAGCGGCGCGGCGTTGGTATCGTTCGGATGCGCGTAGCGGCCGGCCTGGTTGGCCTGCCAGATTTCGATCGTGGCGCCGGCTATGGGCTTGCCGTCGGCCGACAGCACACGGCCGCTGACGTCGATGACCTGGCCTGCGGCGCGCCCGGTGTGGCCGCGGATTTGCGTCAGGTCGGCATCGCTGTCTTCCGGCTTGCGCGGCGGGTAGAACGGCCCGCGGTCCACGGCGGGCGTGGGCGTGGCCGCCATTGCCTGCGGCAGCAACAGGCCGGAAGCCAGCGGCGCACCGGCCATCCAGCGCAGCAGGCTGCGCCTGCCGAAACGCGACACCTGCTCTGTCATGATGGCCTCCTGTTTCGTTCAGAATAGGCAGCGCCGGGCGGGAAGTCAAAGCATCGTGCGCGTGGATCCGGCGGGTTTTGTTAGGATGGCCGCCTTGACACAACAGGGAAGACGTATGCGATATATGACCTGGGCGGCGGTGCCGCTGATGCTGCTGGCGGCATGTTCGAAGAGCCCGGAAACGGCTGCTGCACCATCCGCCGCGCCGCAGCTCTCGTTCGAAGGCTACGGCCCGGTGCACTTCGGCGCGCAACTGGCCGACGTGGAGCGGCAACTGAACACGAAGAGCCAGCCGCTCGGCGCCAACGATCCCGCCTGCAGCATGGTGCGCTTCGCTGACATTCCGGGCGTGCGCTTCATGGTCGAGCAAGGAAAAATCACCCGCGCCGATGCCGACGCCGGCATCGGCAACACCCTCGGCATCGCCACCGGCGACACGCTGGAAGCCGCAAAGAAAAAGGCGCCAACCCTGCAGGTAGGCGCCCACAAATATCTGCCCGAAGGCCACTACCTGAGCGCCAGCAGCGCGGACGGCAAGGCAGCGATCATCATGGAAGAAGACGGCAAGTCCATCACGAAGATCCGCGCCGGCCTGCAGCCGGCCGTGGCCTACGTGGAGACCTGCCTGTAAGGCTTACATGCCCGGAGCCGGCACTTCAGGAATCTGCGTGCGCAGGCTCAGGTTCAGCATATTCCAGCCGCGGATCACGGCAACGGTGTAGCCGATCTGGCCGATCTGATCGTCGCTGAAGTGCTCGCGCACGGCGGCAAATGCAGCTTCCGTGTCGTCCTTCTGCGGCAGCGCATTCACTGCTTCCGCCCAGCCCAGCGCCGCGCGTTCGCGGGCGCTGAAGAATGGCGACTCGCGCCAGCCGGACAGCGAATTCAGATGCCGTGCATCGGCGCCATCCCTGACCATCGCGCGCCAGTGCATATCGACGCAGAAGCCGCAGCCGTTGACCTGCGAAATGCGCAGCTTGATCAACTCCACCAGGTGCAGTCCCAGCCCGCTCTCATTCAGAGACCGGGACAGGGCGATCATATTCTTCAGCTGTGGCTGGGCAATCTGGAACAGCGGTAAACGGCTTGCGTGACTCATGCGAAAACTCCTGTCATCAAACGATTAACGAAAACAAATAAGCTATGCGATATTCAGGCCGCCATCGACCGCCAGGACCTGGCCGGTAATCCAGGCGCCATCCGTGCCGGCAATCGAAACGATCCAGCTGGCCACGTCCTCGGGCACGCCACGGCGGCCGAGCGGGATGCTGGCGCGCTCCTGGGCCTTGACCTCTTCGATCTGCTCCGGCGTCAGGTGCATGCGCTCGGCCAGGAAGTCGGTCTCGGTCGGTCCGGCCGCGATGGCGTTGACGCGAATGCCATCCGCCGCCAGCTCCAGCGCCCAGCAGCGCGTCATATGTTCCAGCGCCGCCTTGCTGCCCGCATAGTGCGACAGCATGCCGCCGGCCTTGTGGCCAAAGGTGCTGGACACATTGACGATCGCACCCCTGGTTTCCTTCAGGTGCGGCAGCGCAGCCGTTGCCAGCAGCGACGGGCCGACCACGTTGGTGGTGAAGATGGCCGCTACCTGCTCGGCGCTGGCCTGGGCCAGCGGCAGGATGGCGCCCGCGCCGGCATTATTCACCAGTACATCCAGGCGGCCATGGCGTTCCACCACGGCCTGCACGGTGCGTACCGCATCTTCCGCGCTGGACGCATCGGCCACCACGTAGTCGATGCCTTCCTGCTCGGCGGCCAGCGCCTGCAATACCGCTTCGCGGCGGCCGGTCACCACCACCTTGGCGCCCTGCCGGGCGAACATGCGCGCCGCCGCGCGGCCAATACCGGCGCCACCGCCGGTGATCAGAATTACTTTACCGTTCATGAGACTTCCTTTTCCAGTTCGATGTGAGCACCGAAGAGCTGGTCCATCCGGGATGCAAGACGCAGACGGCGTTCATTCAGCACGCCGATCAGATCATCCAGTTCCTGCAGTTTTTCCCGATGCTGGGCCAGCCCGGCAGCGCATTGCGCGGCATCGGCATGCTCTTGTCCGAAGCAGTGCAGGAAGCCCTGGATCTGGCGGGTGCTGAACCCGCAGTCGATCAGATCGCGGATCCAGCGCACCCGCTCCACGGCATCGGGACCGTAATCCCGATAACCGTTGGGCAGACGCTGCGCCTGCAACAGCCCCTGTGCTTCGTAGTGACGCAACAATCGTTCGCTGGTTTGCGACGCGTGCGACAGTTGACCAATTTGCATACCTTTACCTCCAGCACACATCGTCGCCGATTAACATTAGTGTCAATGTCAAGCGCTCTTACATGCCTGGAGGAGGCACTTCAGGGATCTGGTTGCGCAGGCTCAGATTGAGCATGTTCCAACCGCGGATCACGGAAATGGCATAACCCATTTGCGCGATTTCCTCTTCATTGAAGTGCTGCTTCAGAACGTCGAAGGCGGCGTCGGTATCGTCCTTGTGCGGCAGCGCGTTCACGGCTTCAGCCCAGCCCAGGGCGGCGCGTTCACGCTCGTCGAAGAATGGGGACTCGCGCCAGCCGGCGATGGAGTTGATGTGGCGGGGATCGGCGCCCTGCTTGATCAGGTCGCGCCAGTGCATGTCCACGCACACGCCGCAGCCGTTGATTTGCGAAACGCGCAGGTTGATCAGCTCGATCAGGCGCGGGCCGAGAACGCCCTGTTTGACGGACATGGACAGCGCCACCATTTTTTGCAGTGGGGCCTGAGCCAGGGTGAAGAAGTTGAGACGTGCAGTGTGCGACATGATAGATCTCCTGTTCAAGGGGGCTGGCACCAATTTGTGCCTTCCATGACCTATAAGACGCAGCGCGCAACGGTCTTGTGACAGGTTTTCGAAAAAATTCTGAAAAAATTTTCGAAAAATGTTTTCAGCCCCGCCCGCGCAGGCGGAACTGCTCCGGGTCCACGCCATGCGCATCGCGGAACAGCTTCCAGAAATGGCTGCGGCTGCGATAGCCGAGACGCGCGGTAATCGTCTTGATCGGCATGTCCGTCTGCGTCAGCAATTCCTCGGCGCGCTTCAGGCGCAATTCGCGCAGCATGGCCAGCGGCGAGCTGCCGTAAGTCTGTGTAAACAAGCGGTGGAACACGGTACGGCTCATGCCCGCCGCATCGGCCAGGCTCTCCAGCGAATAATCGCGGGCCGGGTCCTTCTTGAGCAAATCGACAATCTTGCCCAGCCGTTCATTCTGGCTGGCGATGCCGGCCGACTGGATCTCGTCGGCCGAGGGCCAGGCTTCGCGCACCAGCGTGGTGACAAGGCGGCGCGCCAGGCAGGTGACTATGGCGGCCGAGCCGGCGCCGCCATGCGCCGCCTCGCGCAGCATCTCGGGAATGGCCCCGGTGAACAGCTCCGTGCCGCCCGCCTCCTGCCGGTGCGGCAGGGTCAGGAATTCGAACAGGCAGCGTCCATCGAGCAGCGTGGCGCCCAGTAGTCCGTGCGCCAGCACCATGCCGGCGCCGGAGCGCGGCGCCGCTTCGCGCGGCAGGAGCAGCAACTCTCCTTCCCTGACCGGCATCGGACCCTGGGCGCAATCGAGCTGGCCGGAACCGCTCAGCACAGCGATGAAGTGCACCTGGTCATGCGCTGCCGCGGGCAGCACCGTACCGGGGATTTCGATGCGCTGGAAAGCGATTGCCGAGATATCGATTTGTCCCAGCGCCTGGTCCAGGGTCAGTGCCATGTCAGCCTCTTACTTATTGGTTTCGATGTGCTTCAGGGTTTCTTCCGTGGTCCACACCGCATTGGCGATGAAGCGGAAGTTCACCAGTGCGCTGGCGTAGCCGTCGCCCTCCGGCACCTTGGGACCGGCCACGGCGTCCTTCACGACCACGACTTCGAAGCCGCGTTCGAGGAACTCGCGCAAATGCGATTCTACGCACAGATTGGAAGCCATGCCGGTGAGGATGATCTTGTCGATGCCCTGCTTGCGCAGCTGGAGCATCAGGTCATTGCTCTGCGGGCCGTACAGCTTGTGGGTGGACGCGACCAGGGTCTTGCCATCCTCGATGTAGGGCTTGAACTCGGGCATCCAGTCGGCGCCCGAGCCGCTGAAACCATCCAGGTTCAGATTGCCCTTGCGTTCGAACATGTGCAGCTTGTGCTGCACGCTTTCGGCCGGCGCCTGGAATTTCCAGTCATGGTCGTGCGGGTAGTAATAGTGCGGCGAAATGGCGACCGTCATGCCGGACTTCTTGGTCGCCTTGAACAGTTGCAGCAGGTGCGGCACCAGCTGCTGCTCGGTCACGCTTTCGCCGACGATGCCCCAGGCCGCGCCCTTCTCGCTCATGAAATCGATCTGCGGATCGATCACCACCATGGCGGTACGGCTGGCGTCCCACTTGAAGGTCGATTTCGGCAGCGCCGGATTGGCTGGTTCGGCGTATTTTTCGGGGGCTGCGCCGGCAACGCCGGCAACCATCAGGGCTGCTGCAAGGACGAGGGATTTCATGTAAGGCTCCGGTGAGTGTTTTCAGAGCCTTCACGATAGCGGTGGGGACGAACGGAATGGTACGCAAAAGGTTCCCATTCGTCCCACACAGGGACGGTGCTTACAGCTGCGCCACGATCAGCCTGGTGGCGGCGGCCAGCAGCTGCTCCGGATTGCCGGCCCTGGGCTGGTTGCGGCGCAGGTAGATCGAGGCCACGATGGGCGCGCGGCCGGCGGGCCAGATCACGCCGATGTCGTTGGTGGCGCCGTAAGGACCGGTGCCGGTCTTGTCGCCCACCTTCCAGCTGGAAGGCACGCCGGCGCGGATGCGCTTGTCGCCGGTGGTATTCCCGATCAGCCATTCCTGGAACTGGGTGCGCTGCGCCGCAGGGAGTCCGTCTTCCAGCGCCAGCTTGCGCAGGGTGGTGGTCATGGCGCGCGGCGTGGTAGTGTCGCGCAGGTCGCCGGGGATGGAGGTGTTCAGTTCCGGCTCGTTGCGGTCCAGGCGCGTATGGTTGTCGCCAATGCTGCGCAGCCAGGCGGTCAGCGCGGCGGGGCCGCCGATTTCCGTCAGCAGCAGGTTGGCGGCGGCATTGTCGCTGTAGGCCACGGTGGCGGCGCACAGTTCCTGGATCGTCATGCCATCGTTCAGGTGCTTCTCGGTGATCGGGCAATGGTTCAGCAGCGCGCTCTTATCGTAGCGGACGCGCTTCTGCATCAGCTGTGCATCCTTCACGCTGCGCGCCAGCAGCGATGCCGACAGCGCCGCCTTGAAGGTGCTGCACATCGGGAAAGCTTCGTCGGCACGCCAGGCCACTTCCCTGCCGCTGCCTGTATCGATGGCGTACACGCCGATCTGGCCATCGAGGCCCTCTTCCAGTCTGGCGAACGGAGATTGCGGCGCCACGGCAAAGGCCAGCGAAGGAATGGCGGTCACGGCGGCGGTGGCGAGGATGAATTGGCGGCGATTGGTCATGGTCTCAACTTGGTGTGAATCCGGCTGCTTAAGGCAGCAGGCCCGGTGGAAATTCGCTCAGCGCATGTTGGCAGCGCTCGGCCAGAAAGTCCAGCAGAACGCGTACGCGCGGCGGCATGTAGCGGCTGCGCTGGAACAGGGCGTGGATGGCCGTGGGACGCGATTTCCAGTCGGGCAGCAGCACCTGCAGGCGGCCGGCATTCAGGTCTTCGATGATGTCCCACAGCGATTTGAGGGCGATGCAGTGGCCCTTCAGCGCCCATTCGCGTACCAGGGCGCCATCGTTCGAATCCCAGGCTTCGTCCAGCGGCGCGATGTGGGTATGGCGCTCGGCGCCGCGCGTGAAGTCCATTTCGTTCTGTGTGCCGGCGGAAGTGGCCCATAAGGCAAAGTGATGTCCCTTCAGTTCCGACGGATGACGTGGCGTGCCATGCTGGCGCAGGTAGTCCGGCGAAGCGCACAGCACGCGCGCATCGGGCGCCAGCTTGCGCGCGGCCAGGGCGCTGTCCTGCGGCATGGAGAAGCGGATCGCCAGGTCGATCTCTTCCTGCAGCAGGTTGGACATGGCGTCCGTCAGGTACAGCGAGAAGCTGACCTCGGGATACAGCGCGCAAAACTCCTCCAGCCAGCCGCGCAGGCGGTTGCGGCCGAAGTCCGAGGTAGCGGACAGCCTTACCTTGCCGCGCACCGTCTGCTTGCGCGCATGCAGCGCGGCTTCGCCATCGTCGATGGCCTGCAGGGCGATGCGGCAATGCTCAAGGTACAGCAGGCCTTCGGGCGTGACGCGCAGCTGGCGCGTAGTGCGGTCGAACAGGCGGGTGGCCAGGTCGCGCTCCAGCTTCAGCAGGCGGGCGCTGGCTGCGGCGGGCGACAGGCCCAGTTTACGCCCGGCCGCCGACAGGCTGCCCAGATTGGCCGCCTCCACGAACAAACGCATATCTCCCAGCCGGTCAGTCGCCATAGCCGCCCATATTCAAATCCATATTGAAAACCGTTCAAATTGTAGGCCAATTCTCAAATTCGCGTTGTAGCCCCACAATGCTGGCATTCACCCTTCTCAGGAGTTTGCCATGCCAATCACATTGCTCGCGCTGGCCATCAGCGCCTTTGCAATCGGGACTACGGAGTTCGTCATCATGGGCATCCTGCCGGATGTGGCGCGCGACCTGTCCGTATCGCTGCCCGATGCCGGTCTGCTGGTCAGTGGTTACGCGCTGGGCGTGGCGGTCGGCGCGCCGCTGCTGGCGGTGCTGACCAATAAGCTGAAGCGCAAGCTCGCGCTGCAGTTGCTGATGATGATTTTCATTGTCGGGAACGTGCTGTGCGCAATGGCGCCGGATTACACGGTGCTGATGGTGGCGCGCGTGGTCACCTCCTTCGCCCACGGTTCCTTCTTCGGCATTGGCGCGGTGGTCGCGGCTTCGCTGGTCCCGGCGGACAAGCGCGCCAGCGCCATTGCGCTGATGTTCACCGGCCTGACTCTGGCCAATGTGCTGGGCGTGCCCTTCGGCACCTTCATCGGCCAGGAGCTCGGCTGGCGCACCACGTTCTGGATCGTGGCTGTAATGGGCGTGCTGTCGTTTGCCGGCCTGAGCGTGCTGGTGCCGAACCGCAGCGACGCGGCGCCTGCCCGTCTGGGTCAGGAAGTGCGCGTGCTGGCCGAGCCCGCGGCGTGGCTTGCCCTGATGATGACCGTGGTCGGCTTCGGCGGCGTGTTCATCGTCTTCACCTATATCGCGCCGATCCTGGAACAGGTCACGCACTTCTCGCCGCGAGCGATTTCGCTGGTGCTCGTGCTGTTCGGCTTTGGTCTGACCATCGGTAATACGCTCGGCGGCAAAATGGCCGACCGCTCGCTGATGCCGTCGCTGATGTGGATTCTGGCCGCGCTGGCGCTCATCATGGTGGTGTTTGCGTTCACCAGCCATTATCAGCTGGCGGCCGTGGCGACCATTTTCGTGTGGGGTATCGCCGCCTTTGCCACGGTGCCGCCGCTGCAGGCGCGCGTGGTGGAGAAGGCGAAGCATGCACCCAACCTGGCTTCAACGCTGAATATCGGCGCCTTCAATCTGGGGAATGCGGCGGGAGCGTGGCTGGGCGGAGCGGTGCTGGAGCGTGGTTATGCACTGGACCGCCTGCCGCTGGTGGCGGCAGTGGTCGCGGTCGCTGCGCTGGCATTGACGGCGGCCGGCGCCTGGATGGACCGCCGCGAAGCCGGCAGCACTTCTTCGCTGACGTCCGAGGCGGCTTGAGCGATTGGAGCGGGCCGGTGGCTCAGGCCATCGGCTTGCCGTTCATCGTGAGGATCTGATCGAGGCGGAAAGTCTGTCCGTCCTTCAGTTGCAGGTATTCGGCCTTGTCGCGGGTGTACACGTCCGCGATCACACCGCGCACCGTGGCTGCCGCGCCATCCGCCTGCTTCACGGTCAGTTCGCACTCCCGGCGCAGGCTCGCCTGCGCCAGGTACTCTTCGTGCAGTTCGCACGCAATCGGTTCGTAAGGTTTATCCATGTCCTATTCTACCGCTTCATATCTCTTAGCTTGCGGCGGAGGCGGACGTTGTCAGCGGTGGCCGAAAGTGCGACTACACTGAGCAGCACCGTCATGGCATCCTTGCCGAGGTAGTGCCAGAACGCCCAGGCGCCCAGCGCGCAAGCGACGCCTGCCAGCAGTAAAAAAATTTTGTCTTTCATGGGCGCCTCGCCATTTGGCGGTACATGCAACGACCGATCCTCTTTTTATCATAGATGCCAGGCCAGCGCCGCAAACTGGCTGACAGCCACGGACGGTCGAGATTGTTCTGACGGGCCAGCAGTAATACATCTGCTAGAGACGTACCGTCGCTGAACGAACGCCCAGCTGCTACGGCGATGCTTCCAATGACGGCGCCTACGTAATACGATGCGGACAGCGCCGCAACAACCGACAGCTTTTCCAGTCGTGTTCCAGCGCCGATCAACTCGGCGACAGTAACTTTGCGGCCAAATTTATCCATCTGCGCGACGAAAGCCGTGGCATTGCTGACTGCTAGTTGCATGGATCCAAAAAGCGAGTCGGGAGCCGGAAGGTCCAGCTGATCCATGTTCTCTTTGAAATAGCGGTAGAAATTGGACATATGCCTCTCCGATCGACAATGACAGGAGAAGCATAGTTCCAAAGACCACAAAGCTGTTTGCGTTGGGGCAAGCTCAGGCGGTGGGGATGGCGGCGGCGATGGCGGCGCCGACTTCGGTGGTGCTGGCGGTGCCGCCCATGTCCGGCGTGCGCGGGCCGGACACCAGCGCGGATTCGATGGCGCGCACCATCGCGTCGTGCGCGTCCTTGTAGCCGAGGAAGTCGAGCATCATCGCGCCCGACCAGATCATGGCGATCGGGTTGGCGATGTTTTTGCCGTAAATGTCCGGCGCCGAGCCGTGCACCGGTTCGAACAGCGACGGGAACACGCGGTCCGGATTCAGGTTGGCCGACGGCGCAATGCCGATCGTCCCGGCACAGGCCGGCCCCAGATCGGAAAGAATATCGCCGAACAGATTCGACGCCACGACCACGTCAAACCGCTCGGGACTCAGCACGAAACGCGCAGCCAGAATATCCACGTGATACTGGTCCCAGCGCACGTCCGGGTACGACGCCGACATGGCCTTCATGCGCTCATCCCAGTACGGCATCGAAATCGCCACTCCGTTCGACTTGGTGGCCGACGTCAGATGCTTCTTCGGCCGCGACTGCGCCAGATCGAAGGCATATTTCAGAATCCTGTCCACGCCCTTGCGCGTGAACACCGCTTCCTGCAAAACCAGTTCGCGCTCGGTGCCCTCGAACATCCGGCCGCCCACGGACGAATACTCGCCCTCGGTATTCTCGCGCACCACGTAAAAGTCGATATCGCCCGGCTTCTTCCCGGCCAGCGGACAAGGCACGCCCGGCAGCAGCCGCACCGGACGCAGATTCACATATTGATCGAACTCGCGCCGGAACTTCAGCAGCGAACCCCACAGCGAAATATGATCGGGCACCGTATCCGGCCAGCCCACGGCGCCAAAGAAGATGGCGTCGAAACCGGCAAGCTGGGCGTGCCAGTCGTCCGGCATCATCTTGCCGTGCTGGCGGTAGTAATCGCAGCTGGCCCATTCGAAGCTGGTGAACTCCAGCCCGATCCCGAAGCGCGCAGCCGCCGCCTGCACGGCGCGCAAACCTTCCGGCATCACTTCCTTGCCGATGCCGTCGCCCGGCAGCACGGCGATCTTATGTTTCGTCATGATTCAGACTCCTGGATTATTTGGGCGCGAAGATCGCCGCATGCACGGCCGCGCGTTCAACCGCCCTGTGTTCGAAGGCGTTGCGTGCAGCGACGATCTCGCCACGATGTTCGGATGCCCAGTCGAACAGCACGCGCAGCGGCACGATCAGGCTGTGCCCCAGTTCGGTCAGCTCGTAATCGACACGCGGTGGAATGGTCGGGTACATGGTACGGCTGACCAGGCCATCCTGCTCCAGTCCTTTCAGTGTGAGCGTCAGCATGCGCTGCGAGATGCCCTCCACGCGGCGCTGGATCTCGTTGTAGCGCAGCGCGCCCTGGCTCAGGGTGCCGATCACCATCACGGTCCACTTGTCGCCGATGCGCGCCAGCACATCGACCACGGTGGTGCAGGCCCCGTGGTCCACACGCACATCCGTGTTCGTATCGCCCATATAGGTGCCTCCTTGTACAAATCTTTGCAAAGCATAACATGGCGCAACGAACAAATTGTTCCTAACCTACAGGATGAGACCATGAAAATTCTGCACATTGATTCCAGCATTACCGGCGAACATTCCGTCAGCCGCCAACTGACTGCCGCCATCGTGCGCAGCCTGTCCGTCGGCGGCGCCGACGTCACCTACCGCGACGTGGCCAGCCATCCGGTGCCGCACCAGTTCGGCGGCCCCGCCGGCGACAGCCCTGCGCTGGAAGAATTCCTGGCGGCGGACGTGGTGGTGATCGGCGCCCCGATGTACAACTTCGCCGTACCCAGCCAGCTGAAGACCTGGATGGACACGCTGGCCGTGGCCGGCAAGACGTTCAGCTACGGCGCGAGCGGCGCGCAAGGGCTGTGCGGCAGCAAGCGCGTGATCGTCGCCTCGACGCGCGGCGGCATCTACAGCGCACCGTCGCCGGCAGCGGGCATGGACCACCAGGAAAGCTACCTGCGCAGCTTCTTTGGCTTCCTCGGCGTAAGCGACTTCGAGATCATCCGCGCGGAAGGCGTGGCCATGGGCGAGGAACAGCGCAAGGCGGCCATGGATTCCGCCCTTGCCGCAGCCGGCGCACTGCAGGCAGCGTAAGCATCAGGGCCTGCGGCGTTTACGCCACAGGCTTGCGGCGCACCGCTGCGAGCCGCATACTTGCCTCGGAGACTCAACGGTTGCGCCCACAATATGACAGAACACCGGGCTTCACTGAAAAGCAAAGGCAAGTTCTCGCTCAACTGGACCTATCTCAATGCCATCGCCTCCGGCGTGTCGGCCATTGACCTGGGCGAGCTTGCGCTGCGCAACGAAAACGACGCACGCCAGTTCGTGCGCGAGTACGGCTTCGACATCGATAATCCCCATGCCCGCGAGGTGATCGGGCGCGCCCATCGCGAGGCGGTCGAATTCATCTGCAGCCAATTCCTGGAGCCAGGACAGGTGGAGCGGATTCCGCTGTCCGTGCGCGAACCGGACGATCCGCTGATGCTGCTGGTCTATGCGTCGCTGCGCGGACAGCAGTGCGACCTGCGGCGCATGTGGTCGTGCGCCGTGCTGAAGGTGATGCACGGGATCTTCTACATCAATAACAACCTCAAGCTGCGCTACTTCCATACCATCCGCGAGCAGGTGTTCGCCAGCCTGGACGAGGTGATTCACCAGGAAGGCGAGCGGTTCTTCCTGACCGACGGCGAAGTCTGCCTGCCGCTGCTGCATTTCGACCGCAAGAACAACAAGGGACGCAGCAGCATCTTGCTGAAGCTGCTGCAGAAGGCGGCTTACCTGGCGGCGGATATCTTCGACCATCTGGGCGTCAGGCTGGTCTTCAACACGCGCTTCGAGTGCCTGCTGGCGTTGCGGACCTTGCAGCGGGCGCATATCGTGTCGGTGACGAATGTGGATGCGCAGCGGACGCGCAATACGCTGCTGGATTTGGATGCGGCCAAGGAAATCTTCAGCAAATACCGCTGCATGCTGGAACTGAGCGAGGAATATCCGGCGGAGCTGCTGCGCAGGATGGACGAGGAATATGCGGCCATCGCGCAGCCGCAGACGCGCAGCGACAATCCGCATAGCGGGACGGGTTTCAGCAGTATCCAGGTCACGGTGCGCAAAATGATTCACGTGCCGCCGGACGATCCGGCTACGGCGGGGCCGGATTACGACGTGGGCTTTTTCTTCGAATACGAAATCCAGCTGATGGACAGCGTCAGCCATGAACGCAGCCTGAGCGGGCCGGCGAGCCACGACGCCTACAAGAAGCGCCAGGTCGAGACGGCGCGCCTGCGCGTCCTCGGCCGCGACCTGATCCGCAACCTCTAGTTGGGGACTTATATTGCGGTGCGGTTTGACAGGGGGGGCCGGGGGCGGCAATACTTGCCGTTTCCCAATTTGGCTTGTTCGCTATGACGCTGTCCGCCTGGTATCTGCTTGCGCTTGCTGTTCCTGTGCTGTTGCTGGGCGAAGCCGTCCTGCGGCGCGTGCCGGCGCTGGCGCGCTTTAATATTCCCGTGCCGGTCGTGGGCGGGCTGCTGTTTGCGCTGGCCTGCCTGCTGCTGCGCGAAGCGGGACTGGTGTTCAGCTTTGGCAGCAAGGTCGATGCGGCCTGGTGGACCTGGCTGGTGAGCACCGAGCCGGAGTGGTTCACGCATCCGTCCAAGAATCTCAACCTGCCGTTGCTGATCGGCTTCTTTACCTGCGTCGGACTGGCTGCCCCGCTGCGGCTGCTGCGCACGGGCGGAAGGATGCTGCTTGTGCTGCTGCTGGCGACGACTGTGCTGTCGGTTCTGCAGAATGCGCTCGGTGTGGCGGTGGCCGTGGCGCTGGGAGCCCCGGCCCTGCTGGGCGTGGCCTGCGGGTCGCTGACCCTCGTTGGCGGACATGGCACGGCGCTGGGCTTTGCCTCGAGATTCGAGCAGGCGGGACTGGCGGCAGCGGCTGCCATCGGTGCGTCGGCGGCAACGTTCGGCCTGGTCGCAGGGGCCGTGCTGTCCGGACCGCTCGGTGCCTGGCTGCTGCGCAGGCATGCAGCAGCAGACGGCGCCAGCGCCCGCGCAACGTCCGATTCTGCCGCAAGCACGCGTCCGGCCGAACCCGCAGTGCATGCCAATACCCCGGCAACCCCACGCCAGCACCCGGTTGTCGCCAGCTTCTTCACCGACGTGCGCGCCGTGGCCGCCCTCGGCCGCACCGCTGCCGGACACGCCCTGCTGATCGCCGCCTGCGTCAAAGCCGGCGCATGGGCCAGCTACGGCCTCGACCAGATCGGCGCCACCCTCCCCGCCTATATGGGCGCCCTGCTGGTCGGCTTCACCGTGCGCGCGCTGCACGACGCCCTCGGCGGCGCCTGGCTGCGCGGCGACGTCATCACCAGGATCGCCGCCGTGCTGCTGCCGCTGTTCCTGGCCGTCACGCTGTCCGCCCTGAATCTTGCCGAGCTGGCGGGCGTGGCCGGTCCCATGCTGGCCATCCTGCTGGTGAATATCGTGATGACCCTGCTGTTCTGCGCGCTGGTGATCTATCCCCTGCTCGGCAAGGACCGCGAAGCCGCTGTCGCCACCGCCGGACTGGTCGGCTACGGCATCGGCTCCACCGCCACCGCTGTCGCCGCCATGGACGCCATCACCCGCCAGCACGGTCCCGCGCCCAAAGCCACCACCATCGTCCCGCCAACCGGTGGCTTCCTGATCGACCTCACCAACGCGCCCGTCATCGGCGCCTTCCTGCGCATCGGATAAGCCCGAAAAAAAACGCCGCCATATCCACGGCGGCGTGTCCTTTGCGCTCAGGGAACTACTTTTTCTTCGGTTTCTTGTCCGCGTCCTTGCTCGTCGGCGCGGACACTGCCTTGGACGCCGGCGTCGCTCCGCCCTGCACGCCCAGCGCGCCGCCCGTCCCCATGCCGCCGGCCACTTCCTGCGCCTTGTAGTTGCGCACAGCCCGCACCAGCTGGTTGTACGAGTCCATGAAAGCCGCAATCAGGATCTTGCCTTCCGGCGTATTCGAATAGCCGCCCGCACCGCCAAAGGCGCCGCCGCCGAACAATCCGCCCGCCACATTGAAATCATAGTTCTTGGCGCTGCCCTCCGCAGCCGCCAGTTGCACCCCGGAGCGGTTGTCGATCATCAGCAGGGTGGTCGATGCCTCGTTGGCCTTGATGCCGCCCGCCACCGCACCGGCTACGCTGCCCAGCAGTCCGAGCCCGCCCAGCGCGCCGCTCATGCCTTCCGTGCCCTTCTGGCTGAAGGCGATGGTCGGACTCATGGTGTAATCTGCCGCCACCACCTGGCCCTTGCCGTAATTACTGCCGGCCCGCATCTCGCCCGACTTGGCCAGGTCGCGCTCCATCATCATCTTGTTCATGGCTGCGCCGCGCTCCACGATCACGAAACAATTCGACTGCTGGATCATCATGCGCAGCACCGGCACCGTCGATCCCAGCTTGTACTGAGACAACTGGTGATACCAAGGGGCAGCGGTATCCTCCACCACGCCCAGTGTGCCAAGGGTTTTGTCGCATTTTTCCAGCTGTGGATTCGCGTTCGCCGCCGATGCGCCGCCTGCTCCACCCGTGGCGACGGTGCCGCCGCCACCCAGTTTTGGTTCCGTTCCAGCGCACGCTGCCAGCGCCATGACCGCGACGGCGGCCAGCGCTGCTGATTCGAGTTTCTTCATTGTATTTCTCCCCAGTTTTTTGAACTCAGCTGCACTTATGAAGCATAGGCGACATCGACAAAAAATCCACTTCCTTGGTGGAATATTTGTCGTTTATAGTAAGCAAGCCGCATGGCGGGCTGAACGCCCCACAACTACAAGGATCCGACCTATGAACAAATTGATCGCTGCCACTATCGCCCTGTTCCTTGCTGCCTCCGCTCACGCTGCGGACGCACCAGCCAAGAACTCCCAGCAAAACAAAATGGCGGCGTGCAACGCCGACGCGAAGGAACTGAAAGGCGATGAGCGCAAGGCCTTCATGAAGGAGTGCCTGAGCGCGAAACCGGCGAAGCCTGCGACTCAGCAAGAAAAGATGAAGACCTGCAACGCGGACGCTGCAGGCAAGAAGGGCGACGAACGCAAGGCATTCATGAAGGAATGCCTCAGTTCAAAGAAGGCCGCCTAGCGCAAGCCACTCGCTAAGCGTGGCGACGACAGCAGCGCCTTGAAGGCATCCCAGCGCTGCTGGCGGGCGGCCGCCGGATCGGTGGCCGTCACGTGCCTGTCCACGTAGGCCTTGACCAGGTCCTGGCCCAGGTTGTAATTGATCACATAGCCGCGGTTGGCGTCGTAGAAGGACAGGCGCTGCGCCGATTTCTCCGGCGGGTACAGCCCCACGTTCACCATCCATTCCTGCGCCTGCTCTTTGGTGAAGCGGCCTTCCAGGTATTCCCTGGCCGCGTCGTTGTCCGCATAGCTCAGTTTTGCCATCAGCTTCAGCAGCTGCGCATATTTCGGCGCCAGCGAGGGATCAAGGCCGGCCAGCGGATACAGCGTCTTCTGCTCGAAGGCGACGCGCTCCTGGTCCGGGAAGGCGAGCTGGATGCCATAGTTGGCGCTGCCCTCGGCAATCAGCGACATCGGCGAATACAGCGGATACACGCTGAACTCCACCCAGTTGCGCTTCTTCACCAGCTCCTGCTCCAGCATTGCGTTGTACACGTGATGGCCCGGATAGCCTTCGTGGCAGCCCAGGTCCAGCGCGCGTTCGATATAGATCGGGAACTCGGTATTGATCTGGATAAGGCTGTGCGCATTGCCCTTGTACCAGTTATAGCCGGACCATGGCTTGTTGGTGACGAACTCCAGCTCGAAGCTTTCCGGATCCGGCAACTGCATATAGCGGCCGGTGCGTTCACGGCAGGCGGCAATGGATGCGTCGAACACCTGCTTCAGGCGGTCCTTGGGAATCACGAATTTGGCGCGGAAGGTTTTCAGGCGCTCGGACAGCGGCGCGGATCCTGGCAGCAGCTTGTCCACCTCGGCCACGATGGCCTGGTAGTAGGCGCGGTCGTGGTGCGGCGTGACAGCGTCGTACAGCACTGCCGTCTCTTCATCGAAGGCAAACTTCTTGCCTTCCAGCTGATCGACGCGCGCCTCCACCGCGCGCAGCTGCTTGGACAGGAACTCGATGCGCAGCGCCTCATCCGCGTTGGCGGCCTTCTGCTGCGCGATATCGCGGCGCGCCGCCTGCACATCGCTGCGGATGGACGCCAGGCTTTGCCTGTTCTTCACCGCCGCTTCCTGCAGCGCGGCAGGACCGTAATAGGCGTCCACGTAATTTGCGTCGTGCTGGCCGACTGCCAGCACCAGCTTGCGGTAGCGTTCCGCCACATCCTGCACGGACGCCGCCATTGCACTCCCTGCCATCAGCATAGCAAGACCTCCCATGACCAGCTTTTTCATTTTGTCTCCGAAGATGAAAGCTGGTCAGTGTACAGGATTCGCGGACCTCGCTAATTGCGGCGACGGCGCCGGTTGATTCGGCGGCGGCGGCTCCGGCACCATCAGGCGCATCGGCACGGCCAGCTCGATGCCGCGTGCCGCCAGCTCGCGCACCACCGACAGGAAGATGGCCTGCTGCGTTTCCATGAACACGAAGTAGTCGGGCGACTTGATCCAGTACACGGTCTCGAAGTTGAACGACCATTCGGCCAGGCCGGACAAGTGGGCGCGTTCGAAATTGGCGGTCTTCTCCTGCGCCAGCACGGCATCCTTGAGTATCTGCGGGATCACGCGCAGCTGTTCTTCGCTGGTGCCGATGCGCACGCGCAGGATGAAGGCGGCGCGGCGGGTATGCATGCGCGTCTGGTTCAGGATGCGCGCCTTCAGGATGTCGCCGTTGGAGAAGATGATCTGGTCGCCGCCCAGGCCGCGCAGGCGCGTGGTCTTCAGGCCGATGTATTCGACGGCGCCCAGCTTGTCATCGACGATGATGAAGTCGCCCACGACAAAGGGCTTGTCCAGCACGATGGAGAGCGAGGCAAACAGATCGCCCAGAATATTCTGCACGGCCAGCGCCACCGCGATACCGCTGATGCCAAGGCTTGCGACGAGGGTGGTGATATTGAAGCCGAGGTTGTCCAGCACCATCAGCGTGAACACCACCCACAGCACCAGGCGCAGCACGAAATCGATGATGGCGGCCGAGGTGGCGGAAGCGCCGGTTTCCTGGCGGCGGTAGTGGCCGCGCCAGGAACGCACCAGGCTATCGCCCCAGATGCCGGCCTGTATCAGCAGCGTGGTGGCGGTCACGCGCCACATCCAGGTCTGCTGCTTGCCTGGCAGATCGAGCATCTGGCTGCCCATCCAGGCCGCGCCGACAATGATCGTCAGCAGCCAGGTGGCGCGCAGCATGCGCACCAGCCAGTCGTCGATGGCGGTATGCGTGCTCTCCGCAATCACGGCCAGGCGCCGCACTGCGAGACATTTGATGAGGTACAGCACCACGGCGGTCGCCAGCATCACAGCCAGCGCGGTGCCCCACTCTTCCAGGGTATTTCCGAGAAATGAATAGCGCATGCCGCGCAGTTTAGCGAAGGCGCTGCGAAGGCCGCGCACGCATGACTGCAGGCAAGCTTGCGCCGCCCCGCGGGAAATTTCGCGATACTTTTTGCCACCTCGACTCGCTAGCCAAAAAATGTCAACAATTACGCCGACCACCATGGAACTGTGGGGCGGGCTGGAAGGCACCGTCAACCGCGTCTCCGATCAATACTTCAGCCAACTCGACCAGAACGGCCACGACAACCGTGACGATGATATCGACCGCTTCGCAGCGCTCGGCATCCGCGCCCTGCGCTATCCCGTGCTGTGGGAGCGCGTCGCGCCGGAAGGCCTGGCCAGCGCCGACTGGAGCCAGCCGGACCAGCGCCTGCCGGCATTGCAGGCGCTGGGCGTGGCGCCCATCGTCGGCCTGGTACACCACGGCAGCGGCCCGCGCCATACCAGCCTGGTCGATCCTGCCTTTCCCGAGCAATTGGCCGAATATGCCGCCGCCGTGGCGCAGCGCTATCCCTGGGTCGAACACTACACGCCCGTCAACGAGCCGCTGACCACGGCGCGCTTTTGCGGCCTGTATGGCCTGTGGTATCCGCATGGACGCGACGACCGGACGTTCCTGCGCGCCCTGATCAACCAGTGCAGGGCGACAGTGCTGTGCATGCGCGCCATCCGCGCCGTGAATCCGCAAGCAAAGCTGGTGCAGACGGACGATCTGGGCAAGACCTACAGCACGGCGCCGCTGGCTGAATGGGCCGACTTCTACAACGAGCGGCGCTGGCTCAGCTGGGACCTGCTGTGCGGCCGCATCGACCCGGAGCATGCGCTATGGAGCTATCTTACTGAGCGCGGCGGCTTGAGCGCAGAAGAGCTGCTGTGGTTCCGCGATAATCCCTGCCCGCCGGACGTGATTGGCGTCAACTACTACATCACCAGCGAGCGCTGGCTGGATCACCGCGCGGAGCGCTATCCGCAGCGCTACGTGGGGCCGGACGGCTTTGCCGATATCGAAACAGCGCGCGCCCTGGCGGTGCCGACGCCCGGCCTCGGTCCGCTGCTGGATGAGGCCTGGGAGCGCTATGGCCTGCCGCTGGCCGTGACCGAAGCGCATATCGACGCCAACCGCGAAGACCAGCTGCGCTGGCTGCAGGAGATCTGGAACGCCGCGCTGGAGGTGAAGCGGCGCGGCGCGGATGTCCGTGCCGTCACCGTCTGGTCGCTGCTTGGCTCCTTCGACTGGAATTGCCTCGTTACCGAGTGCAAGGGCTATTACGAAACCGGCGCCTTCGACCTGCGTGCGCCCGTGCCGCGCCCGACGGCGCTGGCGGCAATGATGCGCGAGCTGGCCACTGGCCGGCCGCTGTCGAGCCCCGTGCTGCAGGGCGCGGGCTGGTGGCGCCGGCCGGGGCGCTTCCTGTGTCCGCCGGCCGCCACCAGCAATGCGCTGGCCGCGCTGCCGCCGGAACGCCAGTTCCCGCAGCGCCCCGTGCAGCCGATCCTGATCAGCGGCGCCAGCGGCACGCTGGGTTCCGCCTTCGCCCGCATCTGCGAGCAGCGCAACCTGGCCTACCGCGTGCTGACGCGGCAGGAGATGGACATTGCCGATCCGGCCTCGGTGGACGCCGCCATCCGGCGCCACCAGCCATGGGCCATTGTGAATGCCGGCGGCTACGTGCGCGTGCATGAGGCGGAGCGCGATGCGCTGCGCTGCCTGCGCGAGAACACGCATGGCGCGGCCGTGCTGGCAGCGGCCTGCGCCAGATACGCGCTGCGCCTGCTCAGTTTTTCCAGCGACCTGGTATTCGACGGCAGCAAGGATGCGCCCTATGTGGAAAGCGATCCGGTAGCGCCGCTGAATGTGTATGGCCGCAGCAAGGCGGAAGCGGAGCAGCGCACGCTGGCCATCCATCCCGAAACGCTGATGGTGCGTACCAGCGCCTTCTTTGGCCCGTGGGATGCGCACAACTTCGTCACGCTGGCCCTGCAGGCCCTGGCCAACGGCGAACGCTTTGCGGCGGCGGACGACCTGGTCGTGTCGCCGACCTATGTACCGGACCTGGTGCAGACCTGCCTCGATCTGCTGATCGACAAGGAAAGCGGCATCTGGCACCTGTGCAATGGCGAGGCGCTCAGCTGGCACCAGCTGGCGCAGCGTGCCTGCGGCGTGGCGAAAGTGGATGCACGCCGGCTGGAAGGAGTGCCGGGCGCCAGCTTCGGGGGCCAGGCGGCGCAGCCGCGCTATTCGGCGCTGGGCAGCGAACGCGGCCTGCTGCTGCCGACGCTGGACGATGCACTGGAGCGCTACCTGTCCGCCGCTACCGGCCTGGCCGGAAACGGGGCGGCGCAGGCGGCGCACTACGGCAGCAGCTAGCGCCGCCTGGCCGCGCGGACCTCAGCTACGCAAATGCCGCGCCAGGTCCGCCAGCCGGTAAGGCTTGGAGACAAAGGCAAACTCGCTCAATCCCTGCTGCTCGGTCTGCAGGGCCGGCAGCGGATAGCCGGAAGCCAGAATGATCTTGATGGCCGGATAGCGCGTGCTGACCTCGCGCGCCAGGTCGAGGCCGGTCATCCCGTTCGGCATCATCACGTCGCTGAACATCACATCGATATCCGGCTCGCGCTGCAGCATGCGCAGCGCTTCCGGTCCGTCGCTGGCGCTCAGCACCGTATAACCCATGGTCTGGAACAGCTCACCGGCAATCGCCATCAGCAGCTGATCGTCTTCCACGATCAGCACGCGTTCGTCGCGTTCCTTGACCACGTCGGCAGGTTCGCGCGCCTGTACATCTGCATTCGCCGGCAGGTATAGTCCGATCGAGGTGCCAAAGCCCTCCTCGGTATCGATCACCACGTCGCCGCCGGACTGCACGATAAATCCGTACACCTGGCTCAGCCCCAGGCCCGTACCCTTGCCGGCTTCCTTGGTGGTGAAGAAGGGTTCGAAGGCGCGCTCGCGCACGTCCTTCGGCATGCCGGTGCCCGAGTCGCGCACCGAGACCCTGACGTAATCGCCAGGCGCCAGCGTGCCCACTTCGTTTGCCGCCAGCACGGCGTTGCGCGTTTCCACCACCAGCGAACCGCCATCGGGCATCGCATCGCGCGCGTTCACCACCAGGTTGAGCAGGGCCGCTTCGAAGCGCGCCTCGTCCACCGAGACCTGGGCCAGCTGCTTGCCGAGGTTCAGCTCCAGCCGCACCAGCGGACCGGCCGCGCGCCGCAGCACGGTTTCGAAGCCGGAGATGAGGGTGTTCAGCTGATGCACGGCCGGCGCCAGCGGCTGCTGGCGGGCGAAGGACAGCAGCTGCTGCGTCAGCAGCGCGCCGCGGTCCACTGCGCGCCGCATGCCGTCCAGTACGCGCGAACCGGCGCCGGACAGTTGCTGCGTCTGCAGGATATCGATGCCGCTCGATACCACCGCCAGCAGATTGTTGAAGTCGTGCGCCACACCGCCGGTCAGCTGGCCGATGGCCTCCATCTTCTGTGCCTGGAATAACGCGGCGCGCGTCTGCTCCAGCGACTCGGCCGCCTTGCGCTTTTCCGAATTGTCGCGCGTGATCTTGGCGAAGCCGATCAGTTTTCCGTGTTCGTCGTAGATGGCGTCGATGACGGCATGCGCCCAGAAGCGCGTGCCGTCCTTGCGCACGCGCCAGCCTTCGCTTTCGTAGCGGCCATCGCGCGCCGCGACAGCCAGGCCGCGCTCCGGCACACCGGCGCGCTGCTCTTCCGGCGTGAAGAAACGGCGGTAGTGCGTACGCAACACTTCGTCCTGGACAAATCCCTTGATGCGCTCAGCGCCCAGGTTCCAGTTGGTGATCAGGCCTTCCGGCGACAGCATGTACAGCGCGTAATCGGTGACGCCCTGCACCAGCAGGCGGAATTGCTGCTCGCTGGCGCGCAGCGCTTCCTGCGCCTCCTTGCGTTCAGTGATGTCGCGCGTGACCTTGGCAAAGCCTACATGTTCGCCGCGCGGCGTATAGATCGGATCGATGACCACGCTGGCCCAGAAGCGCGAGCCATCCTTGCGCACGCGCCAGCCCTCGTTCTCGTAGCGGCCTTCCTTCAGCGCTGTCGCCAGCGCACGCGCCGGCACGCCCGCTTCTCTTTCTTCGGGCGTGTAAAAACGCGAAAAGTGCTGCCCGAGCACTTCCTGTGCCTGATAACCTTTAAAGCGCTGAGCACCGGCGTTCCAGCTGCTGACACGGCCCTCCGTATCCAGCATATAGATCGCGTAATCACTGATGCTCTCCACCAGCAGCTCGTAGCGGGTAGGCAGGCTCTCGCCAGGCGGAGTGTCTTTTATCATCGTTCGATTGTAACGCGTACGTCTCAGGAATGTGACACAATTACCGCATGATAGCCCGGGATCTCTCAGCGCGTCTGCTGGTGGCCAGCGTGCTGCTGGCCTGCAGCGCCGCACCGGCACAGGAGCCGGCGGCGCCGAGTGTCGTCGTGCGCAGCACGCGCGATCCCGTCGATAAATCTTACCGCAAAATGCTCAAGGGGATGGAGCGCTTCCAGCGCTCGCAGACGGTGGCGCCGGGCGCCACGCTGCGCTTCCGCCTTCTGCCGCGCACGCCCGCAGTCGATATGCAAGGCATCCAGCTTACCGTGGTCGGCGACACCGCCAGCATGCCGGTCGAAGTGGGCGCCGATAACAGCTTCGCGCTGGCGCGCAACGCCACCCTGCTGCGCGAAGACGCGGCGCTGATCGCCAATCGCAAGACCTCCTCGATGACCTGGCGCGCCGAGGTGCGCAGTCCCGGCGTGCCGGACGGGATGCGGCGCCTGGGCGACCTGCGGCTGGAATGCCTGGTGGGGATGGAAGCGGGGCTGGTGTCGAATAATTCGCAGCTGTTCCGCTGGCTGGGCGATCTGCTGTCGGATCCGGATCGCGTATGCGCGGACCCGGACGGCAACTACCTGTTCTTTGCTGAACGCCCCTTATTCTCGGTCATCGCACAGTTCGGCCAGCGCCGTGAGGTACTGCCTTTCCGCATGACGTACGCCGGCGGCGGACCGCCGGCTTCCGAGCTGCCCTACTGCGATTGCCAGGTGCTGCTGGACCGCAGCTATTACGCGCCGCTCTGGGACCGCAGCTGGCCGGACGATACGCTCATCAGCTTTGCCTACATGGATGATGCGCCGCAGCCGGGCGATGCGCCGGCTGCGCGCGACGGTGTGCGCGGCGCACTGGGCGAGCCGATGAAGGTGCTGCGCTTCGATACCGGCTACGAGGTGTGGCTGTATCAGTCGCAGCCGGCGCACAAGCTGCCGCCTGGGGCTGATGGCAGGCCGCAGCTGGTGGAGCAGGTGTTCCTGTTCGACCGCGACGGCGCGACGCTGCGCGCGCGCCGCCGCGAACCCTAGCCATTCAGCCTGAAGCCCTCCTGCCGCCGCGGTTCCGGCATCGCGGCATTGGGCATCGCGGCATTATGGCGTTATGGCTTTCAGCCGTTGGCTTCCGGGCTGTATTTGTCGGCCTGCACCTTGCCGCCCACGCCGTGCGTGCGCACGTCGTCCGTAATCGGCAGCATGTCATCGTTCCAGCGTTCCCACTGGCGCCGCAGTTCGGCCAGCCTGTCAGGATGGCGCTGCGCCAGATTGGCGCGTTCGCGCTGGTCGTCCGCCACATTGAACAGGAACTCCTGGTCGCGGATCTTCAGGTATTTCCAGTCGCCGGAACGCGCCGCGCGCTGGGCGTTGGCCTTGTAGCGCCAGAACAGCGTACGTTCCTGCGGCCCCTGCTCTCCGGCCAGCACCGGCAGCAGATTCCGGCCATCCGGCGGATAGGCGGGATCGGGCGCCACGCCGGCAGCGGCAAGCAGCGTAGGCAGCCAGTCCATGCTGATCGCCACCTGGCTGCTGACCTGCCCCGCCTTGATGCGGCGCGGCCAGCGCACGATGCCCGGCACGCGGATGCCGCCTTCCAGCAGCTCGGTTTTCTGTCCGCTGAAGGGCCAGGTGCGCGAGAAACGCTCGCCGCCGTTGTCGCTGGTGAAGACCACGATGGTGTTGTCGGCCAGCCCCTGCTGCTCCAGCGCCTTCAGCACGCGGCCGATGGACGCATCCAGCGCCACCACCATCTTGCCGTAGGTAGCGAGGTTGCCGCCGTCGTAGTGGAAGATATTGCCGATCTCCCTGGACACGGCTTCATCCTTCGGTCCTTCCCACGGCCAGTGCGGCGCCGTGTAGTGCAGGGACAGGAAGAAAGGCTGGCCGGCCTTCTGCCTGCGCACGAAGTCCGCCGCGCGGTCGCCCAGCAGGTCGGTGTAATAGCCCACTTCATGCACCGGCACCTCGCCCTCGTACAAGTCCTCCTTCACGTTCGGACCGACGCCCGGCTTGTGCGTGAAGTAGTCGATGGCGCCGCCGTAGTTGCCATAGAAGCTGTCGTAGCCGCTTTTCAGGGGACCGAAATTGGGCAGCGAGCCCAGATGCCATTTGCCGATCAGCGCCGTGCGGTAGCCGGCCTGCTTCAGCAGCGACGGCAGGGTCGGATGGTTGGGCGGCAGGCCGATGGTGTCGGACGCACCGGCAATCGGCTCCTCCAGGCCGCCACGCAAGCGGTACTGATAGCGGCCCGTGATCAGGCCAAAACGCGTGGCCGAGCAGACTGCGGAGTTGGAGTAATGCTGCGTCAGGCGCAGGCCTTGCGCGGCCAGCTTGTCCAGGTTTGGCGTGCGGAAGTCGGTCTGGCCGTACACGCTCAGGTCGCCCCAGCCCAGATCGTCGGCCAGGATGAACAGGACATTCGGCTGCGCCACGTCCGCGGCGCCTGCTGTCCGCTTTGCTGCGGCGGCGGCAAGCGCCGCTGCGGGGGCCAGCGCCAGCGCAGAGAGCCCGCCAATAACCGCACGCCGCCTCCGGTCCACCTTATTCAGCCTATTAATCCCCTTGTTATTCACCTTGCTGGTCACCTGGCTATTTACCTTGCTGTTCTTGCTCATGCTGCCCCTCATCAGAAATCATGGCGGGCAGTCACGCCCACGGTACGCGGCGTACCGATCACCGCGTTATACGAGCCAAAATTGGCGTTCCACATGCTGGTGTAATACTGGCGGTCGAAGGCATTCTTCACCCACAGCGATACATCCCACGCCGTACCGTTCGTGCTGCGCACGCCGACGGATGCATTGGTCACGCTATACGCCGGGATCTTCGAGTACGACGAGGCATCCAGCGTGCCGAAAGCCTCTCCGCGATAGGAATAGTTGGCGTTGTAGTACAGCTGCAAGCCTTCCCGTACCAGATGCGCATACTGGGCGCTGAGATTGCCGATCCAGCGCGGCGCATTCACCAGCGCATTGCGTCCCGATAGGTCGCAGAAGGTGGCGCTGATCTCGGGCGGGCACGGCGCATTGGTGTATTTCAGATAGCTGGCGTCGTTGAACGAGCCGTTGGCGCGCAGCGTGAGGCCGCGTACCGGCGTCGCAATCGCCTCAACTTCCACGCCGCGCGTTCGCACATCGCCGGCGTTGGTCAGATAGGAAGTGCGGCTGACCGGGTCGTAGGCGTTGCTCTGGTAGCCGTGCACGATGGTGGCGAACACATTGCCGTTCAACTGCAGGCGGTTATCCAGCAGCGTACTCTTGACGCCCAGTTCGAAAGCGTTGGAGCGCTCGCTGCCGACCAGCAGCGATGCGGCGCCGCCGGCACCCGGCACGGAAAGGTTGATGCCGCCCGACTTCTCGCCATGCGACAGGCTGGAATACAGCAGCACGTCCGGCGCCAGCTTGTAGCCAGCGCTCAGCAGACCGGTCGGGCTGAACTGGTTGAGCGCGAGCGGGCCGGAATCATAGGCGCCATAGCGGCCGTTGCGCGAAGCGAGTGCCGCGCCGGTGACGACCGCACCGCCGGCCGGTGCATTGCGCGTGACGCGCGCCGACTTGTCCTCGTAGCTGGCGCGCAGGCCTGCTGTCAGGTCCAGGCGGCTGGTGGCGTGCCAGGTGGACTGGCCGAACAAGGCATAGCTGTTCACGCGCAGCGTGGATGGCGCCTCGCTCGAAACATTGGCCCAGGCGCCGGCCGGCGTGGAATTGTAGATATCCGCCAGCGGACCGTTGACCGCAAAGGAATTGTTCGACAGGTCCTGATAGTAGTAGTAGGCGCCGAATACCGACTCCAGCGCCTTGCCGGACGGCGTGGCCCAGCGCAGCTCCTGCGAGAACTGCTTGTGGTTGGCGGACGCGCCTGCCGTCAGCGTAACGGGCACGTCCAGGCCATCGTCGTTGCGCGGGATGAAGTTCCAGCGGCGCCAGGCAGTGATGGATGTGAGGCGGCTGTCGTCGGCGAAGGTCCAGTTGGCTTCGGCCGATACGCCGCCCTGATGCACGTTCACGCGCGAGCCGGTATCCAGATTCACCGCGCGCTGGTTGGGGTCGAGTACCGGCGAGCCGCCGACCAGCCTTGCCTGCGTCAGTACCTTGCCGCTTGGGCCGGCGCTGTAGAAGATCAGCGTGCCGTTGTTCGAATCTTCCTCGTTGTAGTCGGCAATCACGCGCAGGCTGAAGTCGCGCCCCTGCTCGTACAGCGCCTGGCCGCGCACGCCCTGGCGGTCGCCGCCCTGCACCTTGCGGCCGTTGTAGCGGTTGGTGATGTAGCCGTCGTCGTTGGTCTTGTAGGCGCTCAGGCGGCCGGCCACCGTTTCGCTGAGCGGGCCGGACAGAATCAGCTTGCCCTGCTTGTAGCCGAATCGGCCTGCAGACAGCTCGACCGACTGCTCCGGCGTGAAGCCTGGCTTTTTCGTGGCGATGTTCAGCACACCGGCCGTGGTGTTCTTGCCGAACAGCGTACCCTGCGGACCACGCAGCAGTTCCAGCTGCTGGATGTCCAGCGCGTCGAAGGCCGCCATGCCGGGACGGGCCAGGTACACATTGTCCAGATAGATGCCGACGCTGCCTTCCAGTCCATCGCTGGCCGGATTGTTGCCCAGGCCACGCACGGCAAAGCTCAGCTGACGGGCGTGCACATAGTTGATGGTGGTGCTGGGCAGCAGCTGCTGCAGATCCTGCACGCGGTAGGTGCGGCTGCCTTCCAGCAGGTCCTCGCCCAGCACCGTCATTGGCGTGGGCACGTTTTGCGAACTCTCGACGCGGCGGCGTGTGGTGACCAGCACGGTCTGCACGGCGCCGGCCAGCGATGGGTCGGCGGCATCGGCGGCATCGGCAGCTTCGGCAGCATCGGCGACAGTGGTAGCGGTGGCCGCCGTGGATGCGCCATCCGGCGCGCGGTCCTCGCCGGCGGCGGCCGTGGCGGCGGCCAGCGCCAGCACAGCGGAAGCAATGGCATTAAGCTTGAACACGAAATTCCCCTAACTATAATATTTTTTGGCGTAGCAGCGCCCTGCCCTCCTGCCGGGCGCTGCGAAAGGTCAACGGAGAGGTTCGTCTCAGGGTCTGGCGACGAGATGCGCCGCAGCTGCGTTGTGCGCGGCTACGGGTTTTTCCGAGCGTGGCGTGTCAGGCGGCGTCCAGTCATACGGCACCGGAGTAGCGCGATAGACCCAGTTGGTCTGCACCGGGCTGCCTGTCCCGCCTACGGGCGAGGAACCGAAATAAGGACTGACGTACTCCCACACGATGTCGCCCCGGGGCGTCACCTGGAAGAAGCGTCCGTTCATGCCTTCATCGACCAGCGTGTTCCCGTTCGGCAGGCGGCGTGCACTGCTGATGAAGGCGCTGTAGAAGCTCCACAGCGCTTGCGATGAGTTGGCGGCCGTGTACTGCCACACCACCTGCTTCGATACGGGATCGATTTCCAGCACCCGCGAATGCGGGAAGATGCCAGGCGACACGCGCGGATACCCGGCCTCGCCCTGGTTATCGAACACCAGCAGGTTGCCCGCGCCGGGCAGGCCTTCGGCAATGATGTGTGCATCGTGCGGGCCGATGATCTGATCCACTGCGCGCGGCACGCCGGCGCCGGCAATCGGCGCGTAGTCGGGTCCCAGCGTCCACACCACCTTGCCGCTCTTGCGGTCGATGATGCCGATCACGTTCGACTCGCGCGACGAGAAAATGATGTTATCCGGATGGAAGCGCGCATCGCCTTGCGCGTGCCACTTGTTGGCGCCCAGCGGTGCCATATCGTTGATGTGCAGCCAGTCCACAGCAGCCGAGCCGGAGCGCGGCTTCGCCGCCAGCACCAGCTTCAGCGAATCTGCCGAGAACCCCAGCTCATTCAGATGCTCCGAGGCGACCCACTGCCATACGACGGAGCCGGACGGCGTGACCTCGTAGATCACATCGTCCAGTACCTGCGGCGAGGTGAAGCCCTTCACCGGGTGCACCAGGTTGGCCAGAATCAGCGTATTGCCGTTGGCAAGACGGCGCCAGTCATGGTGCTGCCTGGCCGCGCCACCGGGCGCTGCCGCCGTCTCCACCGACGCCGACGCGTAGGCATCGCCTGCCGCGCCCCACTGCCACAGCACCTTGCCGTTCCAGTCCAGCTCACCGATGCTCTTGTTGCCCAGTCCATTGCCGGCCTGCGCACCGGGCGCATTTGCCAGCTGCAGCAGGATATTGCCACGCTTGCCGCCGTTCAGCGCCGGATCGACCAGCACCGGCGGGAAGCCCTCATGCGGCCACTGGCGCACTTCGTTGCCGTTCATGTCGATCAGGTGCGTCTTCTTGTCCTGGCCACTGAACAGCACATAGCCGTTCCAGGCGCGCTGCGGATCGTAGCGCGTAACGCCCGTCGGGTAAACGCTGGGGGCGGCGGCGGCCCAGCTCATTGCCAACATCGTGCCAACAACAGCAAAAGCGCGGTGCATTGTCTGCTCCTGTGAGTTTTGGAGATATTCATCTTAGTGTTGCGACAAGCTTGCAGGGAACGAAGCAATTCAGATAACAATATGTGGCTCGGTGGAATTAGCTAATGCTCACTATCCAGTTAAGAAGTATTTAAGGTTTGCTGAGCCCATTTTTAAGATTGCAGAACTGGCCTTCTGACTACCATTCCGTTCGGGCATTTCGCCCACGGATTTGGATCAGAAAGAGAGATTTGGAAATGAGCGAACAACAAGCAAGCCGGCTGAATATCTATAACGGCATCCACAAGGCCCTGCGCGCCTACATGAGCGACACCCTGCACCGCAGCGCCCGCATCGACGGCGACGACGCCGCAGACCTGTCCGGCGGCCTGCGCCAGGTGCGCGAGCTGCTGGCCTTCATGCGCAAGCACCTGGAACACGAGGCGCGCTTCGTGCATCCGGCAATGCAGGCCCGCCGTGCCGGCTCCGCACAGGTGACGGAAGGCGACCACGATCACCACGACTGGGCGATCGACAAGCTGTGCGCACTGTGCGACCACGTGGAGCAGCAGCACGGTGCGAAGCGCCAGGCGCTGCTGGACCACCTGCAGCTACAGCTGTCCGTCTTTGTCGGCGAAAACCTGGTGCACATGAATATGGAGGAAACCGAGAACAACGCCGTGCTGTGGGCGCACTACACGGACGAGGAACTGTTCGGCATCCACGATGCGATCGTGGCGTCGATTCCGCCCGAGGAAATGCAGTTCACCATGCAGTGGATGCTGCCGGCGCTGAACCCTTCCGAGCGTGCGGGCATGATGCTGGGCATGCGGGCCGGAATGCCGCCCGGGATGTTCGCGGGCATGCTGGAGTTTGCGCGTTCGCTGCTGAGCGAACGCGATATGCACAAGCTGGAAGCGGCGCTTGCCGCGCATGAGGCGCCGCAGCCGATGGCGGCCTAGCCATTCAGGCGCCGGCCATCTCCTGCAGTTGCAGCGGCTGGCGCACGCAGAGGCGGAAATGGCCGCGCCCCGTTTTCTCGATGCCCACACCCGGACTGCGCTCGGCCAGCCGGCGCGCCAGCAGCACCAGGCGCGCTTCCAGGTTGTCGCTGACGTCCGGCAAGCGGATGCGCGGATCGAGGCGCAGTTCGCGGTTGCTGAAGGAGGTGCGCCCCTGTGCCGCATGGTCTTTCAGCAGGCACCACAGCACCGCACCGGCCACACCCTTGATCAGGTAGTCGTCGCCAAAGAACACGGAATCGTTGCCCGCGTAGTGGCGTACCAGCAGCGGCGCGGTTTCCGCTTGGCGCCGCGCTTCAGGCGCCGCGGCCTGCTCAGGTTCCGGTTCGGCGTTCTGCAGAATTGTCATATGCATGGCCAGCTGGCCGCACAGGGTCACCAGCGCGTCTTCGTCGTCATAGCTGAAGCGCAGGTCCTGCTGGCTTTCCACGTACAGCACACCCAGCACATTGCCGCAGCCGATAACCGGCACCGCCAGCTGGCTGCGCGCATCGGCCAGGCCGGGGAAGGGAATTTCCTCATCCAGCGGCATGCCTTCGTACTGCTGGCGGATGGCGCGGCTGTAGCTGTATTCGGCCGTCATGTGGCTGATGCGGACCGGTGTGCGCTGGCAGGCCGCCACGCCGATTACACCCTGTCCCATGCGGATCTCCGAGCCCACGCCGGACGCGGCGTAGCCGCGGCTCGCCACGGTGTACAGGTTGCCGGCTGCCGCATCGTGCATCAGCAGCATGGCGTGGCTGATGCCCAGTTTCTGGTCCAGGCAGGCCATGGTTTCGTCGAACAGGCGCTCCAGGTCGCGGCAGGCGGCCAGGCGCTCGGAGCATACGCGCAGCGCGGCCAGCGTATTGCGTGCGGCCTCCGGCACGGGCGGACAATCGCGGTCCACGCGCTGCAGTTCCAGCACGCGGTAGATGTCCGATCCCAGCAGGTGGAACACGCCGCTCATGCCCTCGTGCGAAGCGATGCCGGCAAGGCGCGCCTTCATGCTCTCGAACAGCGAACCGGAAGTTTCGGTGCGCAGATACCGGATCACCAGCGCATACTGGGCGCCGTTGGCGGGATTGATGACCATCAGCCGCGCCAGCGGATTGGCAAGGATGTTGGCGCGCGTCTTGTTGAAGAACTGGTAGGACAGCGCGATATGCTCGCGGTCCATATACTGCACCTGCGACAGGTAGGAGACATTGGGCACGCCATCCTTGTCCGCCGTTGCAAGCACGGCCGGGATCACGCCTTCGAAGCACTCGCGTATCGTATCCAGGCGCACCTCGCTCATGCTCCGGCCTCCAGCGGCTTGCCCGCGTTCGGACCCGGCGTTTGCGTGAAGGCTTCCTGCGGACGGAAGGTCAAACCCACCACTTCGTGCGGGGGACAGGCCAGCAGCAGGCGCACCATCCCTTCCGGGAAACCGAGGCTGCCCACTTCCGCCACGAAGGCGTCGCGGTACGCATCCACCACGGCCAGGTCTTCCGGCTGAACGGCGGTCACCCGCGCATCGCTGCTTTTCAGTTGCATGGTGCGGTGGGTGGTCGGCCGTGAGAAAGCCACGGCAATGCGTCCTGTGGCGAAAATGTCGCGCTGCACCGCCTGCGATTTCGCCTCCGGCACGAAGATGGTCACGCTGCTGCCGTCGTCGGCCACCCGGCAGCCGATGCCGCGCACGAGCTGCGGCACGCCGCCTGCCGCGCAGGAGGCGATGCTGATGGACACGCCGGCACGGATGAACGCTACCTGTCCGGCATCGAGATTGGGTGAGCTCATATCCGGGAATTCTATCGTAATATGTTGGCAATTATTCCAATACGAGAGACCCCGCCGATGAAATTTGCTGCGCGCCACCTGGCATCCCTGCTGCTCGCCCTGTCCTGCTCCGCCACCATGGCCGCGGACCTCACGCCATCCATGCAACACCTGGCATGGACGCGCAACGCCAATATCTACGAAGTGAACCTGCGCCAGTACAGCAAGGAGGGCACGCTCAAGGCATTCGCGGCCGACCTGCCGCGCCTGAAGGCCCTGGGTGTGGACATCATCTGGCTGATGCCGATCCACCCGATCGGCAAGGAAAACCGCAAGGGGACACTGGGCAGCTATTACGCGTCCGCCGACTACAAGGGCGTGAATCCGGAGTTCGGCACCATGGACGACCTGAAGGCGCTGGTAAGGCAGGCGCACGGCATGGGCATGAAGGTGATCCTGGACTGGGTGGCCAACCACTCGGCCTGGGACAATCCGTGGGTCAAGCAGCATCCGGACTGGTACAAGAAGAACGAGAAAGGCGAGATCTATCCGGTGACCTTTACCAATGGTCCGGAACCGGAATACTGGACCGATGTGGTCGGGCTCGACTACGGCAACAAGGCGCTGTGGGACGGCATGATCGATGCGATGTCCTACTGGGTGCGCGAGGCGGACATCGACGGCTTCCGCTGCGATGCGGCCGGACTGGTGCCGACCGCCTTCTGGAACCAGGCCCGCGCGGAGCTGGACAAGATCAAACCGATGTTCATGCTGGCCGAATGGTCGGAGCCGGAACTGCACGAGAAAGCCTTCGACATGACCTATGGCTGGGACCTGTCCGAAGTGATGCGCAAGGTGGCGCAGGGACAGGCCGATGCGCGTGCGCTGCGCGAATGGGCGCAGCATCCGCCCAAGGCCTTCCCGCTCGAAGCCTACCGCATGCGCTTCACCAACAACCACGATTTCAATTCCTGGACCGGCACGGACAAGGAGCTGTACGGCCCGGCCTATCAGGCGATGGCCGTGCTGACCTTCACCCTGCCAGGCATGCCCCTGATTTACAACGGCCAGGAGTCGCGCCTGGAGAAGCGTCTTGAATTCTTCGAGAAGGATGCCATCCAGTGGAAGAATTACGAGCTGGCGCCCTTCTATTCGAAGCTGACCGCCCTGCACAAGAATAATCCGGCGCTGGCGGCGGGCCAGTACGGCGGCAAGGTCGAACTGCTCGACACCGGCAACGACAAGGTCTTCGCCTTCCGCCGCCGCCTGGGCTCGAACGAAGTTGAAGTGGCGGTCAACGTCTCCGGCGCCGCCCAGCGCTATACCATCGGCGGCCGCAAGCCGGCCACCCTGTCCGCCTGGGACTGGAATGTCGTGACAAAAAATTAACTAGGCAAGTTCCAAACACCTTGCTATAATTGCGGGCTCTTGGCCTGGTAGCTCAGTTGGTAGAGCAGAGGATTGAAAATCCTTGTGTCGGTGGTTCGATTCCGCCCCGGGCCACCAAGAATAAAAAGTGAAAACGCCACCCTCGGGTGGCGTTTTTGTTTTCAGCGTCCCTACTCCGGAACAGAGTCCGCTCGCGGCCGCAGCCCGAAATAGGACGCGACGATTGTCAGCGTGATCACGCACATGAACACGAACTGGAAGCGCGTGTCGGGATTGAACGCCTGCGACAGGAGTACCGCCAACAGTGTCAGCAGCGCGATGACATTACCGAACGGGTAAAGCCATGCCTTGAACGCGGACTCGCGGGCGCCGGACTTTGGCGCCAGGTAGCGCATCCTCGCATGCGCCAGGATAATAAATATCCATACCGTCATGATGAACGCGCCACTGCTCTTGGCCAGCGTCAGGAAAAGATCGCCGCCGCTGGCAAAGTGCACCGCCAGGATCCCCACGCACACGGCAAAACTCAGCGCCAGAGCATTCAGCGGCACGCCGCGCGCAGTGGTGCGGCCAAACAGCTCCGGCGCATAGCCGCGCTGGCTCAGGGAGTACATCATGCGCGAATTCGAGAACAGGAAGGAATTCATCACCGACATGAAGGAGACGAACAGGACCACCTTCATCGCCGTCGCCGCCCACGCAAACCCGGTCAGGCTGAACAGCGACACATAGGGCGACTTCAAATTGACGCTATCGGTCCATGGCAGGCACAGGATCAGGATGGACACGGAACCCACATAAAACACCATCACCCGGAACAGCACGCTGCGGATGGCCTTGACCACATTCTCGCGCGGCTTCTCCGACTCGCCGGCCGCCACGGCAGCAATCTCGCTGCCGCCGAGCGAAAAGATCACCACCGTCACGCCGGCCAGCACCGGCAGTATCCCGTTCGGCATGAACCCGCCGTGCGCGGTCAGATTGCTCAATCCCGGCGACGGATAAGCACCCTGCATATTCAACAGGATCGATACGCCCAGCACCATGCAGATCAGGATCGAAGTGATTTTCGCGAACGAGAGCCAGTACTCCGCTTCGCCGAACGAGCGCACGGAATACAGGTTGCTGGAGATGACGAACAGCAGCATCAGCAAGGCGCCGGCCCAGACGGGCAAGCCGGGCAGAAAGTCATGCAGGATCGCGCCCAGCAGGATGGCCTCGATGGTGATGGTGATCATCGACTTGAACCAGTATAGCCAGCCAACCGAGTAGCCGGCCCATTCACCGAGGTATTGACTGGCAAAGGTGGAAAACGAGCCGCTGTCGATGTTCTTCGACGCCATTTCGCCGAGCATGAACATCACCAGAATGACGACGAAGCCGCCGATCAGGTATGACAGTATCGCGGCCGGGCCGGCTGTGGCTATCAGCGCCCCGGAGCCAACGAATAGGCCGGCGCCGATTACACCGCCCAGGGCAATCATCGTCACGTGGCGCTGCTTCAGGCCATGAACCAGGTCGTTTTTGTGCGTCATGCGGCGAGGCCCTTCTGTGGGTTATCTGGCGCGCCGATGATAGCACCCAAACTGCGCTGAAACCGAGGCCAACCTCTAATCGTGGTTCGGAATGGCCGTTTTCAGGTTTCCAGTATCTATACATTCAAACCAGGCAGGAGCCTGGCGGGCCGCTTTCTTGCCGACATCGGCCGTCGGTACACTGGAGCTTTTATGACATCCTCTACAAAGAAGTCCGCTATTACAGCGTCTATCTACATTTTGCTCTGCGCCGGAGCATTCGCCATCATTGCAGCCATGTGGCTGCGCTTTTCGCATGCAGCGGCTCGAAATGCCGTGACCCTGGCGCTTGGTTCCGATGGCCGCGCGATACTCGAACATCTGCTCGCTGCTATCGGACTCCCGCTGTTCCTTCACATGTTGCTCGTCGCACCGGTCAAAACCCCGGCCAACTGGGCGTTCGGGCAGCGCGAGCAGTATCGGCGGCTACCCAACATCCTGATGGAAGTTTCGCATATGCTCGACCGCTATTGCGGCGCCATCATTTCGGCAACCTACTTTGCGTGCGCGCTGCACTGGGAGCACTACCAGGCATATGTATCAGTATATGGCCAGGCGCCCCGCGGCTACGTTCAGGGTGGCCAACTTCTCGCTGATGCGGCTGGTGCTGTGCTTGCTGTCGTGATTGCGAAGGCGGTTCGACTCCGTCCGCGCGGCCAGGAATAAAGCTGAAAAACGCCACCTTCGGGTGGCGTTTTGGTGCTGCCAGCCGCCAACTGTCAGCCGGCGGCGACTGGCTGCAGCGCTGGCGTTTGCAGCACAACGGTGCCGGCGGAGGATTGCACTGGCGGACGGTCGAACTGGTAGCTGCGTGCTTCGTGCACCTGCCACGCGCCCTCGCCCATCAATTGCAGCACATGCGTATGGTGCCGCAGCACCGCTGGACGGTGCGCGATGCTGATCAGGGTCGCGCCGCTGCTGCGCAGGCGCTCGTAAAGCGAGCATTCGTTGCCGCTGTCGAGCGCACTGGTCGCTTCATCCAGGATCACGATACTCGGCTCATGCACCAGCACCCGCGCAAAGGCCAGGCGCTGCTGCTCGCCTACCGACAGCAATTTCTCCCAGTCCTGCACGGCATTCAGGCCTCCCACGCGTTCCGCCAGCAGCGGCAGATGCACCTGCTGCAAAATATCCAGCAACTGTTCATCGCTCAGGTTCGACTGTGCACTGGGGTAGAGCAGCTGGCTGCGCAGCGTGCCGGCCTGTAAATACGGCTGCTGCGGCAGGAAGAAGCAATCCTCCAGCGGCGGATGCTGGATCACCCCGCTGCCGGTGGACCACAAGCCCGCGATCGCGCGCAACAGCGAACTCTTGCCGCAGCCGCTGTCGCCGGTAATCAGCAGGGCATCGCCGGGTTTCAGCACCAGCGTCAGCTCCTTGATCAGCACACGTTCGGATTGCGGCGGATGCAGCGTGAGCGATTCCAGCGCAAAGTGCGCCCCTGGACGCAGTTGAATGCGCGGAGCAACATCGCCGGCAACCGGCTCTGACTTCACACCCGGCAGCACCAGGTTCGACAATGCCTGCAGGCGCCCGATCCCGGCCACGAAGCGGCTCAGGCTTTCAAAATTTTCCACAATCACCCCTACCGCTCCCAGCACTGCCGTAAAGGCCCCAGCCGCCTGCACCGCCCGCCCCACTTCCATTTCCCCCGACAGCACACGCTCGGCCAGTATCATGCCCGGCAAAACCAGCGTCAGCTGGCTGAACGTCCGCTGGAACAGGTTGAGGGAGCGCTGCCTTTTGATGAGCATGCCGAAGTTGTGGATCACCCTTTCCAGTTTGCTGTCGATGTGCGCACGCTCCTGCGCCTCGCCACGGTAGAAGGCGATGGATTCGGCATTCTCGCGCACGCGCATCAGGCTGAAACGGAAATCCGCCTCGCGCCGCAGCTGCCAGAAATTCAGCTGAATCAGCGGACTGCCGAACACGCAAAGCGCCACCACCGTGCCCACCAGCGCATAGACCGCCAGCACGCCAACCAGCAGATGCGAAATCGACCACAGCACGGCGCTGAACGCCACCAGCTGCATGATCGAGCCCATGAAAATCAACAGGAAGTTGATCGACCTGCCCGTGAAGGTATTGATATCTTCGCTGATACGCTGGTCTGGATTATCGATCTCGCTGTCGGCGCCCAGCTCATAGTATTTGCGTCCGGTCAGATAGCCGTCGAGGAAACGGCCGGTGAGCCAGCGCCGCCACTGATTGGCGAACACGTCGCGCATGTAGTAATAGAAAGCGTAAGTCGGCACCGCAAACGCCAGCACCAGCAGGCACTCGCGCACTGAACCCCAGAAGCGGCCGCCATTTCTGGCCGCCAGCGCGGAGGTCATTTCGCCGGCCTGATTATTCAGCATGACTGCAAACTGGGTATCGACCAGCATCAGGCCGATCAACAGCAGCAGCAGGGACCAGGCCTTCTTCTTTTCTTTCCCCAGCCAGTAGGGTTTTGCAACATTGACGAATTGACGCCATGCGGCGAGCGACAGGCCAGGCGGCCGGCGTCTTTTTTTGCTTGCAGGCGGGACCTGACTGGTCGCGCCCTTGGCAGTCGTGGAGGTAGGAATATTCATTTTTTCACCCGCAGTAATTGGCCTGAGCCATACGTCAAGCATCGGACTACGCACGAAACTGTTCAGTGCGGAAGCGGACATAAGAAACAATTCCTGGTGAAAAATAGTGAAAATCGGCACCGTCACGGGATAACGACAAATGCGTTGATGCTAGGCAATATCATTGCTAAGCTGTGAGAATTCTCATTGCCCCAACACGCCATGAACCATCCCGCAGCTACCTCTCTTCACCCGCCGGCGCGGACCATGATCGGCCCGTGGGCGGACGTTATGCTGCTGGGCGCGGGGTCGGCGATTGCCATGCTGCTGCTGGGCGTGATCCGTCCAAACGGCGAAACGCTGGCGCAACTGGCCGTGCTGGCCCTGGTGCTGGCGAACTTCGTCAACCACCCGCATTTCGCCTACTCGTATCAGATCTTCTACGGTTCCTGGTCCGACGTGAAGGCGGGCGCCATGCCGCCGGACCTGAGCCGCCGCTGGTGGCTGGCCGGAGCGTTCGTGCCGGTTCTGCTCGTGTTCGGGCTGGCCGGGTGCGCCGTGTTTGCGCTGCGAGGCAATTACCAGCCGATGGCATGGGCCGTGATCCTGATGGGCCTCCTGGTCGGATGGCATTACGTGAAACAGGGTTTCGGCATGGCCATGGTGGACGCCGCATTGAAGAATTGCTACTGGCCAGCCGGTACCCGCCGTGCCCTGCTGATCAATGCGTATGCCTGCTGGGCCGCCGCCTGGGCGCTGACGGCCAGCCTGATCACCAACCAGCAGATATTCTGGGGCATCGCCAAAATATCCCTCGGCATTCCGCCGCTGTTGGTAGCGGCCACCTGCGTGATCGCCGCAGCGACTACCGTCTGGTGTGCATTGTCCGTCATCCGCTGCGGCAAGCAATGGCATCAGCAGGGCCTGGGCTGGCGGCAGATGCCGGTGGCAGGCCTGGTGGCCTACCTGATCACGATGTACCTGTGGATGGGCATGCTGAGCCATGAGCCGGCCTTCGCGCTGTTCATCCCGCTGTTCCACTCCCTGCAGTACCTGACCGTGATCGCCCGCTACAAGAGCAACGAAGCAAAGCTGGAGCCGCAGGTACGCCTGCTGCCGTTTGCGCTCAAGGGCGCGCTGCTGGGCGCGCTGGGTTTCTGGCTGCTGCCGGGCGCCGCCGACTTCCTGCACACCGGCAAGCTGCCGGAACATGATGGTTCGCCATCTGTCTTCATTGCCGCCGCCTGGATCTTCATCAACGTCCACCACTACTTCATCGACAATGTGCTGTGGCGCCAGGGAAATCCCAAGGTTAAAAAATTCCTCTTCACTGCACCGAACCAATGAAACTGGCCACCTCCGCTGCAATCGCCCTGCTGTTTCCATTTGCCGCAAGCGCGGCGCCCGAATCGATGACGCGCGCGATCGAATCGCCGTATGCAGCCAGGTGGCTGCAGCCGCAGGAACCGTTCCGCATCTTCGGCGAAACTTATTTCGTCGGCTCCTTCGGCATGAGCAATGTGCTGATCCGCACCGATGCAGGCCTGGTGCTGATCGATGGCGCGCTGCCGCAGTCCGTGGCGCAGATCGAGGAGAATATCCGCAAGCTGGGCTTCAGCATCAGGGACGTCAAGTACATCCTGAACACGGAAGCCCACTTCGACCACTCGGGCGGCATCGCCGCGTTGGCCTACGACAGCGGCGCAGTCACGGTTGCCAGCCCGCTCGGCGCCGCAGCGCTGAAAGAAGGCCGCGTGCTTGACAGCGATCCGCAGCACGGCGAAATCGCGAACTTCCCGGCTGTCACGCAGCTGCGCACCATCGGCGACGGCGAAGCGCTGCACCTCGGCGGGACAACGATTACCGCCCACTTCACGCCGGGCCATACGCCCGGCAGCACCACGTGGTCCTGGACTGCCTGCGACGCAGCCAAAGCCTGCCGCAACGTCGTATTCAGCGCCAGCCTGTCCGCCGTGGCGGCAGACAGCTACCGCTTTTCGGACAGCAAGCATGGGAACTATGCCGACAATTTCCGCAGCAGCGTACGCACCATCGGCAAACTCCCCTGCGACATCCTGATCACCGCCCATCCCGAACACTCCGGCATGGACGCCAAACTGAAGCTGGCGCCGGATGCCGCCAGCTTCGCCGATCCCGCCGCCTGCCGCGCCTACTCCGCAAAATACGAAGACCTGCTGGACGCGCGCCTGAAGAAAGAGCTGGCCGCTCAGCCCAGGTAAGCCTTGGGCGCAGCATCGAACAACTGCTTGTGCCCTTCCATGCAGAAGTAGTAGGTCCGTCCACGATAGACCGATGATGCTGTGCCCACCCTGGCGACCTCCATCGTGCATACGGGGCACAGCGGATGGGCATCCGTCGAACGCGGCATCCTCGCATAGGCGGAATTCGAATTCGGGTCGAGCCAGCCCCTGCCCTGGTACTCCATGAAGTTCGCCGTATTGCTGGCAACGTCGCGGCCGAAATAACGCTCCACCACGCGCAGCGCAAGGTCGATCCCCGACGACAAGCCGCCTGCAGTGGCAAACTTGCCTGATTCGACATAGCGCGCACCACGCTTCAGCGAAACGTCCGGGAACATCATCGTGAACTGTCCGAAGAAACCATGGTGCGTGGTGGCCGGTCTGCCGGATAGCAGACCGGTCTTCGCCAGCAGGAAGGCGCCAGTGCAAACCGACATGGTCAGGTCCGCACTGTGCGATGCCTGCCTCACCCACGCTAGCACCTTCTCATTCGGCTCGCTTTGCGCAGGGATCACGATCACCCTGGCCACCGGCGCTGTCTCGAAGGTGTAGTCGGGAATAATCGTCATGCCGCCGGACGCCCTGATCGGCGCCATCGTCTCGGCAACGGTGAACAGCCTGAAGCCGGGGGCCGACTTCCTTCCCGGTACGTTGACGTTATCGAATACTTCCCACGGACCGGCGAAATCGATCATTTCCGCATTCTGCGACAGCAGGACGGCTACGGGGATGCTGCCCTCGGCAGGCGGCGTCAGGGATCCAGCGGTTGATGCCGGAACAGCGGCGGCTGCAGCCAATGATGGCAACGCCACGCTCAGTCCCATCGCGCTGGACAAGCGGAACAGCTCGCGTCTTTTCATGAATCGGTCCTCGTGCAAAGCCACCCACGTGGCAAGGCCTGCAGTCTCCCATCGCCCGGCCTTCGGCACGAGGCGCCTGGCTGCAGCTTTTCGTGCATTCGCTGCAAACCCTCCTCCGCGCCCGCGATTTCCCCTATGATGGCGCCATGACGGCAAACACCTACTATCCAGCGAGCACATGGCGCAATATCGCCGGCACCTGGCTCGCCCTGGGATTATTCGACGCCACCCAAACCGTGATATCGATGCGCGCCATGGGCATGCACCACGCCTGGGTCACGCTGTTTGCCGTCGCCACCGCATCATGGGTCATCTGGGCCGCCTTCACGCCCATCGTGCTGCGCCTGCTGCAGCGCTTTCCCATGCCATCGAGGCAGCCAGCCCACTGGGCCGTGCATGGCCTGGCCTGCGCCGCCATCGGCATCGCATGGGCCACCTGGACTTCGATGCTGGAGCATACGACGAATCCTTTCGCCTACCCGCAAGGTCCCGATCCTTTCTGGCCGCTGTGGCGCTCCAAACTGCTGAACAACCTGGTCGGCGACGTGGTGCTGTACGGCGCCGTCGTGGCAATTGCCAATACCTTCGACACCCAGCACCGCCTGCTGAACCAGCGCGCAGCCAGTGCCCGCCTGTCCGAGCTGCTGGCGCAATCGCAGCTGGCCGCGCTGCGGGTGCAGCTTGAGCCGCACTTCATCTTCAATGCGCTGAACGCCGTCACGGGTCTGATCCGGGAGAAGAAGGACAACGACGCCATTGCCACCGTCGCCGCGCTGGGCGATCTGCTGCGCCGCGTAACGGACCGTTCGGAGCGCCAGTTTGTGGCCATGGAAGACGAACTCGATTTTCTGCGCAAGTATCTGGACATCCAGCAGCTGCGTTTCGCCGATCGCCTGCGCAGCAGCATCGATATTCCGCAGGACCTGATGCAAGCCGAGGTACCGGACTTCATCCTGCAGCCGCTGGTGGAAAACGCAATCAAGCACGGCACCGCCAAACGCGCCAAAGGCGGCGCGCTGCGCGTGAGCGCCAGGCGCGACGGCGGCACGCTGACGCTCAGCGTGTTCAACGAAGGCCCGCCGCTGCCAGAGCAGATCCATGAGGGCGTCGGCCTCGCCAACACGCGCCAGCGCCTGCAGGCGCTGTATGGCAGCGAGCAAAACCTCGCACTGCGCAACGAGGGTTCTGGCGGCGTGCTGGCCAGCATCACCCTGCCCTGGCGCGAACATTGATGGAGCAGCTACGCACCCTGATTATCGACGACGAGCCGCTGGCGCGCAGCAATCTCGCCGTATTGCTGGCGCAGGATCCGGCGATATCGGTGGTCGGCCAATACGGATCGGCGGAAGATGCGCTGGCCGCAATCCCCGCAGCCCGCCCCGACCTGGTATTCCTGGATATCGAGATGCCGGAATGCGACGGCTTCGAACTGCTGGAGCGCCTTGGGCCATCGCCCGCCTTTGCCATCGTCTTCGTGACCGCGCACAACCAGTTCGCCCTGCGCGCCTTTGAAGTCGGCGCACTGGACTACCTGCTGAAGCCTTTCGACGACCAGCGCTTCGGGCGCGTACTGGCCCGCGTCAAGGAACGCCTGCGGCTGCCGGAGGAAACGCGGCGCTTCATCATCAAGAACGGCAATACGCTGGAGGTGGTGAAGTTCGCCGACATCGACTGGATCGAGGCCAGCGACTACTACTCCACCCTGCACGTGGGCAGCAAGAGCCATATGCTGCGGCGCAGCCTGGCCGATCTGGAAAGCGAACTGTCCACGCACGGCTTCCAGCGCGTCCACCGCTCAGCCATCGTCAACCTGAAGCGCATCCGCGCGCTGGAGGTGCAGGAAGACGGCGAATACGAAGTGGTGCTGGAATGTTCCCGGCGCCTGCGCATGAGCCGCCGCTACCGCAAGTCCGTCCTGAACTGGCTGCGATAGGCGCTTGGCGTCACACCCAGGCGGCGCACGAAGGCGCGGCGCAGGCTGGGCGAATCCGGGAAGCCGGACCATGCCACCACACGTTTCAGCGGCGCCGGCGACTCTTCGAGGATGCGCCGCGCGGCATCCAGCCGCACGCCTTCCACGAACACCCCCGGCGTCATGCCGGTATCCGACTTGAACTGGCGCGAAAAATTGCGCACGCTCATGCCTGCCTGTTGCGCCAGGTTTTCCACCGACAGATCGCTGGCCAGATTTTCAGGCACCCACTCCTGTACCGCCCGGATCGCACTGCGTTGCGCCACCGTCGCGCCGGGCCGCCGGGCGAACTGCGACTGTCCGCCGGGGCGCTTGAGGAACATCACCAGCCTGCGCGCCACCTGCAGCGCAAGCTCGCCGCCCATGTCTTCCTCCACCAGGGCCAGGGCCAGATCCATCCCGGCGCTGATGCCTGCCGAGGTATAGATCGAGCCGTCGCGGATATAGATCGGATCCTGCTCCACGCGGGTCCTGGGGAAACGCAGCGCGAGCTGCGAAGTCAGCGACCAGTGCGTGGTCACGCTGCGGTTATCCAGCAGGCCCGCCGATGCCAGCAGCAGGGCACCGGAACTGATGGAGCCCAGGCGCCGTACCGCGCCGGCCTGGCGTACCAGCCAGTGCATCAGGCGCGCACTGCCTTCCAGAGCCTGTACATTCGGGCCACCGGCGATCAGCAGCGTGTCGATGCCACGCGATGCGCTGTCGATCGTGCTGTCCGGCTGGAACAGCATGCCGTTCGAGGCCCGGACCATACCCTCATCCAGCGCTATCAGCTCGACGCTGTAGGCGTCCGGCTGGCCGGACAAACGCGCCGCCTCGCTGAACACATCGAGCGGCCCCGACACTTCCAGCATCTGCACGCCAGGGAAAACCAGAACTCCGATTCGCATGATGGGCCGCCGGATATCGATCAGTTACGGTAGGTTTCGCGGTACATCGGGCTTTCGGCAACATGCACCTTCACGCCGTCGGCATGCATATCCTGCGGCAGAAGGAAGGACAGCGCCACCACGCCTTCCTGATGGTACAGATCGAACTTCCAGGTGAATTGCCGGCCATCGATTGAGAAGGTGACCGTCTCGCCATTCGTTACGTGAACATCCTTCGTTCCCGCACTGATTTCAATAACACGCTGTGCGCTGTTGGCCGGCGCCTGCATGCCGTAGATTTTGGGCGTCACGTCGAACAGGCCGGCGTGGGCGTTCATTGCCAGCGACGAAGCCGCAATGGCAATTGCCAGCAGCAGTTTGTTGGTTTTCATTTCGAACTCCTTGGTGAAAGATTGGATTGCCTGATGGTGCCGATCCAGTGGATGGCGGTAGCGAGCAGGCCGAGCACGAAGCCGAAGGCGACTACGCCTGTCCAGCCAAAGTGCGTCATCAGCCAGCCGCTGACGGCGACGCCAACCGCGCCGCCGAAAAATGTAGCCGTCATGTACAGGCTGTTGATACGGCCCTGCGCAGTGGGATCGACGGCAAAGGCACGCGTCTGATTCGAGACCAGGCCGGCCTGTACGCCGATATCCAGCACCAGCACGCCAGCCACCAGCAGGACCATGGACGATTCGGCGCCGGCCAGCAGCATGTACGCCACGGTAACGATGCCGATGCTGGCGGCGACCACGTTGCGCGATCCCAGGCGGTCGGTGGCGCGGCCGCCGACCGTCGCAGCCAGCGCACCGGCAGCGCCGATGATGCCGAAGCTGCCGGCCCATGCACTGTTCAGATGCCAGGAGCCGGCCGCCAGCAGCGCGGCGAGGTTGACCCAGAAGGCATTGAAGCAGGCCCACAGCAGCGCCTGGATCATCATCGATTCGCGGATCGGGCGGTGGTCGCGCGCCAGCGGCCACAACGAAGCAAGCAGGCGGCCGTAGGACAGGCTGCTGGTCGGCACGCCGGGCGGCAGCAACGCCGCCGCGGCCAGCCAGACCGGGATCATGAAGGCCGCCTCCAGTCCATATACGGCGCGCCAGCCATAGGCCGCACCGACAGCGCCGGCCACCGTGCGGCCAAGCAGCGCACCCACCATGATGCCGCTGACGACTGTGCCAACAGAGCGCCCGCGTTGCGCGGGGTGCGACATCACTGCGGCGAACGGCACCAGTTGCTGCGGAACGCAACTGACGATGCCGAGCCCGAAAGATGCGGCCATCAACGACCAGATGCCGGGCGCCATGGCGGCCAGTGCCGCAAGGCAGAACGCCAGCACGATCTGCCCCAGCACCAGCTTGCGCCGGTCGAAACGGTCGCCCAGCGGCAGCAGCAGGGCCAGTCCGGTAGAGAAACCGAGCAACGCAGCGCCGGCCACCAGTGCGACCTGTGTCTGATCGACGTGCAGGTCGGCGGCAATCAGGGGCAGGATCGGCTGAGTGCTGTAGATATTCGTGATCACCGCGCCGGCAACGATGGCCATCATGATGATCTTGCTGCGCGATGCAACGACAGGCGCCGCTGCGGTTGCAGGCGACGCTGCAGGGGGTGTGTTCAAGCTGCTCACGATAATTCCTTTCAGATCAAGCTCTCCGGCATTGCCATGCATTGCATGCGTGGCCGAGAACTTGATGTGAAGCTTACGTTCTTGCAGTCATGAAGAGAATCCCATAAGATTGGGAATCAGCCTTCCACCGACCGATAGAGTCCTGCCGCCTTATGGATCGCCTCGAATCCATGTCCATCCTGATTGCCGTGGTCGATGCCGGCAGTCTTTCCGCTGCCGCGCGCCAGCTCGGCATGCCGCTGGCGAATGTAAGCCGCAAGGTAAGCGAGCTGGAAGCGCATCTGAAAACACGCCTGCTGCACCGGACCACGCGCCAACTGGCGCTGACGGAAGCGGGCAGCTCGTATGTGGCCGCCTGCCGCCGCATCCTGGAAGACGTGGGCGAAGCGGAGCGCACCGCCACCGGCGAATACGCTGCGCCACGCGGCCGCCTTGTAGTCACCGCATCCGTGGTGTTCGGCCGCCTGCACATCGTGCCTGTCGTGGCGGAATTCCTGGCGCAGTTCCCCGAAATCGACGTCAACCTCGTGCTGACCGACCGCGTGGTCCATCTGATGGACGAGCAGATCGATGTGGCGATCCGCATTGGCGACCTGCCGGACAGCGCACTGATGGCCAGCACGGTAGGCAAGGTGCGGCGCGTGGTCTGCGCCAGCGCTGCCTATCTGGAGAAACATGGCGTTCCTGCCACGCCGGAGGATCTCGCCACGCATAACTGCATCAGCTTCGAAGCGCTGGAGTCCAGGCGTGCCTGGTCCTTCGGCGCCGGCAAGTCCGAACTGTGGGTGCCCGTGCATTCACGCCTGGCGGTCAATACGGCGGAGGCGGCAATTGCCGCCGCCACGCTGGGCGTAGGGCTGGTGCGCGTGCTGTCCTACCAGGTGGCGGACGCGATCCGCGACAGGTCGCTCAGCGTGGTGCTGGAAGAATACGAACCGCAGCAGATGCCAATCAGCCTGGTACATAAAGGCCAGGCGCCGCTGCCGCTGAAGCTGCGCGCCTTCCTCGACTTCATCGCGCCGCGCCTGCGCGAACGCATGGCGCGCGAACTGGCCGCTACCTCGGCCTGATTACGGCCCGCCGCAAGTCCGCATAAGCCGCCACCAGGCGCCCCAGCGAGAAGTTGCGGTTCAATCCACTGGGATTCGGCAGCAGCCAGACGCGCGCAGGTCCCAGGCGCTGCGCCTGTTCGCCCCAGTTCGCATCGCCCTTGCCCGTGATGGCAAGATAAGCCGTCTTGCCAAGGAAGGCGATGCATTCGGGCCGGTAGAACTCAAGCTTGTGCAGCAAGGCTTCTGCCGATTGCGTGAACTCCTCAGCATGCAGGTCCGCGGCACTGCCGGTAGCACGGGCAACGGCACAGGTCAGGCCCAGGCCGTACGCCAGTACCGTGCTGTCATCGTAGGGCGCCACCAGATGCGGCGTGAAGCCCGCCTGGTGCAGCACCGGCCAGAAGCGGTTGCCGCGGCCGAGGAAATGATGGCCGGAGGCCGCCGCTGCCAGGCCCGGATTGATGCCGCAGAAGACCACTTTCAATCCCTGCGCAAGGATGTCGGGCAAGGGCTGCCCGCTCGAGATATGGGACATGTGCAAAATTCAATATGGTGCGTCATTCCAGATGTGCATGGACGGCACTGTCCCAAAACCGCTCCTGATTGGCCACCGGGTGAAACATGCCGGAATTCCTTTTACAAGTGTAGTAAACCATACTGAGCCTATCGAAAATCCCGGAGGACTCATCATGAGTACGCCCATCCTGCGTCTTGCCGTACTGGCCGCCGCTGCCCTGCTGGCAGCAGGCTGCGCCAGCAACGGCGGACTAAAACCGCAGGCGCAGCTGAACGACGCCGATCGGCTGCAAGCCCGCGCTACCCTATCCCGCGCCACGGTCTCGTCCGCGGCCTGGCCTGCCCGCGACTGGTGGCGCCGTTACAGCGACGCGCAGCTGGACCGCATCATCGATGAAGCGCTGGCGGGCAGTCCGACCATGCGCAGCGCCGCAGCCCGCGTCAGGCAGGCGGCAGCGGCAAGCGGCATCGCCGGCGCATTCCTGGCGCCGCAAGTCAGCGCCGGTGCGCGCAGCAGCCGCGTGGAATTCAGCGGGAACAGCAATGTGCCCAAGCCGCTGGCCGGCTCCTGGAAATGGAGCAATGAGGCCAGCCTGAACTTTGCGTATGAACTGGACTTCTGGGACAGGAACCAGTCGGCACTGGATGCGGCGCTGGGACGGCAAAAAGCGGCCGAGGTGGAAAGCGAGGCGGCGCGCCTGCTGCTGACGGTCGGCATCACGCAAACCTACCTGAAACTGTCGCAGCTGTGTGCACAGCGCGACCTGGGCGAACAGGTGCTGGAGCAGCGCCGCCAGGTACTGCTACTGACTGAAAGGCGCGTGGCCGCAAGCATCGATTCGCAGGCGGAGCTGAAACAGGCGCAGCTCGCCATCCCCGTCGCGAAGGGCGATATCGCCGCCACCGATGAGGCCATCGCGCTGGTGCGCAACCAGCTTGCGGCACTGATGGGCGCCGGCCCGGACCGGGGCATGGAGATCGGCCGGCCGCAACTGAAGCCTGCGCGCCCGGCTGCGCTACCGGGCGTGCTGCCAAGCGAGCTGCTGGCACGCCGGCCGGATGTGGTGGCGCAGCGCTGGCGCGTTGAATCGCTGAACAAGGAGATCGACGTGGCGCATGCGCAGTTCTACCCGAGCATCAACCTGAATGCGCTGATCGGCCTGCAAAGCCTGGGCTTCAGCAAATTCCTGCAGGGCGGCAGCGCGATCGCCAGCGGCGGCGCCGGCCTGAGTCTGCCCGTCTTCGACGGCGGACGGCTGCGCAGCAACCTGGCGCTGCGCAATGCGGACTACGATCTGGCGGTCGAGGCATACAACCAGACCCTGGTCGATGCCCTGCGCGACGTCAGCAGCCAGCTGGTGTCCATCCAGTGGCTGGCGCAGCGCAATGCGCTGCAGGACGAGGCGCTGGACGCGGCGCAGCAATCCTACGCGCTGGCCGTGCACCGCTACCGCTCCGGCGTCGGCAATTACCTGCAGGTGCTGGCAGCACAAATCCAGGTGCTGGCGCAGCAGCGCTCGCAGATCGATCTGGACACGCGGGCTTTCGAACTGGATATGCAACTGGCGCGCGCGCTGGGTGGAGGCTACATCAATGGATAAGATCAGCAAGATACAGGCCGCAATTGCCGCCGCGCTGCTGCTGGGCGCAGCCGGCACGGCATGCAGCATGCTGGCTCCGGCCGGCGCGCAGATCACGGAGGACGCGTATGTGGACGGCAATGTGGTGCTGCTGACACCCCAGGTGGCAGGCAGCGTGACCCGCATCGGCGCCGACAATACGGACTACGTGAAAGCAGGCCAGGTACTGGTGCAGTTGAACGAGGTGGATGCGCAGCTGGCCCTGTCGCGCGCCGAAGCACAGCTGGCCAGGGCCGTGCGCCAGGTGCGGGTGCAGTTCTCCAACGCCGGCCAGTTCCGCGCCAACCTCGCGCTGCGGGCAGCCGATCTGGCCCGGGCCGAGGCCGACCTGGCGCGCCGCCGCAGCCTGGCGGGCAGCGGCGCCGTGTCGGGCGAGGATATCCATCACGCCGAGGATGCGGTCCGGACGGCGCGCGCCGCCGTTGCCGTCGCCGAGCAGCAGCTGGCCGGCGCCGGTGCGCTGGTGGACCAGACCAGCATTGCCAGCCATCCCGATGTGGCGGCGGCAGCGGCCCAGCTGCGCGAGGCTTACATTGCCGCCGTCCGCACCACGCTGCGCGCGCCCGTTTCCGGCCTGGTCACCAAGCGCAATGTGCAGCTGGGGCAGCGTGTGAATGCGGGCGCATCGCTGATGTCCATTGTGCCGCCCGAGCAGATGTGGGTGAACGCGAACTTCAGGGAATCGCAGCTGCGCGATATCCGCATCGGCCAGCCGGTCGTCCTGTCGGCCGACGTGTACGGCAAAACGGTGCGCTACAGCGGCCGCGTGATCGGCCAGGACGCCGGCACGGGCAGCGCCTTCGCCCTGCTGCCGGCGCAGAACGCCACCGGCAACTGGATCAAGGTGGTGCAGCGCGTGCCGATCCGGATTGCACTCGATCCGCAACAGCTGGCTGCGCATCCGCTGAAACTCGGGCTGTCGATGCATGTGTCGGTCGATACGCACGACCGCAGCGGCGCGGTCGCCATGAGCAGCGTCGCCGAGCGCGCGCCGTATTCGACCGAGGTGTTCCGGCACGAACTGGAACAGGCCGACCAGCTGGTCGCGCGCATCGTTGCGGCCAGCCTTGGCGGCAAAGGCAACACGCTGGCGCAGGTGAACTGAGATGAACCCGGCCAGATATCCGCGCGAGGGCATGCTGCTGCTGACCATCTTCCTGCTGTGCGGGCTGGAGTTCCTGCAGGGCGGCATGATCGCCTTCGCCTCTTCGCCCATCATCGGCGAGGTCGGCGCTTCGCCCGAAGAGTTCACACTGTCCACCGTGCTGTACGCGGTGTTTGCCATCGCTGCGATTTCCATGCAGCGCTGGTGTATCGAGCGCATGGGCTGGCGTGGCTTCATCCAGGCCACGGTGGCGGTATACATCATCGGCGCCGCGCTGTGCGCCGGCAGCGACTCCTTCCCGCAGTATCTGGCCGGACGGGCCGTGATGGGCCTGGGCGGCGGCCCGTTCATGACGCTGGCCCGCGTGATGGTCAACCTGATTCCTCCCAGCCCGCGCCGCTTCCGCGGCATCCTGGCCTTTGCCGGCGCGCTGACGGTAGGTAACGGCTCGGCGCCGTGGCTGGCGTCGCTGGCGGTATCGCACGACCAGTGGAGCGGCATCTTCGTGCTGCTGGCGGTGCTGGCCGCGCTGGCCGGCGCGCTGGGTACGCTGGCGCTGCCGGGCCAGGTCACGCCGGCGGAGCAGCGTACGCCCGCCCATCCGCTGATGACGGTGCTGATGATGGCCGGCGTATTCCTGGTCCTGTACGCGGTGCTGCGCGCACCCTACGACTTCTTCTCGGACAGCCTGCCGCTGCTGCTCTCTCTTATCGTCGGCACGGCTGCCCTGCTGTTCTTCGCACGCCAGCAGTATCTCCATGAGAAGCCCCTGCTGGTGCTGAAACGCCTGATGGTGCCGCGTTATGTCGCCGGCATTGCCACTTTCACCCTGGGCTACATGATCCTCGGTGCGAACAACTATATGCTGCCGCAGCTGATGCAGGGAGCGCTGGGCTTTCCCTGGGAAGTCATCGGCCAGGTGCAGTCGGCAGGGCTGATCGTGGCCGTGCCCACCTTTGCCGTGATGGCCGGCATCATGCGCAAGAATCCCTCCGCGAAGAAGTTCTACGTGACGGGATTTACCTTCCTCATGCTGTCCGGCGTGGTATTGCTGCAACTGAACCCGGAGGCCGGTTTGTGGACCAATGTGCTGCCCGGAATCGCCCTGTTTGGCGCCTTCATCACGCCGGTCATGGTGACCACGGCCCTGCATTCCTTCATGGACCTGATGGGCGACGACGCTGCCTTCTCCAACGGCCAGCAGCTCAAGAACATGCTGTCGCAGTTCGGCGTCTCGATGGGGATTGCCGGCGCCACGCTGGGCCTGCAGTGGCGTAACAGCGCACATATGGCGGTGCTGGTCGAACGCTTCCATCCGGACGATCCTGCCTTCAGCGGACTGGCGGG
>Ga0209130_1000168_pt1 | contig 95196 bp, 95 predicted proteins | sample AraplaMF_Cvi_mLB_FD_184264 | JGI IMG/M metagenome (GOLD analysis project Ga0209130, IMG submission 184264) | Arabidopsis root microbial communities from the University of North Carolina, USA - plate scrape MF_Cvi_mLB (SPAdes) (version 2) | ecosystem: Host-associated > Plants > Roots > Endosphere... | reverse complement strand
CGTCTGGCGCCGCCTCGGCGCCGGCCGCTGGAACCTCGACCGGCCCGATGGCCCGGGCGTCCCCGACGCGATGGCGCAAGCCGCGCCGCGCGCCGTCTGGGAAGGGCAGGCCGCCCGCCGCCTCCCAAAAGAACTGCAGACCGTCATCGGCGATCTGCTCAGGGGCTTCTGATGTCTGCCTTCGACGATCTCGACGCGCTGGCGCTGGAAGCGGCGATCGGCGTCTTCGGCGATCTCTGCACGATCTATCCGATGAAGACCGGCCCGGCCGGGCGCAATGGCGAGAGCGTGCCGGACGAGGAGCGGGAACCACTCGACGATGTCCCGGTGATCCGCTCGCGCTGGAGCGAGCGCCTGCAGATCGGCGGGCAGGGCATGCCGGTTCCGCCCGGCGGCCATCGCCAGGGCGTGGCCGGCTCGGCGCATGTCGCGACGATCCAGCTCGGCGGTCTCGCCTGGCGGCCACGCCAGGGCGACGAGCTCGCCTATGCCGATGATCCCGACCGGCGCTTCCGCATCAGCGAGCCGATGCCCGACGGGCTCTCCGGCCTGCATCTCGGTCTCACGAGGCTCTGACCCATGACCCTCGCCCGCACCGCCCTGCGTCTCGCTGTGATCGAGGCGCTGGCGCCGCATGCGCTGGTCGGCGCGGCGAACGCGACCTGGCCGACCTTCGCCGATGATCGTGTCCGGGATTCGATCATCGAACTCGACGCCGAACCCTATGACGAGCGCGGCCCGGCCAAGCCCGGCCCGCGGATCGCGGTATTCGCCGACGAGGCGAAGACCGAGCAGCTCGGCACGGCGCAGGATGTGACCTTCGACGGCGATGGCCGCGAGAAGGTGACGCTCGCCTTCGAGGTCATGGTCCCGGCGGTGATCCGCCAGGACAATGGGCGGTTCGTCGTCCCCGCCGCCGGCACCGACGCCATGGCCGAGGGCTTCCTCGACATGATCGAGGAACAGATCCGCCAGCGCATCGCCGATGCCCGAATGAACGGCCCCTTGCGCCTGGTGCTCGACCGGATCGACGAGGTCACCTCGAACCCCTGGCGCGATGCCGATCTCGACCTGCGCCTGTCGGCGCGGCGGATCGAATTCACCTGCATCGTCCGGCAGGGCGGGCGCTGGCCTACTGCGGACAGAACCGGCCTTGAAGCGTTGCCATCGCCGCTGCGCGAGGTCGCCAAGGCTCTGCCGGCTGGCAGCTATGGCCGCAAGGTCTGCGACACCATCGCCGCAGCGCTGGGCGACCGCGCCATCTTTCCGGCGCTCGCCGATATCCGCCTCGCCGCACGGCTCGCTCGCCAGGCCGGTGATGCCCCGGCGGACCCGCCGGACGCAACAGCAACCCCGCCCAAGGGCGACGTGGCCGGGAAGGTCACGCTCTAGAGGATATCGACATGGCCAATCCGCAGATGCGGTCCGTCATCCTGGCGGACCCGGAGCAGCGCGTGCCCTGGCCGGGGCGCAACGGCGCCTTCCTGCCGCAGGACGAGCCCTTCGAGATTTCGATCCTCGATCCGTTCATGGCGGCGCTGCTGGTCGACAAGACCCTGATCGCTGCGCCGCCGCCGGTCGCCAAGCCGGACGGCAAATCCAAGACCTGACCCTGCCCTGAAACCCAGTAGGAGCGCCGCGCAATGGCCGTCCTGTTCAACTTCATCCCGGGCAGCGGCCTCGTTGCGCCCGCCACCGCCTTTGAGGTCAATTCCGGCGGCCAGTACGAGTCGAAGTCCCGCGGCCTGATCCTCGGCCACAAGTCGAGCGCCGGCTCGCTCGCCGACAACACGCTGACCCTGTGTTCGACGCTCGAGGAGGCGGCGCAGCTCGCTGGCCCCGGCTCGATGCTCTATGAGGAGTTCCGGATTGCCCGGCGCAATGCCCCGGTGCAGGAGTTCTGGGTCGCGTCCATCCCGGTCGCCGGCACGGCGCATCAGAAGACCATTACTGTCGGCGCGCTCCCGGCCGCCGGCGGCGACGGCACGGTCGAGATCGCCGGGCGCAAGATCTCGCTCGCGGTCGGCGCCTCGGAATCGGCAAACACCACGGCGACCAATCTCGCGGCGGCGATCAACGCCTATGTCGAGCCGCTGACCATGGCCTATCTGCCGTTCACCGCGGCGGCGGCGACCAATGTGGTGACGCTGACCGCGCGCCATGCCGGCACGCTGGTCAACGAGGTCGAGCTCTTCGCCGATGCCGGCATCCCCGGCAACATCTTCGCCGGCAACCTCACCTTCGCCGACACCGTCCCCGGCACCGGCACCGCCTCGGTCGCGACCGCGCTCGCGGCGCTGGGCGACGAGCCCTTCGACTGGATCATCTCGCCTTTCGGCGACACGACCAACCTCGATGCGGCGCAGACGGCACTCTCCGACCTCGCCGGCCGCTGGGCCTGGAACATTCAGCTCTACGGTCACTATTTCACGGTCAACACGGGCAATACCGGAGCGCAGACGAGCTACGGTCTCGCCCGCAACGACCGGCACGCCACCGCGCTCGCCCGCACGGCCTCGCCGACGCCTAGCTGGGAGTGGATCGCTGGTTACGTCAGCCGCCAGCTCGCCTGGCTTGCCGACGACACCAGCGGCAACGCGGCGCGCAACCAAACCGACCTGGTCGTCGAAGGCATCCGCCCGCCGCGGGCGCGCGGCAACTGGCCGGTCTATGTCGTCCGCAACACGCTCTTGACCTCGGGCATGTCGACCTGGAAGGTCAACGCCGTCGGCCAGGTGGTGATCGACAAGTGCATCACCATGCAGCGGGTCAACGCCGCCGGCATGCCCGACACCGTCTTCCGCGACATCCAGGCGATCGCCCAGGTCATGCACGGCCTGCGCTATCTGCGGACGATGCTGTCCTACAAGCACGCCAACAAGGCGGTGGCGGACGCGAACCCGGCGAACCTGCCGTCGATCTCGACGCCAGCCGACATCAAAGCCGACTGCATCTCCGCCTATGGAGACCTGGTCGACCGTGGCCTGTTCGAGAACAAGGATGAGTTCTCCCGCCGGGTGAAGGTCGAGCGCGACATCTCGAACCCGGCGCGCGTCAATATCGGCATGGACCTCGACCGGGTGAACCCGCTGGACATCCTCGCCGCCAACGCGACGATCTACGCGCAATACCCCCGCGCCGCGGCCTGATCCCAGGCCGTAGCGCAGCCCGGCGGCGGTGACCGCCGGGCACCCTTTCCCTTCCGCCAGGAGACACCGCCGTGTCGAATTACGGCCTGATCAAGTTCCGCACGCCGACCGGCCAGAACCTCTCGCTGCGCGGCTCCGTGACCCATAACCCGCTGAATTACAGCCGCGAAGCGACCGTCAATACCGATGGCACGGTCGACGGTTCGGAAACCGCGCAGGGCTATCGCTTTGCGATGTCACTCGCCGCTAAGGACTCCGAGGGCAATCCGGTCAACCTTGCCCAACTCTTCGGGCTGAACAAGGTGACCTTCACCTTTATCCATGACAGCGAGGGCGTCTCGCGGACCTACTCGCGCGCCATCCTGACCGGCGATCCTCAGGTCGACGACATGACCGGCGAGCTCTCGGGCATCACTGGCGTCGCCGAAGGCTATCTGGAGAACCCGGCGTGACCGCGCCGCGTCGCGAAGAGCAGCCGGACGGATCGGTCAAGATCGTTTTCGCAGAGCCGATCCTATTCCATGACGAGGCGAAGACCTCGCTCACCTTGCGCGCTCCGACCGTCGCCGAGCTCTGGGAGATCGGCGACCCTCGGCATTTCGTCTACAGCGCCGACGGGCTGGGCACGCCATACACCGACCGGCCAACACTGCAGACATGGCTCCGGAAGCTGATCGTCGATCACGATATCGACTTCATCGGCCGCTCCAAGGATCTGCGTCTCGGCATGCTGATCGAAGGTGCAACTCTCGATTTTTTTTCGAAAGCGCGGATGTCGTTGAGCGCCGCGTCCGCGCCCTCGCCGAGCGTGGAATAGCGCCCTCTGAGATCGAACGCATGAGCCTGCCGCGCCTCAGGCGCTGGGCTCAACTGTACAGGTAAGCCATGGTCACCGTTGCGCGCGTCGAGGCGACGATCTCGGCAAAGAGCAAGCTTCGCCCCGGGCTTGCTCAGGCAAGCGGCGAACTCAACGCCTTTCGCCGCGCCCAGCAGAAGGCATTCACGATCTTCGGGTCCGCGGCAGCTCGCGCAAGCACTGTCGCGGTGCAGAAACACGCCGCAGCGATGACTGCGGCGCAGTCCCGGATCGCAATGGCGAGCCGCGCCTCGATCGCCTCAATTGCCGCCCCGGCAGCCCTTGCGGCAAGCTACAAGCAGTTTGCTGATGTCGATCGCCAGATCTCGCGTATCGGCATCACCGCCAACGCTACCCGGGCCGATCTGGCGGGCGTCCGCAAGCAAATCGAGGGCATCGCTTACGAGACGGCGCAGTCGGCTGGAAACGTCACCGGCGGCCTCGACGTGCTTGTCGCCCAGGGTCGCACGCTGAAGGAGGGTCTCGAATTCCTGCCCTCGGTCGCCCGCACGGCGGCGGCTTCGAACTCCGCGATCGAGGACATCGCCAAGACGGCGGACTCAGTCTCCAGCAATTTCAAGATTGCTGGCAAGGAAATGCAGGGAGCTTTCGACATCATGGCCGAAGGCGGCAAGGCCGGCATGTTCGAGCTGAAGGACATGTCGCGCTACCTGCCCAGCCTTGGCCCGGCTGCAGCCGCCATCGGTATGCAGGGCGCGAAGGGGCTGACCGAACTCGTCTCGATCCTGCAGATCATGCGGAAGGGCTCAGGCACCTCGGAAGAGGCGTACTCGTCGATGAACAACGTCCTGATGAAGATGGACAGCGACGAGACCCGTAAGAACTTCAAGAAGTTCGGTATCGATTCCGCGGCGGCGCTCGACAAAACCCGCAAGTCCGGCGGCAATGTCATCGAAACGTTCGAGAACCTGATCAAGCTCGCTACCAAGGGCGACAACGGCAAGATTGGCGAGATCATCAAGGACGCCGAGTTCAAGCGCGGTGTCCTGGCTCTGCGCGCCTATGAGGGGGAATGGCAGAAGCTGGCGAAGGTCATCTCGGATACGGCTTCCGGCTCCGTTGGTCGCGATCTGACGAAGGTCACGAACGATGCGAGGGCTCAGCTCGACCGCATGTTCTCTGCGATCGAGAATCGCTCGGTTCAGCTTGGCGGCTTCCTCGCCAAGAATATCGTCCTGCCGCTCGACGAGGCGCTTAAGCGGTTGGAGCGCGGCGAAAACGCCACGGCCAATAAAGTCGCGGAGAGCCTGCACTACCGCAGCGCCAATCTGATCGCCAATCAGGAACTCGACGGTTCGACGCCGGCCCAATACGATCCGGAGACGCGCCGTACCGTGGATGCGCGCAAAGAATTCCTGACGCGGCAGCGCTATGACGCTGAGCGCGAGCGACTAGGCGGCGATATCAACAGCGCCGAGGCCAGGCGAGCAAAGATCATCGCCGACGACGAAGCTTCCCGAAAAGGGAGGGCGCTGCCCGCGAGCGTCTCGGCCACATTGGACGCCAGGCGAAAGGCGCAGACCGATCCGCTGGACAGCCAGATTTCCAGCCTGAAGGAGAAGCTGTCGTCGCTGGAAAACTTGTTCCAGTCACTGAGCGAGATCAACACGTCGCTTGGACAGGTCGAACAGCAACAGGCACAGGCATCGAAGTCGAGGTTTTCTCGCCAGCCAGAGCGCCCCGGGTTCTCGCGCGTCGGCTCAGCTACGACCTCGTTTGCGCCGAACCTGAATGGCGGCGGCGCGGTCACCTCGATCGAGTATGGCGGGGTGCCGATCTCGACGACACTTCCCCCGATTCGTCCCGGTTCGCCGGGCCAGAACGCCAGTATTTCGGGCGACGTCGATTCCGCGCTTGGTGGCAACGTGCCATTCAACCACGAACGCCCTCCGGCGTTCAGGAACGACACGTCGAAATTGCCGCAGAACCCTCGCGGCAACGCTGCTTCGAACAGCTTGTTTAGCTCCGAACCGATCGCCGGCCAGTCGCTTTCGCCCAGCCTGACAAAGACGAAGATGCCGTCTTTCTCCGAGATGGTCGGAGATGCCGGATCTGCAGCTTCGGCCGCAGGTCAGGCTCTTGCGACCGGACTATCACCGGGGCTCGAGGCGATGAAGGCGCAGGTGGCAGCTGCCGTTGCGGATATGCAGGCGACCTTGAACTCGCTCAAAGCCCCGTCGCTCTCGCTCGGCGGCTTCAACACCGGCAAGGGAATGGCTGAAGTAAGATGACCGACTGGACGAAGCGCCTGCGCCGGGCCTCCTTTTCCGGCCAGGCCTTCTATGTCGACTCTGCGACCGACGAGAGCGGCCAGCGCGTCAACACCACGCCGATCCCGAATGCGCTCTGGGTGAATGAGAGCTTCGGCCCGGCGCCGCGCAAGTTCGAGGTCGAGGCCTATCTCACCGGGGATTTCTGCTATGCCCGGGCCGAGGCGCTCGGCCGCATGGCCGAGAACCGGCATCTCGGCGCGCTGATCCTGCCCGACATGCCCGGGCCGGTGACGGTGCGGCTGACCAAGGCCAAGCGCGAGTTCAAGCGCGACAAGCTCGGCTATGCCGCGCTCTCGATCGAGGCCGTCGCCGATCCGCCGAAACAGCAGACCGGACTTTCGGCCAGCATCCTGCAGAACAGCGTCTTCACCATCGCCGGCGGCATCGGTGCGGTGCTCGGCGGCTTCGTCTCGGCCGCCTTCGCCATCGTCGGCCAGGTCGCGACCGTGGTCGAGGCGGCGCTCGGCGCCGTTGCCGGCGTCGTCGGCGATCTCGTCGGCCTCGCCGGCGCGGTCGGCCTCGCGCCGTTGGCACAGGCTGCCTTCGACAGCGCGATCGGCGGCGCCTTCACGGCGCTGCTCGATTTCGCCGGCAACCCGGTCGGCTTCGCGCTCGCCGTGGCGCAGGCCGCGATCGTGCTCGGCGACAAGGCCGATCCGGCCCGGCTCGCTCAGGCGATCGTGGCCATGGGCCGTCCCGACGATCCGCCGGCGCCTTACGTCAGCCAGGGCTCGGCGGTGACGATCGCGGCGAATGCCGGCCACGCCTTGACCATGACCGCCGTCACCCGGGCGCTCGCGCTCGGCGAGGCGATGGCGCATCGCGAGTATTCGGACCGGCCGGAGGCGATCGAGGCGCGCGCGGTGATGACCGCCGTCTTCGACGATGCGCTCGCCCGGATCGGCCCTGATGGCATCGACCTCGCCCGCGAGCTCGGCAGCATGCAGGGCACGCTTGCCGAGCTTGTGCGCCGGCAGGAGACCGATATCGCGCCCTTGATCGAGGTGGCTCTGCCCGAACCGCTGCCTTCGCTGGTCTGGGCCTGGCGCCTCTATGGCGATCCCGGCCGGGCCGACGAGGTCGCCCGCCGCGCCGGCGCGCAGAACCCGGCCTTCCTGCCGGAGCGTTTCACGGCGCTGTCGAACTAACCCTGACCCCGAGCAGATCCCATGGCCTTCGAGATCGTGACGCTCCGCGTTGCGGGGCTCGGCGACCTGCGCCCCGTCACCATCGCGGTGGCGCGAGCGGTCGACGAGGCGGCGTCGAGCTTCGAGGCCAAGGTCAAACAGCCCGGCATGAGTCAGTCGGAGCTGCTGCAGGCGTTGCGCGGCTCGCCAAAGGTCGAAATCTACAGCGCTTTCAGCGACAACAAGCAGGCCGGCGCGGTCAAGAACGGTCAAGTCAAGCTCGGCGAGTTGGTGCTCACCGGCCATGTCGAGAAGCGCTCGCCGGCCCTGCGCTCGGCCGAGGCCGAATTGCCGATCGCCGGGCGCTCCAAGACCGGCGACCTGGTCGATTCCTCGGCCGAGGCGAAAAAGGGCGAGTGGAAGGACAAGAAGGCCGACGAGGTCTTCAAGGACCTCGCCGAGGGCTACGATATCGAGATCGAGGTCGATTTCGAGCACAAGCCCCGGACGGTGTTCCGGGTCCGCCCCGGCGAGACGATCCATCAGGCTGCCGATCGCTGGGCGCGGGCCGAAGGCTTCACCATCACCGATACGCCGGAAGGCAAAGTCAAGACGACCTCGGCCAAGAACGCCAAGCGCCATGCCGGCGCGATCCGCGAGGGCATCACCACCTGGCCGAAACTGCTCGACGCCTCGGCCGTGCATGACGACAGCAAGAAGTTCGGCCAGGTCAAGATCAAGGCGCAGGCGCCCGACGGCTACGGCGCCGATGCGCTGGAGATCGAGGCCGAGGCCAAGGACGAGACGGTCAAGCGCAAGCGCCTGCGCATCGTCACCCCGCCGGAGCTGATCCGCAAGGACGATAGCCGCGAGCGGGCGAAATGGCATCGCGACCGGGCCGCCGGCGAGGGCACGACCTGCGAGGTCACCGTGCTCGGCTGGCGCGACGAGAAGCAGGCGCTCTGGACGCAAGGCTGGCTCGTCATGGTCGAGATCCCCAGCCTCGATCTCGTCCAGGAGATGCTGATCAAGAAGGTCTCGCTGGAGCAGTCCGACGCCGATGCCGGCGAGGGCACGGTCGCCAAGCTCAGCCTGGTCGATCCGCGTTCCTTCGGCGGCAAGAAGGGCAAGGGTGCCAAGTCGGGCGCCAGCTGGGACACCGGCAAGGCGGGCGGGGACGACGCATGAGCGGGCTCTATCCCGAAAGCTCGACCTTCACCCGCGGCACGCTGGTCACGCTCGATGACAGCGGCGACTGGCAGAAGACCGAGGTCAAGGGCTTTGCCGGCGAGCAGTTCAGCGAGGTGCTGCGGGCGCAGTCGCATGGCGTCTCGTCGAACCCGCCGCCTGGCGCGGTCGGCAATTTCATGCGGCTCGGCTCCAGTGATCGGCTCTTCGCGCTCGGCTTCGAGACGAAGGATCGGCCGCGCGATCTGCCGCCGGGCGCCACGGCGCTCTACAATGCCGACGGCACGGTCTGGAAGTTGCTGCCGGCGAAGGCCGATCTCGACCATGGCGGCAAGAACAACCATGAGCGCGGCATCGCCAAGAAGAAGGTCGAGGCCTCGGACTGGATCCAGTTCGACGGCAACGCCGTCTATCTCGGCAAGCCGCCCTATTTCCCGGTGATGACGACGGCGGGTCCGTCGAACCATGTCTTCGCCGGCATCAACCCCTCTGCCCCCGCTTCTCCCTCAGGCTCGATCTGATGACCTATCCGATCAACCTGCCGAAGCGCGGGCGCGATCCCGCGCTGTTCTGGTCGACGCATTGGGACGGCGAGCACATGCTCGGCGACTGGCGCGTCGCGCCGGCCACCGACCCGGTCAATGCCGGCGGGCTCGACGCCAGCGACCAGCTCGCCAGCGCCGTCTATATCTCGCTCTTCACCGACCGGAAGGCGCCGGAAGGCTGGCGGCCCGAGGTGGTCGACCGCCGCGGCTGGTGGGGCGACGGCGTCGCGCCGGCGGGCGAAGAGGCTTACGAGCTCGGCAGCCACCTCTGGCTGCTGCGCAACGAGGTCGCGACCGAGGAGATCGCGATCGCCGCCCGCCACTATGCGCAGGAAGCGTTGGCCTGGCTGGTCGACGAGCGCGTCGCCGCCTCTGTCACGGTCGAGAGCGGGCTGATCGGCGAGCCGCCGCGGGGCGTCTGGCTCAAAATCCTGATCACCGATCGCCAGGGCGAGATCGCCTTCGACAAGCGCTTCGAACCGCTCTGGCGCGAAATCATCTGAGGTACGCGATGGCCTGGCAGGTCGAGACAATCGACGAGCACATCACAAAGACGGTGCGGGCTTTCGATGCCAACATGCCCGGCGCCGATGCGGCCCTGCAACGCAACAACCTGCGGCCGACGGCCAAGGTGATCGGCGGCGCCGTCTTCGGGCTCGAACGCTTCATCGCCTGGGGTGTCGACCAGAAGTTCATCCGCGATTGCGCGCCCGAGCAGCTCGACCGCCACGGCGCCGAGATGAAGCCGCCCGTCCCGCGCAAGCGGGCGGCGGCAGCCAAGGGCGTCGTCACGGTGACCGCGACCGGGGCGGTGACGCTGGCGACGGGCGCGATCCTGGCGCGTTCGGATGGCGAGCAGTTCTCGGTCGATGCCGGCATCGTCCTGGCTGGTGCCGGCACGGCGACCGTCTCTGTGACGGCGGTCGTGGCCGGCGGCGATGGCAACACCACGGCGCTCGCGACCCTCTCCGCCTCGTCCGGACTGACCGGCCCTGCCAGCTTCGCGGTCGCTGCCGGCGGGATCGGCGGTGGCGCCGATGTCGAGGGGCATGAGCCCTATCGGGCGCGGCTGCTCTTCGCCAAGGCTTATCCCGATCATGGCGGCGGCGCCCCGGACTGGCATCGCTATACGCTCGCCATTCCCGGCGTCACCCGCGCCTTCATCGAGCCGCTCGGCCATGGCCGCGGCACGGTGGTGGTCTATCCGATGTTTGACCTGACCAGGCCGAACGGCATCCCGCTGGAGAGCGATCGCCAGATCGTCGAGCAGGAGCTGCGCCGGGTCGGTCCCGGGGCCGGCCTGCCGGTGGTCAGGATCGCCCAGGCGGTGCCGGTCAACATGATCTTTTCGGGCCTGTCGCCGAACACGCCGGAGGTGCAGCAGGCGGTCGCGGCCGAGATCGCGACGATCTTCTACGCCAATTCGCGGGTCGCCGGCTCGGCCGAGCCGCATCCTTCGATGCCCTTCCTGTGCACGCCCGAAATCTTCAGCCGCTCCTGGCTCGTGCAGGCGGCGGCGAATGCCACGGGCGAGCATCGGCATGTGCTCGTGCAGCCCGCGGCCGATATCGGCCTCGCCAGCGGCCAGACCGCCGTGCCGGGCACGCTGACCTTCGCTTGATGAAAGAGCTCGACCGATGGCGGTGACGACGGGCTGCCAAACCGACGAGGAGCTGGCTCGCTCCTTCGCCTCGCTTCGCCCGCGTGGCGACGCCTGGCGCCATGGTGGCTTCGATGCGCTCGACGGCTCCGGCATGGGCGGTTTCTTCGCCGCGCTCGGCCAGGCCTTCGGTCCGACCGACCGTCGCGTCTGCGAGATGGTCGACGAGTTCTTCTGCTCCAGCGCGGTCGAGACGCTGGACCGCTGGGCGCTGGACCATGGCGTGCCCGATGGCTGCGACCCGTTCGCGGATGTCTGCGAGAAGGTCAACGCCGTCGGCGACACCATTCCCGCCTATGCGCAGGCGGCAGCGCTGCGGCGCGGCTGGTTCGTCACGATCAGCGAAGAGTTCATCACCCGGGTTCAGGACTGCCGGATGGGCATGGGCCTGATGGGGACCATGGCGATGGGCGCGCAGCAGGGCGTGCTCTGGCGCATCGTCGTGGACCGCGCGCGCTCCCCGGCCTGGCAGGCGCCGGCCTCGACCGGCCCGTTCATGGGCATGATGCGGCTCGGCAACGCCTTCGCCTGCGCCCCCGACAATGAAGGCCTGCGCTGCCTGATCCGCCGCATCGCCCCGGCGCACGCCGATCTCGTCTTCGAATCGATCAACTGAAGAGGGCCATCGCATGGTCAATCTGTGGGGGCCGGGCGCCTTCGACAGCCTCAATCCGTCCGCCTCTCGGCCGACCGTCACGCCCGCCAATGCGCCGGGCGATGTCGACGACTGGTTCAAGGACTGTTCGAGCCCGCTTGTCGCCGATGGCACCGAGTGGCGCTCGGGCCTGCTCAACCTGCTGGTCGCCAACCTGCGGGGCGTCGTGCGCGGCTCGGCCACGCCGGACAGCAATCTCGACGATTTCCTGATCGCGAAGGCGATCCAGTCGGGTGGGATGAACTATGCGATCGCGACCGGCACCGCCAACAATTGGGTGGTGGCGCTCAACCTGGCGCTGACCTCCTATCGCGCCGGCCGCGTTCTCTGGCTCAGGGCGCCGGCGACCAACACCAGCACGACGGTCGTTGCGGTGGTCGACGCCCTGGCGGCCCGGCCGATCCGCAAGGCGGACGGGTCCGCCCCGGCGATCGGCGATCTGGTCTCAGGCCGCTGGTATCCGACGATCGACGACGGGACCAATATCTGCGTCCTGTCGACACTGCCGAGCGATGTCATCACCGCGGGGAGCATCGTCGGCCGAACGCAGGTCTTCCTGGCCTCCGGCACGTTCACGGTTCCGGCCGGCGTCGTGAAGGTCCGCGCGACTGTCATTGGCGCCGGCGGGGCCGCGGGCGGCTCCGGCAATGGCGCCGGCGGCGGCGTCGCCGGCAATGCCGGTGCGGGCGGCGGCGGCGGCGGCTATTCGCGCAAGGACATCAGCGGCCTCACTCCCGGTGCGACAGTCGCTGTCACCGTGGGTGCTGGCGGTGTGCCCGTCGCCAGCGCCACCACGCCCGGCGGCGGCGGCGGTACGTCCAGCTTCGGCGCTTACAACTCCGCAAGCGGTGGTGGCGGTGGCAGCGCCGGAAATCTGACGACCGGAGCCGGTGGTTCTGGCGGAACCGGAACCGGCGGCGACATCAACATCACAGGCGGGCCGGGCGGCTTCACCGGCCCAAACACGACCTCGCCTTCAGTTGGCGGTGAACAGACGATCGTCTGGCGCGGCGGCATGGCGGCCGGCGGCTTTTCCAATCTGGACCTGTCCGGCTCCGGCTCGGCCGGCAAGGGTTACGGCTCCGGCGGCAATGGGCCGACTGGCGGCGCCGGCGCATTCCCGGGCGGCGCTGGCGCCCCAGGCATCGTGATCGTGGAGTGGTGAGATGAGCAATGCTGCCCGCATTGTCGATGGCATCGTCGTCGAGGTCGTCGAGCTTCCGTTTCGCGTCGAGATCGGCGAGGACGGCGAGCCCGTCACCCTGCCGGAGCGCCTCTCGGTGGCGGAGGCCTTCCACCCGGATGCTGGCTTCGTCGCCGCGTCGGCCGATGTCATCACCGGCATGCGCTTCGTCGGCGGTGTATTCCTGCCACCGGAGCCCCAACCCCCGCCGCCATTGTCAGTGGCCGATTATCGCCTGGCGATTCAGGCGCATATCGACGGGATTGTCCGGGCTCGCAACTACGATAGCGGTCTGACCTGCGCGTCATACGCGGTTTCGACCCATCCCGTCTGGGCCGCGGAGGCGCAGGCCTTCGTTGCCTGGCGCGACGCGGTCTGGGGCTATGCCTTCGGCGAGCTGGCGAAGGTCGAAGCCGGCGAGCGCCCTCAGCCAGAGGTTGCGGCCTTTCTGCTCGAACTGCCGCGGCTGATCTGGCCGGCGCCCTGACGCCCGTTCTGATCGGTCCTCGTTCGCCGCCTCCGGGCGGCTTTTTTACGTCTGGAGCGCAGCATGACACTCACCTTTAAGGGGCCGGCCACGCGGCTGGATGATCTCGATCTGCCGCGCATCGGTGCGATGATCGGGGTCGGTGAGGACGAGGTCCACGCCTTCATCGAGGTCGAGACCAAGGGCGGCGGCTTCGACGCGCAGAACCGCCCGAAGATCCTGTTCGAGCCGCATGTCTTCTATCGCTGCCTGCCCGCCGGCGCCCGCCGCGACCAGGCTGTGAAGGCCGGGCTCGCCTGCAAGAGCTGGGGGCAAATCCCCTATGGCAAGGAGGGCGAGCAGTATCCCAAGCTGCTGCGGGCGCTGCTGATCGACGAGACGGCAGCGCTGAAGGCCTGCAGCTGGGGGCTGGGCCAGGTGCTCGGCGAGAACCATGTCGCTGCCGGCTATGAGACCGTGCAGGCCATGGTCGCCGATTTCACCCTCGACGAGGACAACCACCTCGAGGCCGCGATCCGCTTCATCAAGGCGAACGGGCTCGACGACGAGCTGCGCCGGCACGATTGGGCCGCCTTCGCCCGCGGCTATAACGGCCCCGGCTACAAGAAGAACGGCTACGACACCAAGCTCGCCGCCGCCTTCCGGAAGTGGCAGGGGATCAAGGACACGCCGTGGTCGGCGGCGCCCCCTCCGCCGGGCTATGCGCCGTCCAGGCCGAATGAGCCGGAGGCGGTGACGCCCGTCGGCTCGGCCTCCCAACCCATTCCGGCGCCGAAGCCGCTGGAGATGGCGGTGGCGGGCGATGACGCGCCGCCAGTCCAGCCCGGCTTCCTCGCCCGTCTCGCCGCCGGCTTCCGCGCCGCAATCGGAGCCTGAACCATGGATCTCGCCACCACCCTGGGCGGGCTCGTCGCCCAGCTCTTCAAGCTCGGCGCGCCGCAGCTCGGCACCGTGATCGGCACGGCCATCGGCGGCCCGGCCGGAGCTGCTGTCGGCGGCCTTGCCGGCAAGGCGATCGAGGGGCTCGCCGGCAAGCTCGGCGTGCCCGCCACGGTCGAGGCCGTGGCCGAAGCCGTGCAGAAGCCCGAAGCCGAGCCGGTGGTCGCGCGTGTCGAGACGACCGTGCCGGAGATGATCCGGCTCTGGGAGATCGAGGCGCAGCGCGGCTCCGATGCCCAGGCGGCCGAGATCGAGAAGGGCTTCGGCGCCTGGCAGTTCTGGCGCGGCGCCTGGCAGGCGATGATCATCGCCGGCTGGTGCGTCATCGTCTTCGTCGCGCTCTTCGGCGGCAATGCCGGCGTCAAGCCGCTGCTGTCGATTCCGGAGATGGTCTCGGCCTGGGGCTCGGTCACGCTGACCTGGCTCGCCGTCTTCAATGGCGGCCACACGCTGAAGGAGATCGCCCCGGTGATCGGTTTCGGCCGGAAGGCGGGGCGCTGATGCAGGACATTTCGCTTTCCTATGCCGTGCTTCTGACCGGCGGCGCGATGCTGGTCGGCATCGCCTCCAGCTATGCCGTCACGCGCAGCCAGGTCGGCAATCTCGCCGACCGCCTGCGCGCGGCCGAGGCCGAGATCAAGCAGGGGCAGGTCGACCTTGCCCAATTCAAGCTCGACGCGGCCCGCCGCTTCGTCACCGACGAGATGATGACCAAGGTCGAGGAGCGGGTCGTCGACGCGATCAACCGCCTCGCTGACCGGCTCGACCGCATTCTCGAAAAGCGCGGCAGCGACCGCCGCCCGCCCGCGGCCTGACCTCAACCGGAGAACCATCATGCTCAACCTGCTGCGCGCGGGCTTGCTCGCACTCGCCTGCGTCTTCGCCTTGCCGGCTACGGCGCAGGAGTGCCGCCCCTTCGAGGCTATGCTGGGCGAGGCGCAGGACCTCGCCGCCCAGGGCTATCGGCTCGATGTCCTCACTGGCGAGGCGGCGCAGCGCGCCTTCGCGGCGCTGGTCGCGATCACCGGAGAGCCGCCGCGGCCGATCGACGTCTCTGCCATCCTGCTACTGCAGGGCGAGGGCGTTGCGATCGCGGTGATCGCGGAGGGCACGCAGGCCTGCTTCTGGCTGTCGCTGGAGGCGGAGACTGCCAGGCACCTGCTCGCCGCCGCCAAGGGGGAGCCGGCCTGATGCTGGCGCGTCGTCCGAAGAGCGTTCACCTCAACGAGGCCGAGCGCGAAGCCCTGCGCGCCAGGCTGCGCAGCGGGGAGAACCCGACACATGCCGCCCGCGCGCTCGGCATCGATCCGCGCACGGCGCGGGCGGAAAAGAAGAAGCTCGCTTCGCCGCCGCTCGTCACCGCGGCCAGCCCGGAGCAGGAGCGGGCCGAGCGTCTTGGCGTCGAGTTCTGGCGCCGCAAGGCCAAGGTGGCCGATTCCGCCCTGGCGAAGGCCGAACATCTCGCCGGCGAGCTCGGCGGCATCCGTGGGCAGCCCTGGCACATTCCGGACTGGCTCCTGACGCCGCCTTCACCTGGTGAGCGAGGCCGCTCGGTTGTCGGCTGTCTGGTCTCCGACGTGCACATGGGCGAAGTGATCGCACCGGACGAGATCCTCGGCGTCAATCGGTTCGATCCGGAAGTCTGCCGATCGCGGCTGCGGCGCTATTTCGAGGCGGCTTGCACGATCGGCCAGCGCTGGGCCTCGGACACCGCCTGCGAGGGCGCATTGCTGGTGCTCGGAGGCGACATGGTCTCCGGCTCGATCCATGACGAACTCGCCGCGACCAATGCGCTGACCAGTCCCGAGCAGGTCGTGGCTGTGGTCGAGACCATCGCGGCCGGCATCCGCCTGCTGGCGCAGGCCTATGGCAAGGTCCATGTCGTCAGCGTGCCCGGCAACCATGGCCGTACGACCGCGAAGCCGACGGCCAAGCTCTACGCCCGGCTGTCCTATGACATCATGGTCGCCGCCATGCTGCAGGAGCGCTTCCGGCACGACGAGCGCCTCTCTTTCCAGCATGGCGACAGCAAGGACCAGATCGTCCCCGTCTTCGGCCGGACGGTCTTCGTCACCCATGGCGACAAGATCGGCACCAAGGGCGGCATGGGCTTCGCCGGCCCGATGCTGCCGATCGTGCGCGGCACCAAGAAGGTCGAGGCGCAGCAGGCCCGCTTCGGCCGCCGGCCCGACCTGATCCTGCATGGCCACTACCATACTACCGGCAATGCCGGCGCCGTGCTCTCGAACGGCTCGGTGCCTGGCTATGGCGAATATGCCGACGATCTGCGGGCCGAGCCGGAGCCGCCGCAGCAATGGCTGTTTCTGCTGCACGAGAAATGGGGCCTGCGCGAGCGTGCCCCGATCCAGCTCGAGCCGCCCGGCCTGCCGCCGAAGCCGCGCGTCAGGGTGCCGTCCGGCTGGGATGTCGAGGGGAGGGCGGCGTAATGCTGGCGCCTGATCAAAGCATGGTGGTCGGCTTCTGCGGCCTTGCCGGCAGCGGCAAGACCACGCTGGCGGAGCATCTCGTCCAGCATCACGGCTTCATCCGCTTGCCCTTCGCCGGCCCGCTCAAGGCGATGGCGGCGGCTTTCGGGCTCACCCCGGCCGAGATGTCCGGACATCTGAAGGAAGAGCCCTGCGAAGCGCTCTGCGGCAAGACGCCGAGGCAGTTCATGCAGATGCTCGGGACCGAGTTCGGCCGCGAGCTGCTCGGCCTGGATCTCTGGGTCAATGCCTGGCGTCGTGCCGTGGCCCGCCATCTCGAAGAGGCGCTGGTCGACGGCGCGCCGCTACGCATCGTCTGCGACGATGTCCGCTTCGCCAATGAGGCGGCGGCGATCCGAAAGCTCGGCGGTCGGGTCGCCCTGCTGCAGCGAAGCGGCGCCGGCTCGAAGAGCGGTTTCAGCCATCCCAGCGAGGCGCTCGACTTCATCCCTGACAAAAGCGTCGGCAATGACGGCGCGATCGAGGCCGCGCTCGCGCAGGCTCTGCCCGGCTTCACTCGGTCCTGACAGGATTGAGCTGCCGCAACCGCAATCTTACGTGACATCGGCTTCCCCTTGCCGATACTCATGCACGCTCATCTTGCCCGGCTCCGCTTCGGCGGGCCGGGCTTTTTTCGTTTCTGGGGCATAATTAACCCTCGGGCAGAGGATTCCCCGGCTGCGTTGTGGCCGGCGGAGGGGCAGGTGGCATTGGCTGGAACATTGGCATTTGTCCCGCAAGACCTGCCATCGCTGCCGGCATAGGCATCATTTGCATCTGCTGGATCTTGACCATGCGGCGCGCGAGGTGGTTTTCGATGATCTTGAACGCCGCCGTATTACCCAGGGTGTGCATGTAGCAGTGATGAAGGGTTAGTATGATATCTTGCAGCGGCTGATCATCCTCGAGGCGGCTGACGTTCAGGCCAGCCTCAAGGCATTGCTGAAGCTGAATATGGGTATTATGTGCACGTCCTTCGTTATTCGCGAGAAGGGTGCCGATCTTCGCCACCTTGGCGCTTTTTTCTGGCTCAGGAATATCAGCGAGCATATTCTCCGCCAGTGTGGCGGTAATGAATTCATTGGAGTCTGCTACAGCTCGTTCACATCGCTCCAAGAACGACGGTGTTATTTTGGAAAGGATAGGACTCCAAAACATTGCGACGGCTGGATTCGCGGTGATCTCTTCTTTGGCGCGTTTGACTTCTTCAAGGAGATTCGCTGCCGCGACAAAGCCGAATTGAGGATCTACGGGGCCTAAGCTGGATTGCTTGCCCATGATAATTTCGTTGCACGAGCACGCAATCATGGTGCCGGCTGACATAGCGAGCTGAGGAACGATCGCGCGGATATTGCGACCGAACATGCTGCGCAGGTATTCGACAAGCGAGACGGTGGCCTGCCCATCGCCACCCGGCGTATGAAGAATTAGATCCAGCCCCTTGTCTCTGTCCATTTCGTGGATGCAGAGCATGAAACCGTTCTTGTCTTCATCATTGACTTCAGCGCCATCGATCCGTGGCTTGCTCAAAAAGCCGGAATAGTAGGCAATGACATTCCTGCCGGTATGCCTTTGGAGCTTTCTGAGATACTTGGCCCGGACTTTATCGAATGCCGATTCGTTCTGCGTCGCTTGGATAGTGGAAATTTCGCGCAGAATGCTGTCCCAGTTCGGCATTATTGTTGCCTCCGCCCCGAATCGGAGCTTCAGGCGTAGCATAACCGACGGTGGAAGGCACCGTAGGGAATGCGCCCGGGAGTGGCATCTCTTCCATGTGCTGGGTGGGCGTTATGTGCCCGAGGCGGATGAGCTCTTCGAACATCGCAGTGACTGGCAGCTGACGATTCGACATCTCGGTCCCCCTTTGCGGCTGGTATGAATCGGAGGTGTTAACAAGTCAACAATGGGTCGGCCATTCGCACGTTCAAAACTTGATGACAATTGCAGGTGCCTTCTAGGCCAACTGCGCACCATGCATCGAGTTCCCCCATCGCCCGAAGTCAGTCTTATAAAGCGCGGATTTGCTCCTCGAATTCGTCTGGAATCGCGCCATGGCGGGCAAGCACCTCGATCGCTCCGACTTCGCCGGTCTCGTCGTCGGCGACGACGTGGATAACCGCGACGCCTTCGGCCGTACGCGCCAACCGCTCGCCATCGTTTAGGGCATGATGCTTCGTCTTCGCGGGGACCCGCTGGGCCGGCACCAGGCGCTTGCGATGCGTCCGGAAGGGTTGGAGGAAGAAACTGTCGACGCTCGCCATGGCTTGACCTCCTAGGGCATGTTCTTGCTGTGTTCTCTAGCGAAGAGCGCAGAGCATGTCATCAGCCGCTCTCGCAGGTCATGAACTGTTCGGTCATAGCGACCTGACTACCAATCGCCGCCGGAGTGAAACTTTCCGGCGGTTTCAGCCAGCGCGCCCGATCGCGTTCGGCCTCAATTCCGGTGACCCGGATGCGCAGCGGATATAGGTGGTCTTCCTGGTGCTCCAGCGCCTGGGTCAGGAGCGAGAGCCGAGCCTCCTCGACGGTTCCCTCCAAGCACCCGGCGAGCGCCTCGATCCGCTCCGGCGCCGTCTCGTATTCGTCGCGATAGATGAACATCATCGTCGGTACGCCAAGCCGCTCGCGCCGGATGCGTTCGAGCCAGCCGTCATATTCAAGCTCGGCGTGATAGGCGGGCCAGCGGGCCTTCACCTCGGCCATCGCCTCCTCCCGCGTGTCGCAGCGGCCCGAGAAATCAGGCCTGGCGCGATAGTTGAAGGCTTGCAGCGACCAGTGCCAGCGCGCGACGCCAGGCGGAGTGTGGTCGTCATTTGAAATGCGGGCGATCTGGTCGCCGGCCTCGTTCACGACGAAGAAAATGTGTGGTGCGTCGGCTTCGCGCTGCCGGAGGCGCAGGATCTCGTCTGGCATCGGGGTTGACTTCCCGCAGGGTGCTGATGTTCTAGTTTCGTTCTCATCAGAGGACGAGTCAAATTGGACGCGGACGAGCCCCCGGACATGGCGACCCTGCTCGGGCAGTGGCCATGGATCTATGTGCATTTCCGCTGCCACTGGTGCCCCCGCGAGGCCCAGACGCATATCGCCGTGCTGGCCTCGAGCTATGGCCACAAGGCGCCGCTGCTCTTCCCGTTCCGCCGCTTCGTCGGGGGCTGCCCGAACGATCCGCATAGCGAGATGTGGAAGCCGCAGAAATACGGGCGAAAATGCGGAGCCTATTGCCCGGACATGCTGGCGCCACGCCCGCCCGATCTGCCGCCGAGCCTCGCGCCCTTGACCTTGATCGAAGGCGGGAAGGACGACATGCTCCCGGCCGACAAGCCGGTCCGGCGCCGGCGTTGGCGGATCGGCGAGAATTGAGCGCGGGGAATTTGAGCTTCGCTGCGCAGTGTATTTGATCTATATTCGGGCGAGGCTGAAATGCTTAGGGCCAAGACTGTATTTGTTGTAGGTGCAGGGGCGAGCTTGGAGTTGGGCTTGCCGAGTGGTCCAGATCTCTTAGCTGGTATAGCTAGTGCTCTCAGCTTCCGATTTGAGCGGCATTATGGATATAATCCGACGCAGGGCGATACTCGGATTTTCGAAGCGCTCAAACACCACGTCGATAAGAGTTCCGGATGGGAGACGCGGATTACTCCATACCTCGAAGCAGCAAAAGATCTCAGTAAGTCAGCTTCTCAAGCGCGTTCAATTGACTCAGTCATTGAGAATATGGAAGATAAACTAATAGAATTTGTTGGAAAATTGGGCATCGCTGCAGCTATACTTGAGGCTGAGCAAAAGAGTGCGCCGTTTAGAAGTCTTATTGGATCAAAAGATCGCTCTGATCTCTCGGCATTTGTAAAGACATGGTATCGGCAATTGACTGCTCTGCTTGTCGATAATACTCAGTTCAGCCAAGTGTCATCAATTTTTGATAATGCGGAATTTATTGTTTTTAATTATGATAGATGCCTGGAAGAGTATCTGCTTTCTTCTCTATTAATGGCATATCCAAAGCTCGGCCGAGCTGATGCCATAGAAATTATGGGGCGGTTGCGAGTTCATCGGCCCTACGGCTCATTAGGCTCATTGCCTTGGCAGGGTGATCCGAAAACACAAGTGGAATTTGGAGATACATCTACCCACTGTATATTGAAGTCAGCGAACCGGATAAAGACCTTTTCTGAGCAAGCAGCGACGGATGTCATTGATAACATAAAGGCAGCGTTAGCTGGTGCGGATCGTATCATCTTCCTTGGTTTCGGGTTTCACACACCGAATATTCAACTCCTGTCAACCGATCTCCGGCAGGGATGCGAGGTATACGGTACCGGATACAGGCTACCACCAACCGAGAAGCTTGTCATTGAGCGTGACCTGGGTGTTGCATTTGGTCTCAATGGCATGCTTGCCGCTGATGGGGCAGCGTTTTCGCGCAACTTCTCGATTGAACTTGTCGACCAAACTTGTCAGCAAATTTGCAGCGAGTATTGGCGAACATTCACAGCGGGTCCGCCGGCTTTTATCGACCAGTCGCCGGTGCGCTGACGGTGACCTTGACCACCGGAGGGAGGGGCTGGCCTACAAGCCATCGGCCCGGCCTGCGGTGGCGGAATGGCGAGGACTGAGCGCATATGCGGGAGATATAGCCAAGCCTACACCTATGCCGAGGTGTTCGAGTTCAGCCAGCCATTGACGGTCGAGGGCGGCTCGCAGCTGATCCGCAAGCGCTACAATATCGCGCCGACCACCGAGGTCGATATCATCGTCCGGATCGACGGCGAGCGCATCCTCAAGAAGGCGCGCTGGGGCCTCATCCCGGCCTGGTGGAAGAAGAAAGCCAACGAGGTCGGCTCGACCTTCAACGCGCGTGTCGAGAAAGTCTCCGACAGCGCAATGTTCCGCTCGGCCTATGTGAAGCGGCGCTGCATTATTCCCGCCTCGGGCTTCTATGAGTGGACCGGCGACAAGAAGGACCGGACCCCGCATTATTTCTCCGCGGCCGACGGCCAGCTGCTTGGCTTTGCCGGGCTATGGGAGGCCTGGACGAACCCGGAGACCGGTCAGGAGGTGATCAGCTGCACGATCATCACCCGGGACGCCGACAAGTGGATGAGCCAATACCACGACCGGATGCCGGCCATCCTGCTGCCGCGCGACTTCGAGGCCTGGCTCGACGGGTCGGGTGCTAAGGATCTGCTGATGCAGCCACCAAGCGAGCTCCGCGAATGGATCGTCAGCAAGCGCATGAACAAGACCGGCGCCGGCGACGACGATCCGAGCACGATCGAGCCGTTTCAGGAGACGCTGTTCTAGTGGGCCACTGGGAGCAGATCGGCGCCGAGAACCGCGATGAGCGCGCGCGGCGTGCGGACTGGCCGCGCTGGCGCCGCGAGATCTATCGGTACGGCAACACCGCGGTCATCGCGGCGGCTTGGATCGCATCACTGGCGATAGGGCTGAGGCTCTTCGGCCTGCTCTGAGAGATCGTCCGGCTCGACATCGTCGCGCCAGAGGCGGACCAGGACAATCCCGATCGAGCCGTCGCGCTCGACGCTCAGCCGAGCTACGGCGCGCCAGTCGCCGCAGTCATCGTCCGGGAGGATGATCGGGTCCATCCGATCAGCGTACCACCGGCCGGAGCGGGAACGCGAGTCAATGACGGCAGGCAGTTAGCGCCGCTTCCCAAGCTGAAGTCCGCGGTACGGTGCGCGAAAAGTTTGCGTAACAAACTGTGTAACAAAGACGGCAGTGGCTAGGCTGGAGAATTAAAATAATACTGTAAAATCAATTACTTAAATGAACGACTGGCTGGGCTCGAATCCTGGCGCCCCAGCCATTTTCTCACAAGATACTGATTTGGTTGCGATTTTTCTGCCCTCTCCGGGGCGGCGATGCGATTTTTTGTAGCCCGGCGCGATCTTTTGCACCCCCAGTCGGCGCCAAGGGGCCGCTCCGGATCCCGTTGAAGCGCGGCGGCGCCGCCTACGCCCTCAAGGTCACGATCCCCGCCCGGCCCTACGTCGGCTTCGGCCCCGAGGACGAGAAGGCGGCAAGCGAAACCGTTCTCGACTGGTTTGATCTGCAGGAATGAGGCCTTGGAATTGCTCACCTGGCGTGCTGAAGTGGTAATGTGAGCCTAGGATTTTCTATTGTTGAACGTTGATACCGAGGCTAAGCGGATCGTTCGGTCCAGTGGCTCCACGCCATCTGAACGTTACTTAGCGTATTTAGCAGATCGTACATTTCTGAACTTATGGTCCTATCCCAACCCGTATAGAGAGCAAAAGCAACGAGGGGCAGGAGATGGCAAGGAGCTCTGTGATCTTCTCGTTGTATGCGACCCCCACATCATAATATTTTCCGAGAAAGACATTTCTTGGAGTGACGAACAAGCTTTGGAAGTCGCATGGCCTCGTTGGTTCAAGAAGGCGGTACTTGAGGCTGCCAATCAGCTTCGTGGAGCCGAGCGATGGATCAATGATTTCCCTGAACGCATTTTTCTCGACAAGGATTGCACGCAGCCATTTCCATTAGACTTTCCGCCTGTGGAAAGACGGATCGTTCATAGAGTTATCGTTGCGCGGGGAGCGGCAGCGCAATGTCGTAACCACCTCGGTGGAATAGGGACATTGATGATATGTCCTGAGCTGAAAGGGAAATCTCATTGCAACCCAAAAGCTGATTTTTATGCGGCTTTTACTGTTGGGGATGTCGACCCGGCATCCGATTTTGTGCATGTTTTCGATGAAATATCTCTTGAATTAGTGATGAGAGAACTTGATACGGTTTCGGATTTTACTGAATATCTAGTTAAACGATCCTCTTTTCTGCGGTCTGGCCGCTTAGTATTCGCTCCCGGTGAAGAGGAGCTGCTTCCTTGTTACGCATCCCAGATTAATGAGCGCGGAGAGCACGATTTCATACTCCCAACCGGCAGTAATGATTCGGAAAAAATCCTCATCAGCGAGGGAAATTTCGCTAAATACATCAAAAATCCGCAATACATCGCGAAGAAGAAAGCTGATAGAATTTCCTATTTGTGGGATCGACTAATTGAGGTGTTCACTGATCATATGATCGCTGGCACATCATTGGCGCCTGAGGGGCAGGCTTATTCTCTGCAAAATAGCGAGTTGGCCGTACGTTATATGGCGCTCGAAAATCGATGGCTTCGCCGAGCCCATAGTCAGGCGCTCGAGGGAGCTTTCGAGCAGGGAAGAAAGCGAGAAATTTTCTTCCGATCGATGTTAGGCTTGAGTTCGGCAAAGAACGAGACGGGCTTTTTTATATTGACGGTAAAGTACTTGCCCGAACGAAGAGAAGGATTCAGTTACAGCGAATACCGCAAATTCCGATCTGGTCTCTTGGGCCTTTACGCGCACTCACTTCTCATGAAATACCCGCATCTTCGACGCATAATTGGCATTGCTATGGAGCCGCCAGGGTTGGGAAAAGGGGGTTCCGAAGATAACGTCTACGCGGCGCAGCAAGAATGGACCGCGGAACAAATAGAAGAGGTAGCATTACATTGCGAGGCTGCCGGGATCATGCAGACTCTTAAAGAGAAGCCCTACCGTGCACGAGAATTTCCAACAGCGGCACAAAGTCGCTCGAAACCACAAGGCGGCAATCGAAAGCAGCGACGAGCACAAGCGGCGCTCGAACGGAAAGGCCGCAAATCACATTGAATGGGCACAGCTCACGCTAATACGGCGTGAGGAGTAAGGCGACGGTTCCTGAATTGGCGCTTTACGCCTTGGCAAGCCATGGTGTTGAAGCTGTTCGACAATTTGGAACTGTCGCCCGCGCCCGAATTGTCGCCCAAAGGCGACAGTTCGGGGCTGTGTACTGTCGCCCTGCCTCATCAGGGGCGGGCGCCAAGTATCTGATCGCGTTGCGCTTATTTCTGCGCGCGGAAAGAGCGGAAAGGTGCAAAAGATAGCGCCTTTTTCCGGCCATTCGCGCATTTCCGCGCACCGCCCACCGCAAAGGCCGTCTAACCTTATCCTGTTGTGAACGCGGCGGTTTCGCGCGCTGAGAGGCCACGCGGCTAGGGTGCAAATGATCCCACCCCCCTACAATCTCCGGGGCGGCAATGCGATTTGTCGTCCGGCTGCTGCAAAGGGCGCCAAACCTCATACCTAAAGCGCCAGGAGCGGAGACTGGCGCCCGCCATATTGTCGGCCAAGTTACCGAAGGCGGCTGCTTAGCCATCCAGCCATTGACCGGCTAATGGAACTGGCACAGCAACCGCTCGGCTTGCCCCAAGCCGGAAATCTTTTGCGAAAAGATGGTCGATTCGACCTGAGCTCGACTTGCCCGATTACCCCTGGTTCTCAGCGGTCGAACGCGATTCCTAGATAGGTGCGGTCGTCGGTCCAGCCGTCAGGGCCCGAGCCTTTCACGCTAGCGTAAGGGCCGATCTTGTCGGGATCGAGCCGCTCCACCTCAGCGAAACTCGCCTCCCAGGCCGTCACGCCGAAGGCTTCGGGCTCGGCGAAATAGCCGTCGCTGAACAGCTCCAGCCTCGCGACCTCGGCCGCGGCGTAATCCGCGGTAAAGACATGCCGCTCGGCGATGGCGAAGCCATCGAGCACGCCATAGCCGAGATCGCTGCCGGGATGATTGGCAAAGGCGCGCTGGCCGCCGATGCCGCTGTCTACCAGCCGCTCGATCTCGGCCCGCGAGATCGTCGGCATCTCCTCGTCGCAGAGGCGCAGGACATGGGCCCTGACCGTGGCGCAGCCCTCCGCGCCCAGCCCGGCCGGCGGCTCGCGCAACCCGTTCCAGACGGCATTATCCGAGATCTTGCGCTGGGCCAGCGGATCGGCCCGGATCCTGCCGAGATGGGCCCAGCACTCGCGCCGGATCAGCGCCGTCACCCGGTCGAGCGGCTTGGCCTCGACATGGCGGATCGTTCCGAGGCTCTCCCCGCTCAGCCGGATGCCGGAATCGCCGATCGAGACCAGTTGCAGCACAGGGCCGTCATGATAGCCGAGCGCCAGCGTGCAGCCGATCCGGGCCGCGGGATCGCTCGCCGCCCGCTCGGTCAGGCCATGGGCGCCGTAGCCCACCTGCAGCGCCTCGCCCAGGGACTGGACGAGCCTGCGCACACGCTCCTGCCCGCCGCGAACGCTCAGATCCTCGGCGAGAAGGAAACGGGTGACCTCCGCCGCTACCAGGCCGGAGGCGAAGCGCCCGGCGCGCATGGCGCCGAAGCGGCGCCCGCTGCGGTCGGTCACGCCATCGATCACGGCATAGCCGCGGTCAGGCAGGATGACGACGCTGTCCTCGTTCTCGCCGGGGCTGGCGAAGCGCTTGCCCAGGCTGAAGCATTCGATGTGCATGGCGGCCGTCGGTGTGAGCTGGTTTGCGCTGGTCCTACCCTGTCCTCACTGGCCGGTGACCTGCCGCCACTTCTCGATCATCGCCTTGGCGCCACCGAGCTCGTCGACGGATTTGAGCTTGATCAGCGTCAGCTCCGAGAGCGGCTTCACACCGCCCGGCGCGGCGACATCCTTGCGCACCGAGCGGCGGCCGACTTCCTTCACCAGCGCTTCCTGTGTCTTCTTCGACAGCGCCCAGTCGATGAAGCGCTTCGCTGGTTCGAGATTGGGCGCGCCCTTGACCAGCGCCACGCCGTCGGGCGAGGTCGTCGTGCCGTCCTCGACATAGGCGATCTTCACCGGGGCGCCGCCTGCGACATATTCGAGCGCGTTGTCCTCGAGCGTCAGGCCGAGCGCCGCCTCGCCATCGGCGACATAGCGCGGGACGGCGCCCGAACTATCGGAATAGATGAAGTTCCTGGCGAGCTTGCCGTAGTTTTCCCAGCCCTTGTCGCCGCCCGCGGTCAGCACGGTCGTCATCTGCTGGAAGGCCGAGCCCGAATTGTCGACCCGTGCCGAGGCGACCTTCCCCTTCCACTTTGGATCGGAGAGTTCGGCCCAGTTCTTCGGGATGTCGGCGTCCTTGACCTGCCGGGTATTGACCATCAGCACGTAGATCACCGTCGTATAGGGCGTCCAGGCCGGGCTGCTGAAGAAGCGTTCGTCAATCGCAGCCTGGTCCTTGGGGGTGTAGGGCACGAACAGGTCGGCATTCTCGCCGAGGACCGAACCGGTCGCGCTCCAGATCACGTCGGCTTTCGGTGCTCCCGCCTCGGCCCTGGCCCGGCGGACGACATCGTTCGAACCGAGCTGGACGACCTCGGCCTTGATCCCGGTCTCGGCCTCGAAGAGCGGGATCATCTTCTGGACGATCGAGGATTTGTGCGCGGTGTAGACGACGACCTTGTTGTCCGCGGCGCTTGCTGCGCCAGCCAAGGCGGACAGCGCTGCGGCAAGCAAGATGCGCCCGCTCCAGTTCCCGCTCGACATCACGATCCGCTCTCCTGCCCTGTTCCATGGATACCGATCTGCGTCGGTCTTGCCGGGATATCTTGCCGTCTAATCACAGCCATGCGCAACTAGGCGAAGGGAGTGAGGGGCATCTGCCGGCATGGCGTATCTGCAAGTCGACGGCGCGATCAAGCGCTACGGGGCAACGACAGCGCTGAACGGCGTGTCCTTCGCCGTCGGGAAAGGCGAGTTCTTCACGCTGCTCGGCCCGTCCGGGTGCGGCAAGACGACATTGCTGCGCTCGATCGCCGGTTTCTCGCAACTGTCCGAGGGACGGATCGATCTCGATGGCGTCGACCTGCTGGCGGTGCCGCCGCACAAGCGCGACATCGGCATGGTCTTCCAGGACTATGCGATCTTTCCGCATCTGACCGTCGCCGAGAACGTCGCCTTCGGCCTGAAGGCCCGCAAGGTTCCGGCCTCCGCCATCCGCGAGCGCGTCGCCGAGGCGCTCGCGACCGTCCGATTGACGGCGCTCGCCGAACGCCTGCCGGCCGCCCTGTCCGGCGGTCAGCAGCAGCGCATCGGCATTGCCCGCGCCATGGTTGTGAAGCCGCGCCTACTCCTCATGGACGAGCCGCTCTCCAACCTCGACGCCAAGCTCCGGCTCGACCTGCGCGACGAGATCCGTGCCATCCAGCGGACGATCGGCATCGCCGCGATCTACGTCACCCATGACCAGGAGGAGGCGCTCGCCATTTCCGACCGGATCTGCGTGATGGATGGTGGCAAGGTCGAGCAGATCGGAACCCCGCAGCAGATTTACGGCCAACCGGCGACGCGCTTCGTCGCCAGCTTCGTCGGCACGATGAACATGCTGCCGCCCAGCGCCTTCGGCCTGCCCTCTTCCGGTGGGGTGGCGCACTGGGCGGTGCGTCCGGAGCGGCTGCGCCTGGCGGAGGCGGACAAGCCGCCGCAATCCGCCTTCTCCCTGACGGGATCGGTCGAGCATTTCACCTATCTCGGCCGCGAGGCGCATCTGACCGTCAGCGCGCAGGGGCACAGGCTGGTGGCGCAGATCGCGGCGCCTCCGCCCGATCTCTCCATCGAGGCGGGACGCGAGATCCGGCTCGCCCTCGACCTGCGTGACCTGCACGGCTTCGACGCCGAGGGCCGCCGCGTCACGGTCGCGCGTGCGGCATGAGCGCGATCGCCGACATGCCCCGCCAGCGCGGCCGCTGGCAGCCGGATTTCTGGACCCTCGTCGCCTTCGCCGCCTGGGCGATCCTGATCCTCTTGCTGCTGATGCCGCTCAGCCTCGTGCTGGTCTCCAGCTTCCGGGACGAGAGCGGTGGGCTCAGCCTCGCCAACTGGCAGCGCCTGTTCACCAGCACGCGCTATTTCAATGCGTTCCTGAATACGCTGGTCGTCGGTTTCGGCGGCCTGGCCGGCGCCTTGCTGCTCGGCTCGGTGATGGCCTTCTGCATGGCGCGGCTCCAGATCGCGGGCGGCCGCTTCGTCTCGATGCTGGCCATCCTGGCACTGGTCTCTCCACCCTTCATCGGAGCCTATTCCTGGATCGTGCTGTTCGGCTCGGGCGGCATCGTCAGGCAGACGCTGATGTCCTGGGGCATCTTCATGCCGCCGATCTACGGCGTCTGGGGCATCCTCATCGTCTTCGCCTTCAAGTTCTATCCTTACGTCTATCTGCTGACCTCCGGCGCGCTCGCCAACATCAACCGCTCGCTCGAGGAAGCGGCCGAGAATCTCGGGCTGACGCCATTCCAGCGCGTCATGAAGGTGTCGTTCCCGCTGGTGCTGCCGGCGCTTTCGGCCGGCGGGCTGCTCGCTTTGATCCACGCGATCGCCGATTTCGGCACGCCGCGCCTGCTCGGGCGCGGCTTCAACGTGCTGGCGACCGAGGCCTACACTGCCTATTCGGCCGAGATCGGCTCCAATCTCGGCATGGCGACCACGCTCAGCTTGGCGCTGATCCTGCTGTCGATGGTCTTCGTCTTCATCCAGCGCTTCATGTCGCGGCGGAACGTCTACCACAGCAACCTGATCAACCGGCCCGAGAAGGTCAGGCTGCGCGGCTTCGCCAATGTCGCGGCGCATGCGGCGGTCTACTTCATCGCGCTCGGCGGGGCGATGCCGGCGATCGTCGCGGCGATCTATTCGATCAGGAAGACGAACGGGCCGGTGTTCCAGCCCGGTTTCGGCCTCGAAAGCTACAGCCGCATCATTGCGACACTCGGCGATGTCGTGCGCAACTCGCTGGTGTTCTCCGGGGTGGCCGTGCTGCTGATCGTGGTCGTCGGCACCCTGATCGGCTGCCTGGTGGCACGGCGCAACACCGTGCAGACCTCGCTGCTCGATGCGACGCTGATGGTGCCCTATGTCATGCCCGGCATCGTCGTCGGCGTCGCCTTCATCGCCGCCTTCAACACGCCGCCTCTGGTGATGACCGGCACGGCGGTGATCATCATCCTATCCATCTTCATCCGGCGCCTGCCCTATGCGGTGCGCTCCTCGGCGGCCGCCCTGCGCCAGGTCGGGCCGAGCATGGAGGAGGCGGCGATCTCGCTGGGCTACAGCCCGGTCGAGGCTTTCCTGCGCGTCACCATCCCGCTGATCGCTCCCGGTATCATCGCCGGCGCGATGCTGTCCTTCGTGACCGCGATCAACGAGCTTTCCTCCTCGCTCGTGCTCTATGTCGGCGGTACCGTGACGATGCCGGTCAAGATCTACATCGCGATCAACGATGGCGACTACGGCACGGCTGCCTCGCTGTCGACGATCCTGCTCGTGCTCAGCGGCGCGGCGATCTATCTCGCCTTCCGCCTGCTGGGACGCGACGAGCGCGCCTTGCTGTAGGTGCGGCGACGCCCGGCATCGGCGTACCCGTCCCGAATGGAAACGCTGGATGTCGTGCCGGATGCAGGTTGCCCTACGCTGAACTCACCCTCAACGACCGCAGGAGTGCTCCCAGGCCTGTCTCGCCAGCCAGGTCGGCGGCGTCACCGAGCTTGAACCACTGCTGGCGTCGCTCGTCACGTTCTGGCCAGGTCTCGAGCCGTTTTTCCACTGTCAGTTGAAAGACCTTCACGCGGCACAGGATCGCATCGTCAGCCATGCGCTTCCAATAGAGGTACTTTCCTACCGGCTTTTTTCTCACTTTCCCGAGCACGCCGGCTTCTTCCTGTGCTTCCCGCGCTGCGGCTTCGTGCGCCTTGAGCCCTTTGATCGGCCAGCCCTTCGGAATGGTCCAGCGCTTGGTCGTGCGCGTCGTGACGAGCAGAACCTCAGGCGTCCCGTCTTCTGAGAAGCGCAAGGGAAGAGCCCCGACCTGAAGGCGTGCCTTCTCGGCACGCAATACTGCTTGCATGAATGTACAATCCAAAAGTCTAGACCAAAGATAGCCCGCCGGGTGTCGACGATGCAAGAGTCCGCGCGTGCTCAGATGACCTTCGCACGCAGCGTCGCGGTGACGATCTCGGTGACGACAACCACTGCGAAGATCACGACGAGCACGAGCCCGACCTGGTCCCAGTAGAGATTGTCCATCGCCGCCTGCAGGGCGACGCCGAGGCCGCCGGCGCCGACCAGGCCGAGCACCGCGCTCTCGCGCACATTGATGTCCCAGCGGAACAGGCTGACGGCGAGGAAGGCCGGCTTCACCTGTGGCCAGAAGCCCTTGAGCAGCACCGAACGCCAGGGCGCGCCTGCCGCCCGCAGCGCCTCGATCGGGCCGGGCTTGGCCTCCTCGATCGCCTCGGCCAGGAACTTGCCGGTGAAGCCGATCGAGTGCACCGCCACCGCCATGACGCCGGCGAGCGCGCCGGGGCCGAAGACGGCGACGAAGAGCAGCGCCCAGACCAGCGTGTGCACCGAGCGAGTCGCGACCAGGATGAAGCGACCGAGCGTGTTGACCCAGACCGAGGACGAGATGTTGCGGGCGCACATCAGCGCGACCGGCGTCGCCATGAGGATCGCCAGCACCGTGCCGAGCGTCGCGGTGTGCAGCGTCTCGATCAGCGCCTGTTGCACGGTCTTGGGGAAATAGGCCCAGTCGATCGGCCACATCCTGGCGAAGAGGTCGACCGTCTGCGCCGGCGCGTCATAGAGGAATTCCGGGATCACCTCGATGGTCTGGACCGACCAGCCCAGCGCCAGCGCCGCCACCGCCCAGAAGGCGAGGCGCATGCCGCGCTCGGCGGCGGTGAAGCGGTGCCAGACCGGGCCGTTGGTTCCTTGCTTGACCTCGCCACTCGGCGCCTCGTCCTGATAGACCCGGCGCATGAAGGCGGAGAGGATCTCGCCGGCCATCACCGCCAGGATGATCGCGATGATGATGGTCAGGACGAAGTCGTAATCGAAGCGCTGGAACGCGGTGAACAGCGTCGCGCCGATGCCGCCGCCGCCGACGAGGCCGACCAGGGCCGAGTTACGCAGATTCGAGTCGAGCTGATAGGCGGCAAAGCCGATGAAGCGCGGCAGCACTTGCGGCACCACGCCCATGGTGACGACCGAGAGGAAGGGCGAGCCGGCGGCGCGCAATGCCTCGATCGGCTTCATCGACATCTCCTCGATCGCCTCGGCGATTAATTTGGCGATGAAGCCGATGGTGGCGACGATCAGCGCCAGGATGCCGGCGAGCGCGCCGAAGCCGACAGCCTTGACGAACAGGATGGCGACGATGACCGGGTGGAAGGTCCGGCACAGCGCGATCAGACCGCGCGCCAGGATCGTCACCGGCAGCGGCATCAGGTTGCGGGCGGCGCAGAGGCCGACGGGCAAGGCGAGCAGCACGCCGGCGCCGGTGGCGATGATGGCGATCTGCAGCGATTCCAGCATGCCCTGCGCGAGCAGCTGCAATTTGTCATGCGCCAGGTTCGGCGGGAACATCCGGCCGAGGAAGCGCGCGCCATTGCCGAGGCCCTGGACGAAGCGCTCCCAGCGGATGTCGACGATCCCCGCCGCATAGATCACATAGGCGACGAACAGCACCGCGCCGAGGCGCAGTGGCCAGTTCGGCGGGAAGGCGCGGGCGCGCAGGTTGCCACCAGCAGTCACGGGAGGCGCGCTCATTCCATCCAGCCTTCGCCGCCATAGATCTCGGCGAGATGGCTGTCCTGCAGCCCGGCCGGCGGCCCATCATAGATGACGAGCCCCTTGGACATTCCGATCATCCGCAGCGCATAGCGGCGGGCCAGCGCGACGTTGTGGATGTTGACCAGCACCGGGATGTCGCGCTCGCGGCCGACCTTGGCGAGCAGCTCCATGATCTCGACCGAAGTCTTGGGATCGAGCGAGGAGGTCGGCTCGTCGGCGAGGATCAGATCCGGCTCCTGCATCACCGCGCGGGCGATGCCGACGCGCTGGCGCTGCCCGCCGGAGAGCTGGTCGGCGCGGCGGGTGGCAAAGTCGCCGAGGCCGACCGATTCCAGCAGGGCGAAGGCGCGGGCGATGTCTGCTTCAGGGAAGCGCCGTGTCCAGGCGCGCCAGACCGGGACATAGCCGAGCCGGCCACAGAGCACGTTCTCGATCACCGTCAGCCGCTCGACCAGGTTGTACTCCTGGAAGACCATGCCGAGGCGGCGGCGCGCAGAACGCAGCGCCTCGCCCTGCAGCTTCGCCAGGTCGGTGCCGCCGAGCATGATCGAGCCGGAGGTCGGGTCGACCAGCCGGTTGATGCAGCGGATCAGCGTCGACTTGCCGGTGCCGGAGGGGCCGATGATCGCGACGATCCCTGGCTCGGAAACGCTGAGCGAGATGTCGCGCAGGACCGGCTGGCCCTTGCGGTACTCCTTGACGAGGTTGCGGATGACGAGCGCCCGACCATGGCCGGGCGCCTCTGCGACGGGAAGGGCGCTCATGGGCTGCGTTGGGCCTTCGATCAGGGCTTGGCCGGCGCCGGCTGCGCCTTCTTCTTGGCGAGTTCATCCGCCTCGCGCTTGGCTTCGGTGTCGTAGGCGGACTTGTTGTAGGGCGTGCCCGACTTCTCGGCGACGTCGCGCACGATCGCCCAGTCCTTCTGATAGGTGATCGGCAGGAAGCGGTCGTCGCCGTTGAACTCCTTGGTCATTTCCGGGGTGAAGCGGAAGGAGAAGAAGCAGTCGGTCAGCTTCTTGGCGAGCTCGGGCTTGAGGTCGTGCGCATAGGCGAAGGACGAGGTCGGGAAGATCGCGCTGCGATAGATCTCGCGGGTGTCTTCCTTCTTGATCGTGCCGCGTACGATCATGCGCTCGTAGACGTCGCCGGCCACCGCAGCCATATCGTAATCGCCGGAGACGACGCCGAGCAGCGACTTGTCATGGCCGCCCGACATCAGCGGCTTGTAGTCCTTGTCGGCCTCGAGTCCGAATTCGGGGAAGAGCACGCGCGGGGCGAGGTTGCCCGAATTGGACGAGGGCGAGGTGTGGGCGACCTTCTTGTCCTTGAGGTCGGACAGCTTCTGATAAGGGCTGGACGCCTTGACCACCGCGACGAGGTTGTAGCCGCGCACGCCTGCGGCCGAGCCCTTGGCCGCGAAGGGGATCGCGCCGGCGAGGTTGACGGCGAAGCCGGTCGGGCCGGTGGAGAAGCCGGCGAAGTGCAGGCGGCCCGAGCGCATCGCCTCGATCTCGGCCGAGTTCGACTGCACGGGATAGTAGACGATGCGCTTGCCGGTGCAGGCGGCGAGATGGTCGGTCAGCGGCTTGAAGATATTGGCGTAGACGGCGGGATCCTCGACCGGCGTATAGGCCCAGACGAGCGCCGACGGGTCCTTCAGCTTCGAGCCTTCCGTCGGTACGTCGGCGACCAGATCCTTGTTGGCGTCGCAGTACATCGTGTCGAGCTGGCCGCGATTGGGGCAGGCATCCTGTGCCTGCGCCGCGCCGGCCAGCCCGAGGCTGAGGAGCAGTGAAGTCGTGGCGGACAGGCCAGTCAGCATCTTGGTCATAGTCGGCGTCTCTCCCGGTCGATCTTGATTGTGAGCTGGCTATAGTATGTGACACAAAACTGTCATATTCCAGCCGGGCGAGGCGTCTCGTCTTACGACTATAGTGGCCTTGTCCACCGCGACGATTGGCCCTCGCACCAACCCAGACGATGCAGAATCCTCCTCGCACAACCTTTCCGGACGATCTGGCGGCGCTGATGCCGCGCTATGACGGCTTCCTGCTCGACCAATGGGGTGTGCTGCATGACGGCGTGCAGCCTTATCCGCGGGCCGTGGCTGCGCTGGAGAAGCTGCGCCGGGCCGGCAAGCGCGTGATCATCCTCTCGAATTCGGGGCGCAGCGGAGCCGAGAACGCCAGTCAGCTGGCGAAATTCGGCTTTGCGCCGGAACTCTACGACGAGATCGTCTCGGCTGGGGACGACGCCCGCGATGCATTGGCGGCACGCGACGAGCCGTTCCACCAGGCGCTCGGCCGGCGCTGCCTGCTGCTGGCGCGTGAGGGCGAAGCGCATCTGGCGGAGTGCCTGGGTCTCGACCTCGTCGAGGATGTCGAGGCCGCCGATTTCATCCTGCTGATGACCATGGATCCGCCCCGGCAATCGGTCGCCGGCTGGATGGGTTTGCTCAAGGCCGCCAGCGAGCGCCACCTGCCGATGGTTTGCGCCAATCCCGACCTGCACCGCGCCAGCCCTGACGGCGGCCTGCAGGAGGCACCCGGCCTCGTCGCGTGCGCCTATGAGCAGCTCGGCGGCACCGTGCGCTATCACGGCAAGCCGCAGCCGCGGATCTATCGCACCTGTCTGGCGAAGCTCGGCCTCGACCGCAGCCGTGTCATCGCGATCGGCGACTCGCTGGAGCACGACATTGCCGGTGCCCAAGGCGCCGGCATCGACAGCGTCTTCATCGGTGGCGGCATCCACCGCGGCGAGATCGGCTGGGATGGCGCGGCGATGGATGCAGCGAGTTGCCTCGCGCTCTTCGCCCGCGCCGGGCAAAACCCGACCTATGCGCTGCCGCTGCTCGGTTGACGCCTGAGCTCAGCGGCCGGTCAGGAACAGTCCGGAGAAGAAATAGGCCAGCGCCGAGATCAGGCCGGCCGCCGGCATGGTGACGATCCAGGCGAAGACGATGCCACGGGCGACGCCCCAGCGCACCGCCGTGACCCGCCTTGCCGCGCCGACGCCGATGATCGCGCCGGTGATGGTGTGCGTGGTCGAGACCGGCACGCCGAGATAGGTCGCCATGAACAGGGTGATCGCGCCGCCGGTCTCGGCGCAGAAGCCCTGCTGCGGCGAGAGCCGGGTGATCTTCGAGCCCATGGTGTGGACGATGCGCCAACCGCCGCAGAGCGTGCCGAGTGCCATCGCCGCCTGACAGGAGATCACCACCCAGAACGGTACCGAGAAGGTGTCGCCCATCATGCCGTGCGAGAACAGCAGCACGGCGATGATCCCCATCGTCTTCTGCGCGTCATTGGCGCCGTGCCCCAGCGAATAGAGCGAGGCCGAGACGAATTGCAGAAGGCGAAAGGTCGAATCGACCTTGATCGGCGCAACCTTCAGGAAGGTCCAGGACACGATCAGCACCAGGAGCAGCGCCAGCGCGAAGCCGATCGCCGGCGACATGAAGATCGCGACGAAGGTCTTGCCGAGCCCCCACCAGACCACCGCCGAGAGGCCGACCTTCGACAGGCCTGCCCCGACCAGCCCGCCGATCAGCGCATGCGAGGAACTCGACGGGATGCCGGCGATCCAGGTGACGACGTTCCAGACGATCGCGCCGGTGAGCGCCCCGAAGATCACCCGGTCGTCGACGATCGTCGCCTGGATGATGCCGGAGCCGACCGTCTGGGCGACGTGCAGGCCGAAGAACAGGAAGGCGATGAAGTTGAAGAAAGCGGCCCAGAACACCGCCCATTGCGGCGCCAGCACCCTGGTCGAGACGATGGTCGCGATCGAGTTGGCGGCGTCGTGCAGGCCATTCAGGAAGTCGAACAGCAGCGCAACGGCGATCAGGAAGATCAGGGCAGGGGCGAGGCTGGCGACGTCCACGGGGGCCTTTGCCTCTCAGAGGTGTTCGAGCACGATGCGGCTGACGCGCTTGGCGACGTCCTCGAAACGGTCGACCACCTTTTCGAGATGATCGTAGATCTCGGCGCCGACGATGAAGCCCATCGCGTCGGTGCCACGATGCGCCTTGAACAGCTCCTTCAGGCCCTGGTCGTAGAGCTGGTCGGAGCGTTCCTCGATCGCGCCGATCTCCTTGGCGAGTGCGCCGATGCCGACCGCGTGCTTCTTGATGTCGCGCAGCATCGGCAGGAGCTCGCCGACCTTGTGCGAGGCGGCGACGACGGTCTTGCCGAGTTCCTGCATGCTGGGCTCGAAGCTCTCGACCTCGAAGAGGCGGATCGCCTTGGCGGTCTTCTGCATCTGGTCGATGGCGTCGTCCATCGAGCCGATCAGTTCCTCGATGTCGCCGCGGTCGAAGGGCGTGATGAAGGTGCGGCCGACCTCGAGCATGACCTCGCCGGCGATCGCGTCGGCCCGGTTCTCCTCGGCGAAGATCTCGGCGCAGCCTGCCTCGATCGGGGTCACTCCGCTGAGCAGGCCGTCGAGCGCCGCCGCGCCCGCCTGCAGCGTCTGCGCGTGACGCTCGAACAGCACGAAGAACTTGTCTTCCTTCGGCAGCAGCTTCTGGAACCAGCCCAGCATCGGAACGGCCTCTCACCAGCTTCATACAGCCCGCGGCAAAGAGCGGGATGACATGCCTGCGCCTTTTGTGACAGTTTTGCGACAACGGCAATCCGGATTCACCGGATTTTGCCTGCCGCTGGCCTCGACGCCGGCGAGCACAGAAGACGATAGGGAGGATTTGAATGTTTACACGCAGGATCGCGCTCGTCTCGGCGCTCGGACTGACCCTGGCAGCCTCGGCCGCTCACGCGCAAGCGCCGTCGGGCAAGGTCACGGTCGTGACCTCGTTCTCGAAGGATGTCACCGACCCGATCAAGAAGGCCTTCGAGAAGGCGGTGCCGGGCGTCTCGCTCGAAGTCCAGAACCGCAACACCAATGCCGGCGTCAAATATGTCGAGGAGACCAAGGCCAACAACCAGGTCGACCTGTTCTGGGCCTCGGCGCCTGACGCCTTCGAGGTGCTGAAGGGCAAGAATCTGCTCTCGGCCTACAAGCCGAAAGCGACCGGCATCCCCGACAAGATCGGCTCCTACCCGATCAACGATCCGGCCGGCTTCTATTTCGGCTTTGCGGCCTCCGGCTATGGCATCATGTGGAACGAGCGCTACGCCAAGGCCAACAAGCTGCCCGAGCCCAGGGACTGGCAGGACCTCGCCAAGCCGGCCTTTTACGGCCACGTCTCGATCGCCTCGCCCGCACGCTCTGGCACGACGCATCTGACGGTCGAGACCATCCTGCAGGGCGAGGGCTGGGAGAAGGGCTGGCGCACCCTGAAGGAGATGTCCGGCAATTTCCACTCGATCACCGAGCGCTCCTTCGGCGTGCCGGAAGCGGTCAATTCCGGCCAGGTCGGTGTCGGCATCGTCATCGACTTCTTCGCCTTCTCGGCCCAGGCCTCGGGCTTCCCGGTCAAGTTCGTCTACCCGACCGTGACCACGGTCGTCCCCGCCAATGTCGGCATCATCGCCAATCCGCCGAACAAGGCGGCGGCGGAGGCCTTCATCGAGTTCCTGCTCTCACCGGCCGGGCAGGAGGTCCTGCTCGAACCCGGCATCCGCCGCCTGCCGGTCAATCCGGCGGTTTATGCCAAGGCCGGCGCCGATTACCCCAATCCCTTCACCGATCCGCGCTTCCAGAAGATGATCGGCTTCGACGTCGACAAGTCGGAGGCGCGCACAGCCGTCGTAGACACGCTGTTCGACCAGCTGATCTCGTTCCAGCTCGACGCGCTGAAGGGCGTCACCAAGACGCTGCACGAGGTCGACGCGGCGCTGGCGAAGAAGCCGAACGCCCAGGCCAGGGCGCTCGCCGATGAGGCGCGCAACCTGATCGCGGCGTTGCCGGTGACCGAAGCGCAAGCCGCGAGTCCCGAGCTGCGCGGCGCCTTCACCGGCGGCAAGGAGAAGGGCGCGCGTCAGGCCGAGGTCGAGGCGCAATGGGCGAGCTTCGCCCGCGACAACTACGCCAAGGCGAAGGCCAAGGCCGAGGAGGCGCTGAAGGCGGCGAAGTGACGGCCTTTCAAGCTCCGCCGTCATCCCGGGCGAAGCGAAGCGCAGACCCGGGATCCATTCCGGAACAGTTCAGGAATGGATCCCGGATCGGCGCGGCTTCGCCGCTTGTCCGGGATGACAGTGCTTTGATTGATCAGCGATCAGGCCAGACATGACTGCCGTCCCCGCTACCTCGTCCCGCGCTCGCACTTTCTCCGCCACGCCCGGCCAGATCGCGCTGGCGCTCGCCATAGCGGCCTTCCTGCTCGTCTTCCTGGTGCTGCCGGTGGCGACGGTGATCTATGTCGCCTTCACCGAGAAGGGCACCTCGACCTTCACGCTGGTCAATTTCTACGACTTCGTCCGCACCGAGCTGTTCATGCGCTCGCTGTGGAACTCCTTCTACGTCTCGGCGATGTCGGTGGTCTGGGCCTCGGTGCTGGCGCTGCCGCTCGCCTATCTCACCACGCGCTTTGCCTTCCGCGGAGCGGCGATCGTCCAGACGCTCGGCTTCCTGCCGCTGATCATGCCGCCTTTCGTCGGGGCCGTGGCGATGCAGCTGTTCTTCGGCCGCAACGGCTCGATCAACTTGCTGCTCGATGACTGGTTCGGCTTCAAGATCGACTTCATGGAGGGCCTGAACGGTGTCATCTTCGTCCAGTCGGTCCACTATTTCCCGTTCATCCTGATCAACCTCTCGGCGGCGCTGCGCAATATCGATCGCGCCATGGAGGAAGCCGCGCAGAATCTCGGCTCCTCGGGCTTTCGCCTGTTCCGCCGCATCGTCTTCCCGCTGGCGCTGCCGGGCTATCTCGCCGGGGCATCGCTCGTCTTCGTCAAGGTCTTCGACGATCTCGCGACGCCGCTCCTGCTCAACGTCAAGGAGATGCTGGCGCCGCAGGCCTATCTGCGGGTGACCTCGATCGGCATCGCCGACCCGATGGGCTACGTCATCTCGGTCGTGCTGATCGTCGCTTCGGTGCTGGCGATGTGGCTTTCGGCGCTGGCGCTGAAAGGCCGCGACTACGCCACGACCCAACGCGGCGGCGGCGGGCTCGCCCGGCGGGTGATGCGCCCACATGAGGCGGTGCTCGGCTATGGCGTCGTCATCCTGATCCTGGCGCTGGTCCTGGCGCCGCATCTGGCGCTGCTGCTGCTCTCCTTCGCGACGGTCTGGTCGTTCTCGCCGCTGCCGGATGCCTACACGCTCGCCCATTACGGCCGCGTCTTCGGCGAGAGCTCGCTCTACATCAAGAACACGCTGATCTACGCCACGCTCGCCGGCGGCATCGACATCGTGCTCGGCGTCGCCATCGCCTATCTCGTGCTCCGTACCAAACTGATCGGCCGCGAATGGCTCGACTGGATGGCGACGGCCGCGCTCGCCATTCCCGGTGTCGTGCTCGGCATCGGGTATCTCAGGACCTTCTACGGGGTCACCCTGCCAGACGGGACGCCGCTCGCGGCGCTCTGGATCACCATCGTCATGGCGCTGGCGATCCGCCGTCTGCCCTATGCGCTGCGCGCCTGCCATGCCGCGCTCCAGCAGATCTCGGTCTCGCTGGAAGAGGCGGCGGAGAATCTCGGTGCCACCAAGGCCCGCACGGTGCGGCGCATCGTCGTGCCGCTGATGACCGGCGGCATCCTCGCCGGCTTCGTCACCTCCTTCGCCACGGCGGCAGTCGAGCTCTCGGCGACGCTGATGCTGGTGCAGTCCAATTCCGACGCGCCACTGGCCTACGGGCTCTACGTCTTCATGCAGTCGGCCGCCGGGCGGGGGCCTGGCGCGGCGCTCGGCGTCGTCGCGGTCGTGCTCGTCGCCGCCTGCACTTTCCTCTCGCACCTCATCGTCGAACGCAGCCAGAAGGCCAAGGGAATGGGCCACTGACATGAACGCAAACGTCTCCCTGACCACGCCGGCCGTCTCGGTCGCGATCGAGGGCGTCAACCTGTCCTATGGCGACAACCATGTGCTGAAGGACGTGAACCTGGCGATCGAGCCCGGCGAATTCTTCGCCTTCCTCGGCCCGTCCGGTTGCGGCAAGACCACCCTGCTCAGGCTGATCGCCGGCTTCAACCACGCCGACACCGGCCGTGTCGCGATCGGCGGGCAGGACATCTCCGCCCTGCCGCCGTGGAAGCGCGATGTCGGCATGGTCTTCCAGTCCTATGCGCTCTGGCCGCATATGAGCGTGCGCCGCAACGTCGCCTTCGGTTTGGAGGAGCGTGGCGTGAAGCGCGCCGATATCGACCGGCGGGTCGAGGCGGCGCTCGGCCTCGTCGGGCTCGGCCATCTCGCTGGGCGCCGGCCCTCGCAGCTCTCCGGCGGCCAGCAGCAGCGCGTCGCGGTGGCGCGCACCGTCGCGGTCGAACCCAAGGTGCTGCTGCTCGACGAGCCGCTCTCCAATCTCGACGCCAAGATGCGGGTGCAGGTCCGGCGCGAATTGCGCGATCTGCAGCAGCGGCTCGGCCTGACCACGATCTTCGTCACCCACGACCAAGAGGAGGCGAATTCGATCTGCGACCGCATCGCCGTGATGAATGACGGCATCGTCCAGCAGGTCGGCACGCCGATGGAGCTCTATGAGCGTCCCGCCAACCTCTTCGTCGCCGGCTTTCTCGGCACGGCCAACATCCTGAAGGGGCGGCTCGCCGGCAGTGGCGCCGATCGCCGGTTCGAGATCGAAGGCGGGACGGCTGTTCCGGTCGCGGAGAGCGCCGAGCTGCCCGAGAATCCGACGCTGGTTTTCCGTCCCCAGCACGCGACGCTCGAGGCTGATGGAGAAGCGGAAGCGGGAGGAATCGTGCTGCCGTGCGCGATCGTCCATCGCGAATTCCTCGGCGCGAGCATCCGCTATGCGACCCGGGTCGGGGGAGCGGAGGTGGTCGTCGATATGCCGTTCCAGTCCGGAAACGATCTATTCGAGATCGGCAGCAGCGTCAGGCTGAAGCTCTGGCCCCGTTCGCTTCGCTGGCTCTCGGCATGAGTGGCAAATCGATTCCTGAAACAACGCGACTGAGTTCAGGCTGGGTAGAGCGCCAGGATTCTCCTGCCACCTTCACAGCGCCAATCTTATCAAGCAGTTAGCAATCCATCGGTCTTTGGCATCATGGAGTGCCCTATTGCGGTGGAAGCGATGCAGCGGGTCAGATTCTCTGCTTGGCAGACGTGCAGAACAAGCCTTCAACCCGCTCGACCGAAAGTGGGGCGCTTTAGCCGTTCAGCTCTGGTTCTTCGGATGCATCGCTGTCCGGCAATTTGCGTAGGGCGGCGCTGTATCCCGGCGCGATCTTTTGGACCCGCGGCCGCTTGCGACTCGTCGCGGGCCTTGTGAAGGCATCGCTGATCGTTATTCGCGATATCGGCGGGCCAACCGTGCGGAAGTCCGCCTCTTAAGCTTCGCGCTGGCAATCCAACCTGTCGTGGAGGCGCTCCATTACCGTCGCGGAATGCAGCGTCGCACCCGCTCTGTCGAGCGTCCGTGCTGTCCGCGCAGGCCCGGATTCGTACCGCCGCTGACCTCGAGAATTTGACCTCGCGGACATCTGCCGTCGTCGACAAGGACGGTCTGGCCGGAGCGAATCTGCCCTTTGCCGGGCTCGCGGCTGTAGATCTGCTGTGCGACTGCCGCCTGCGCGAGCAGAAAGAGCGAAAATGCGAGTGCTGAAACCCCAAGACGTGTCATTTTCCATCCCCAAAGATGTGCTTCGAGACGCGGTCAGGATGTCCGGTTTCGGTGCTTTCGACTGCGTTGGACAGGAGCCGCGCGCGGAAGCACGACGGGCTCCATTCTTGCAAATACCGGATTTGGCTTGTGGTCGAGCGCGGCGCCTGTCGCCACGTCGACGCCCATGCCGACGATGCCTCCGATCAGGACGTTGCCGGCGAACCCGGCGGCACCGCCACCGCTGACATCCGTCGTCACGTTCACCTGCTGATCCTTGTAGCCATCCAGCGAAAACGTCGCGATGAACTCCTGCCTGCGCGAGATCGGCAGTGTGCACGGCGTCGCCGGACAGGTCAGCCCCGTCGATGTGCGCATCTCGGCTCCCGAGGGCTCCGAGTTGAACGTCACATCGTTCGTCGTGCCGCGCGTAACCGTGCCGCACGCGCCCAGGCCGAGCGCGACGGCGCATGCCATCAGCTTCTTCATATGGTTGTAGCCCCAACAGTCCCCGCAATGTTGGTTGCATTTCGAGTTGGCGGCGTCGAGAGCCGTTCGGCCTTCTCCACAGCCCCGGATGGTCGAGGCGCCGCCGGTGCTGTGAGGGCACGGGCGGACGGACAAACCCGTTGTCCCGGCAACAGCTTATCGAGTGTCTGCGCCGATGAGGCTGCGCCAGGTCTTGATGAACTTCGCTCGCTTCACCGGATCGAGATAGAGCAGCAGCGACGGGTTCAGCACGATCGGGTGCGTCGCCGTCGTCGAGGCTGCGCCATAACGGTCGAGATTGGCGAAGCGCTTCTGGAGCTCGGGCGACAGCAGGTAATCGAGGAAGGCGCCGCTCAGGTCCGGACGCCTGGCTGCGCGCGGTATGAGCGCGACGCGCGACAGCACCAGCGTATAGTCGGCCGGCAGGATGATCTCGATCGGCGCGCCGCGCTGCTTGCGGGCGAGGGCATAGGACCCCAGCAGGTTGTAGCCGACCAGAACCGTCTCTTTCTCGATATCGTCCAGAATGGTGCCGCTGCAGCAGGAGAGCCGGGTATGCGTCCGGCCGAGGAGCTGCATCAGGATCGTGTAGGTCGTCGAATAGAGCGAGTCGTGGCTGGCGAAGAGATAGCCGAGGCCGCTCTGGTCGAGATCATAGGTCGCGACACGCCCGTCGAGCTCGGCGGAGTGCTTTGCGAGCAGCTGGATGAGCTCGGTCCGCGAGCGCGGCAGCGGGCCGAATCGAGTCAGGCTCTGATGGAGGACGATGACGGCCGGCTCGACCGAAATGCCGAAGACCTGGTTGCGCCAGGAGGCCCATGGCGGCAGCACGACGTCCGGCGTCAGCTTGTGGTCGCGCGCGAAGCCGTCATTCGCCAGCTTGATCTGCAGGTCGGCGGCCGAGCTGATCGCCAGGTCGGGGACTCCCGGCTGGCCGCTCCGAAGCTGCTGATAGAGCACGGTGGATTGCAGGTCGTGATAGACGATCGAGACATTCGGCCTCTGGGCGAGGAAGCCTTCGATCGCCGGACGCAATTCGTCGAGATCGGTCGATCCCCAGATCACCAGCTCGGCGGTGGCCTTGTCCGGGCCGAAGCGGGCGATCGGCTCCGCGGCCGTGCCGGCCTCCGCGACCAGGAGGGCCAAGCCGGCAGACAGGAGACCGAGCCAGTTCATGGTGCTTGCTCCTCGGGAGAACGGCTCAGCGGAAACGTCATCGCCACCGCAAGACCACCGCCGTCGCGATCCGCGAAGGCCAGCGTCGCATGATGGTGCCGGATGACATTGGCGACGATCGACAGGCCGAGCCCGCTGCCCGGCGTGTCGCCGGAGCGGGAGCCGCGCACGAAGCGTTCGGTGATGCCCGCCCGCTCCTCCGGAGCGATGCCGGGACCGCGATCCTCGACGAAGAGTGCGACCCGGCCAGCCTCGGACACCAGCCGCACTGTGATGGGTTCGGCCCGGCCGGCATATTTCAGGGCGTTGTCGAGGAGGTTGCGGAGTGCCTCCGTCAGCATCAGCCCGTCGCTGAGAATGTAGGGCGGCGCCTCCAGCGTCTCGATGTGCAGCTTGATCGCCATGCCCGTCCGGTCACTGAACTCGTCGATCGCGAGCTCGACCAGCTCGAGCAGATCGGTGGGTTTCAGCGAGGTGACCTCGACCCGGTGGGCCAACATCGTGTCCGCGAGCAACTGGTCGGCGAGACGGCTGACCACGATCGCATTGCGGTGGATCGTGCGCAGCTGATCGCGGATCGTGCCGCCATCGGTCTCGTCCACGGCCATCTCGACCTGCACCCGCAGGTTTGAGAGCGGCGTGCGGATCTGGTGAGCCGATTCGGCGATGAAGTTCTGCATGCGCCCCAGCAATGCCATCAGCCGGCCGATCAGGTTGTTGAGCGCGGCGACGAGGTGGCGGATCTCATGGGGCACCGGCACGTCGAGCGCCTTGAGATTGGCAGCGTCGTTGGCCATGATCGCGCGCTCGATGGCGTCCAGCGGCTGCAGCGCGCTGCGGACCGCAAGCCAGATCAGCCCCATGGCGAGCAGCATGATGCCGACGGCGGGACCGAAGGATAGACGCAGCAGCTCGGTGGCGAACTGCTCCTGCTCCTCATTCGTCTCGGCGACGACCACCGTGACCCAGCCCGATTGCTGGCCGCCCGAGATGAAGCGTCCGAGCCTGCAGATCCGCACGGGCGCGCCGAGAAACTCGCCATAGGCGAATTGCGGCACTGCGGAAGTGGCCGGCGGTGCCTGCGCTGAAAGTTCCGGGTAGCCGGTGATCAGCGAGCCGTCCGGCGCGGTGATGCGATAGAAGATCCGGTTCGAGGTCCGGCTGGCGAGGATGGCGAGCGAGGAATAGCTCAGGTCGACCGTCGGGACGCCGTCGTCGTACTGGATGGCGTCGGCGATCGACAGCGCCGAGGCGGCGAGCAGGTGATCGAAGGATCGCTCCGCGGCGCGCTGAGCGTGGAGCTGCAGATAGTAGAACAGCCCCAGCCCGAGCACGAGAAAGGCCGGCATCAGCCGGCCGAACAGCCGCGCACGGATGGAGTAGCTCTCACTTCCGCTCATGGATTTCCGCGATGTAGCCCTCTCCCCATATGGTCCTGATTTCGACGGAGGTGCCAGCCAGCTTCTTCCTCAGCCGCGAAACATAGAGCTCGATCGCATTGGGGGCCGCCGGCTCGTCGAAGGAGAAGAGCCGGTCGAGGATGGTGTCCTTGGCGAGGACGCGGTCCAGATTGCTCAGGAACAGTTCGAGCAGGCGGAATTCCCGCTGGCCGACCGGGATGTGGCGTCCGCCGATCTCGACCCGCCGCCGGGACAGGTCGAAGACGAGGTTGCCGATCGTCATGGCGCTGCTGGAGCGCCCCTGGGGCCGCCGCAGCAAGGCGCGGATGCGGGCCTCGATCTCGCTGAGGTCGAAGGGTTTGACGACATAATCGTCGGCGCCGATGTCGAGCACCCGAATCTTCTCGTCGAGACCGCCGCGGGCGGTCATGACCAGGACCGGCACGGTCGAGTTCCGCGCCCTCAGCCGCCCCAGAAAGACCTCGCCGTCGACCTTGGGCAGCATCAGGTCGAGGAGGACGAGATCATAGGAGGCCTGCTGGAAGAACTGGTCGGCGTGCTCTCCGTCCTTGGCCCAGTCGACCGCGTATCCCGAGCGGCGCAGGCGCGCGACTACGGCGGTCGCCTGATCGACGCTGTCCTCGACAAACAGAATCCGCATCCCGCCCTACGATCCTCCCCATGGCCAGCTTGTCTGAAGTTCCCTTCCGTCCGGATTTTACCGAATGGTACCGCGACCGGCGCGGTGACAGGGTCTTGACAGCTTCGCATCTCATTATCGTTCCAACATACGACCGAAGTCGGCCCACGCCAAGGTCGTAACAAATAATTGGGAGGATGCAGATCTGGCTGCACGACTTGTGTGGCACCGTTTCTTCGCGCCATCACAGACGCTATTACTCAGTAATACGCAATTGTATTGCGTAATAGCTTTGCTGCGGCAGATCGAACCGATCTGCCGCGCTCGAGCGCGGCGCTTCGATATCGGCGTGGCTGTCTTCGCTTGCGCGGAGCAGGAGCCGGTCAGGTCAGCGGGGATCCCAAGTCCAGACAGGTGCCGGCGGAGCCCGCCGTCACGCGGTTCGATGCGACGTCGTAGAGATTGGGGACCTGGAACATGTCGGCAGCCCTCGACAGCTTTCGCTGCAAACGCACCCTGACCGTGGACGGTGCGGCCTATACCTACTTTTCCCTGCCGGACGCGGAGAAGAACGGTCTTTCCGGCGTTTCGAGCCTGCCCTATTCCATGAAGGTCCTGCTCGAGAACCTGCTGCGCAACGAGGATGGGCGTTCGGTCACCCGCGAGTCGATCGAAGCCGTCGCCGAGTGGCTCACGAACCGGGGCACGGCCGGCGTCGAGATCGCCTATCGCCCGGCGCGCGTGCTGATGCAGGACTTCACCGGAGTGCCGGCGGTGGTCGATCTCGCCGCGATGCGCGACGGCGTCGTCGCGCTCGGCGGCGATCCGCAGAAGATCAACCCGCTGGTGCCGGTCGACCTCGTCATCGACCACTCGGTCATCGTCGACGAGTTCGGCTCGCCCAAGGCGCTCCGGCACAATGTCGATCTCGAATATGCGCGCAACGAGGAGCGCTACAAGTTCCTGAAATGGGGCCAGCAGGCCTTCCGCAATTTCCGCGTGGTGCCGCCCGGCACCGGCATCTGCCACCAGGTCAATCTCGAATATCTCGGCCAGGTTGTCTGGACCAATGAAGAGGGCGGCGAAACGATCGCCTATCCCGACACCTGCGTCGGCACCGACTCGCATACAACGATGATCAACGGCCTGGGTGTGCTCGGCTGGGGCGTCGGCGGCATCGAGGCCGAGGCCGCCATGCTGGGCCAGCCGGTCTCGATGCTGCTGCCCGAGGTGATCGGCTTCAAGCTGACCGGCAAGCTCAAGGAAGGCATCACCGCCACCGACCTCGTGCTGACGGTCACCCAGATGCTGCGCAAGAAGGGCGTCGTCGGCAAATTCGTCGAGTTCTTCGGCTCCGGCCTGTCGAACATGACCCTCGCCGACCGCGCCACCATCGGCAATATGGGCCCGGAATACGGCGCGACCTGCGGCTTCTTCCCAGTCGACGGCGAAACCCTGCGCTATCTCAACATGTCCGGCCGCGCCGAGGCGCGTATCGCGCTGGTCGAGGCTTACAGCAAGGCGCAGGGGATGTGGCGCCATGACGGCTCGGCCGACCCGGTCTTCACCGACACGCTCGAACTCGATCTCGGCGAGGTCGTCCCGTCCATGGCCGGCCCGAAGCGCCCCGAGGGACGCGTCGCCCTGCAGGACATTCCCGCCGGCTTCGCCGCCGCGATGGAGAGCGACTACAAGAAGGCGGCCGAGATCCACAAACGCTATGCGGTCGAGGGCGAGAGCTTCGATCTCGGTCATGGCGACGTCGTCATCGCCGCCATCACCTCCTGCACCAACACCTCCAATCCCTCGGTGCTGATCGGTGCCGGCCTGCTGGCGCGCAACGCCAATCGTCGCGGGTTGAAGCAGAAGCCCTGGGTCAAGACCTCGCTGGCCCCGGGATCGCAGGTCGTGGCCGAGTACCTCGCCAGGTCGGGCCTGCAGAAGGAGCTCGACCAGCTCGGCTTCAACCTGGTCGGCTTCGGCTGCACCACCTGCATCGGCAATTCCGGTCCGCTGCCGGCGCCGATCTCGAAGACGATCAACGACAAGGGCCTGATCGCGGCCGCCGTGCTCTCGGGGAACCGCAATTTCGAGGGCCGCGTCTCGCCGGACGTGCAGGCGAACTATCTCGCCTCGCCGCCGCTGGTGGTGGCGCATGCGCTCGCCGGCACGGTCAGCAAGGACCTGACCAAGGAGCCGCTCGGAGAGGACCAGGAGGGCAAGCCGGTCTATCTCAGGGAGATCTGGCCGACTTCGGCGGAGATCCAGGAATTCATCGAGAAGAACGTCACGCGTGACGTGTTCGCGCGCAAATATGCCGATGTCTTCAAAGGCGACGCCAACTGGCAGGCGGTCAAGGCTCCCACCGGCCAGACCTATGCCTGGGATGACACGTCGACCTATGTGCAGAACCCGCCCTATTTCCAGGGCATGCAGAGGACTTTCGGGCAGGCGAGCGACATCAAGGGCGCCCGTATCCTCGGCCTGTTCGGCGACAAGATCACCACCGACCACATCTCGCCGGCCGGCTCGATCAAGACGACCTCGCCGGCCGGCCAGTACCTGACCGAGCACGGCGTCGCCGTCGCCGACTTCAACCAGTATGGCACGCGTCGCGGCAATCACGAGGTGATGATGCGCGGCACCTTCGCCAATATCCGCATCCGCAACCACATGCTCGGGCCCAATGGCCGCGAAGGCGGTTACACCGTCCACTATCCCAGCAAGGAAGAGCTGCCGATCTACGACGCCTCGATGCTCTACCAGCAGGAAAAGGTGCCGCTGGTGATCTTCGCCGGCGTCGAATACGGCAACGGCTCCTCGCGCGACTGGGCCGCCAAGGGCACCAATCTGCTCGGCGTCAAGGCCGTGATCGCCCAGAGCTTCGAGCGCATCCATCGCTCGAACCTTGTCGGCATGGGGGTCGTTCCCTTCACCTTCGAGCCCGGAACCTCCTGGGCCAGCCTCGGCCTCAAGGGCGACGAGACCGTCGAGATCGACGGGCTGGCCGAGATCAAGCCGCGCCAGATCATGACGGCGAGGATCACCTTCGCGGACGGCACGGTGAGGGAAGTCCCGATTCTCTGCCGCATCGATACGCTCGACGAGCTCGATTACTTCCGCAACGGCGGCATCCTCCAATACGTCCTGCGCGACATCGCAGCCTGACCACGCCGCAGCACTGAAAAATCCAATTTCGACTGGGAGGGACGCGTGACGACAGCAATCCCGGCCACGCTCATTGCGGGCGACGGCATCGGCCCCGAGATCACCGAGGCCGTCGTGCAAATCCTGGAAGCGGCCAGGGCGCCCTTCGTCTGGGATCGCCAGTTCGGCGGCCTGGCCGGCATCGACCATGGCGGCGAGCCGATGCCGCAGGCGACGCTCGACAGCATCCGCCGTACCAAGCTGGCGCTGAAGGGCCCGCTGACCACGCCGGTCGGCGGCGGCTTCCGCTCGGTCAATGTCCGCCTGCGCGAGACCTTCGGCCTCTACGCCAATGTCCGGCCGGCCAAGACGCTGACCCCGGGCGGGCGCTACGAGAACATCGACATCGTCCTGATCCGCGAGAATCTCGAGGGGCTCTACGTCGCCTTCGAGCATTTCATCGCGGTCGGCGACGACCCGCAGGCGGTTGCGATCTCGCAGGGCATCAACACCAAGGCCGAATGCCGCCGGATCGTCCGCTACGCCTTCGAGTACGCCCTGGCGAACGGCCGCAAGAAGGTGACCGTCGTCCACAAGGCGAATGTGCTGAAGGCGCTGACCGGCATCTTCCTGGCGGCCGGCAAGGAGATCGCCAAGGAGTATGAAGGCCGCGTCGCGATGGACGAACGCATCGTCGACGCCTGCGCGATGCAGCTGGTGATGAAGCCGGAGCAGTTCGACGTCATCGTCACCACCAACCTGTTCGGCGACATCCTCTCCGACCAGATCGCCGGGCTCGTCGGCGGGCTCGGCATGGCGCCGGGCACCAATATCGGCCCGGACGTCGCGATCTTCGAGGCGGTGCACGGCTCGGCCCCGGACATTGCCGGCAAGGGCATCGCCAACCCGCTCGCACTGCTCCTGGCCGCCTGCCTGATGCTCGACCATGTCGGCGAGGGCGGCAAGGCGAACGCCATCCGCGGGGCGGTCGATGCGGTGCTCAACACCGACAAGGTCAAGACCGGCGATCTCGGCGGCACGGCCACGACCAAGGATTTTGCAGCAGCAATCGTGAAGCGACTGGCATGACCCAAGCACAAGCGAACCACGCCTCCTCCGGGCAGGACAGGAAGACCGGGCAACGCATGGTCAAGGGCTCCGATCTTCTTGTCGCAGCCCTTGAGAACGAAGGCGTCGACCGCATCTTCGGCATCCCCGGCGAAGAGAACCTCGACGTCGTCGAGTCGCTGCGGAACTCGAAGATCCAGCTGATCCTGACGCGGCACGAGCAGGCCGCAGCCTTCATGGCGGCGACGCATGGCCGGCTTACCGGCAGGCCCGGCGTCTGCATCGCGACGCTCGGACCGGGTGCGCTCAATTTCTCGACGGGCGCGGCCTATGCCCATCTCGGTGCGATGCCGATGGTGATCATCACCGGTCAGAAAGCGATCATGAGCAGCCGCCAGGCCCGCTTCCAGATCGTCGACGTCATCGCCTCGATGAAGCCGCTGACCAAGATGACCCGGCAGATCGTCAGCGCCGCCAGCATTCCGACGCTGGTGCGCGATGCCTTCCGCACCGCGATGGAGGAGCGCCCCGGCCCCGTCCATCTCGAATTGCCGGAGGACATCGCCGGTGAGGAGGTTCCGGAGGTGCCGGTGGTGCCGGTCCATCCGATCGAGATCCCGGTCGCTCACCGCACGGCGCTCGACCGCGCCGCCGAGATGATCATCAGGGCGAAGCGTCCGCTGATCATGTTCGGCGCCGCCTCGAGCCGGCCGCGCGGCACCTACGGCATCTCCAGCTTCGTGCGGCGCACCGGCATCCCGTTCTTCAACACGCAGATGGGCAAGGGCACGGTGCCCGGCGGCTCCAACCTCTATATGGGCACCGCCGCGCTCTCCGAGCGCGACTATGTCCACGATGCCGTGGACAAGGCCGACCTGATCATCTCGATCGGCCACGACACGGTCGAGAAGCCGCCCTTCATCATGGGGCCCGACGGGCCGCAGGTGATCCATGTCGGCTACACCTCGGCGACGGTGGAGCAGGTCTTCTTCCCGCATGCCGAAGTGGTCGGCGATGTCGGGCCGAGCCTGGAGCTGCTGGCCGACAGGGTCGAGGGCAAGCTGCCCAACGCCGCCGCGCTGCTGCCGCTGCGCGAGGAGATCCTGGGCAAGGTCGCCGCCCGTGCCGACGAGGAGCGCTGGCCGGTGACGCCGCAGCGCCTGATCCACGACATCCGCAAGGTCATGCCGGAGAACGGCATCCTGGCGCTCGACAACGGCATGTACAAGATCTGGTTCGCCCGCAACTACCGGACCTATGTCGCCAACACCGTGCTGCTCGACAACGCTCTGGCGACGATGGGCGCGGGTCTGCCGTCGGCGATGATGGCGGCGATGCTCCATCCGGACCGCCGCGTCATGGCGGTCTGCGGCGATGGCGGCTTCATGATGAACAGCCAGGAGCTGGAGACGGCCGTCCGCCTCAAGCTCAACCTCGTCGTGCTGATCCTCGACGACAGCGCCTACGGCATGATCCGCTGGAAGCAGGCGGTCGACAACTTCCCGGATTTCGGCCTGACCTTCGGCAATCCGGACTTCGTCATCTATGCGCAGGCCTATGGCGCCAAGGGCGCGCGCGTCCAATCTCTGGAAGAGCTCGCGCCGACCCTCGAAGCCGCCTTCCAGAGCGGGGGCGTCCATGTCGTGGCGGTGCCGATCGACTACTCGGAGAACATCCGCGTGCTCGTCGACGAACTGCGCGGGCGCAAGCAGGCCGCGCCGGCCTGAGCCTGCGCTTCGGGCGGATCGGCCGCCCCGACCTCCCGGACGGCTGGCTGCCGCCGTCCGGCCCACCATGACGACATTCGGGACAACGTAAGCGGCATGAACCCCTTTACCTTCCAGGCACCCGCCAACATCCTCTTCGAGGCCGGCGCTTCCCGTAAGATCGCGGAGCGCGTGCAGGACTACGGCGCCCGCCATGTGATGCTCGTCACCGACAAGGGGGTGAGGGCTGCCGGGCTGACCCGCGACGCTGAAGCGGCGCTGGCTGCGGCCGGGATCGCGCTGACCGTGTTCGAGGACGTGGTCGCCGACCCGCCCTCCCATGTCATCGAGACCGCGGCCGAGCTCTGCCGCAAGCAGGGAGCGGACGTCGTCCTCTCGATCGGCGGTGGCAGCGCGCTCGATACCGCCAAGCTCGTCGCCTATCTCGCCAGGACGCCGGACAAGCTCGATGACATCTACGGCGTCGGCCTCGCCAAGGGCGAGCGGCTGCCGCTGCTGCTGGTCCCGACCACGGCGGGCACCGGCTCGGAGGTCACGCCGATCTCGATCGTGACGACGCCGACGACGGAGAAGAAGGGCGTGGTCTCGCCGCGCCTGATCCCGGACTGGGCGATCCTCGATCCGGAGCTGACGCTCGGCCTGCCGGCCCATGTCACCGCCGCCACCGGCATCGACGCGATGGTCCATGCGATCGAGGCCTATACCAGCCGGATCAGGAAGAACCCGATGTCGGACCAGCTCGCGCTGAAGGCGCTCGAGCTGCTCTCGCGCAACATCAGGACCGTCTGCACCGACGGCAGGAACCTGGAAGCGCGCGCCCAGATGCTGCTGGGCTCGATGCTCGCCGGCATGGCCTTCGCCAATGCCCCGGTCGCCGCGGTCCATGCGCTGGCCTATCCGATCGGTGCGCTCTTCCATGTGCCGCACGGGCTGTCGAACGCGCTGGTCATGCCGCATGTGCTCGCCTTCAACCGCCCGGCGGCGGAGGCGCTCTATGGCGAGCTCGCCGATGTCGTGAAGCCCGGTCATCAGGCGCGCTCCGCCAGCGAGGCGGCCGGGGTCTTCATCGATGAGATCGTCGCGCTCTGCCGGGACTGCCAGGTGCCGGACACGCTCGCGGCGGTCGGCATCGCCGAGAAGGACCTGCCCAAGCTTGCCGAGGACGCGATGAAGCAGACCCGGCTGCTGGTGAACAACCCGCGCGAGCTCGACTACCAGCAGACCTTCGAGATCTACCGCTGCGCGCTCCTCGGGCGCGGCGCGGCGGCCTGACCGGCGGGGAGGGGCGCGTGATGGCGGGCGAGCAGGACGACCAGCCGGAACTCTCCAAGATGTTCTTGCGCATGAGCGAGGCCTGGCGGGACTCGGCCGAGAAGGCGGGTGCGGCCGGCAAGCTCTGGACGGACTCGATGATGCCGTTCCTGACGCAGCGGGCGACGGATAGCAGCCTGTTCGGCGCAGCGCAGGGCGGCGAGATCACCGAGGCCATCAAGCGGATGGCGGAAGGCCCCAAGCTGGCCGACATCTGGAATCTCGACCGCGAGATCTACACGCTGATGGCGGCCTGGATGGATATCCAGCAGCGCCTCGCCGCCTATCGCGCCGTCGTCTCCGTGCCGTGGAACCGGGCCTTCGAGCGTTATAGCGCGGCCGTGCAGGAGAAGCAGGGGCAGGGCGGCGAGCCGGAGACCGACTGGCGCAAGGCTTTCGGCGTCTGGAGCGGCATCGCCAATGAGGAGCTGATCAAGAACCAGCGCTCGGAAGAATTCCTCGGCGCCCAGCGCGAATTGCTGCGCGCGGCGCTCGCGGTGCGCACCCAGCAGCAGAAGATCGGCGATTCCCTCGCCAAGCTCTTCGGCATGCCGACGCAGCAGGATTTCGACGAGGTGACCCGGCAGCTCACCGAGATGCGTCGCGAGCTGCGCGCGCATCTGCGCTCGCAGCGCCGGGCGGAGCGCGCCGGGGCAGGCGAGGCTTCCGAAGGCCGCAAGCCCGCTCCGGCTGGGGCCAGGCGGACGGGGCAGGGCAGGGGGAGGGCGAAGGCATGACCGACAAGACCTCCGCTGCGGACAGCTTCTTCAAGGATTTCGCCCAGAATCTCGGCCGCTTCCAGAAGGGCGCCGACGTGCTGGCCGGCATCCGCGATGCCGATGTCGATGTCGGCTCGACGCCCAAGCGCCTGATCCAGCGGCGCGACAAGGTCGAGCTGTTCCGCTACGAGCCGCAGGTCGAACAGCAGATCGATACGCCGGTGCTGATCGTCTACGGGCTGATCGGCCGCTACACCATGGCCGATCTCCAGCCGGATCGCTCGCTGGTGCGCAGCCTGCTCGCCAAGGGGCTCGACCTCTGGCTGATCGACTGGGGCCAGCCCGGCCGCAACGAGCGCTGGCTGACCATCGACGACTATGTCGACGACTATATCGACGAGGCGGTCGAGCGCATCTGCCGCGAGACCGGGCATGACAAGATCACGCTGCTCGGCATCTGCGAGGGCGGCGTCTTCACCACCTGCTACGCCGCCCTGCACAAGGAGCGCGTGCGCAATCTCGTGCTGACGATCACGCCGGTCGACTTCCACGCCGACGTCGACGATCCGGCCGCCCATCACGGCTTCCTCAACATCTGGACGCGCAGCCTCGCGCCCGAGGACATCGACAAGATGGTCGACGCGCTCGGCGTCATCCCCGGCGAGTTCATGAGCTCGATCTTCTCGCTGATGACGCCGATGCGCTCGCTGACCAAGTACAATGTCGATCTCGTCGACATCATCGACGACAAGGACAAGATGCTGAACTTCCTGCGCATGGAGAAATGGCTGGCCGACAGGCCGGACCATCCCGGCGCGGCGGGGCGGCAATGGCTGCGCGAGCTCTACCAGGAGAACCGTCTCTTCGAAGGCAAGTTCGTGCTCTCGGGTCGCGAGGTCGATCTCGGCGAGATCGACGTGCCGGTGCTCAACATCTTCGCGCTCGACGACCACATCATCCCGCCGACCTGCTCGAAAGCCTTGGCGGAGAAGGTCGGCAGCTCCGACTACACCGAGATCCCGCTGCCGGGCGGCCATGTCGGCCTGTTCGTCTCCAGCAAGTCGCAGGGTGCGCTGACCAAGAGCATCGCCGACTGGCTGCAGGCCCGAGACGGCTGAGGGCGGGGCGATGCGCAACAAGATCGTCTCGGCCGCCGAGGCCGTCGCCATCATCCGCTCCGGCGATACGGTCGCATCCTCGGGCTTCGTCGGCGTCGGCACGCCGGACGAGGTGATCAAGGCGCTGGAGAAGCGTTTCCTCGACACCGGCGAGCCGCGCGACCTCAGCCTCGTCTTCGCGGCGGCGCCGGGCGACGGGGCCGAGAAGGGGCTCAACCGGCTTGCCCATGACGGGCTGGTCAAGCGGCTGGTCGGCGGGCATTTCGGCTTGGTGCCGAAACTGGCGCGCCGGGCGGTCAGCGGCGAATACGAGGCCTATAATCTGCCGCTGGGCTGCGTCTCGCATCTGTTCCGCGAGATCGCCGGGCGCAAGGCCGGGCTCCTCTCCAAGGTCGGCCTGCAGACCTTCGTCGATCCGCGCAATGGCGGCGGCAAGCTCAACGCCAACACGACCGAGGACCTGGTCGAGCTGATGGAGATCGGGGGCGAGCCCTGGCTGTTCTACAAGGCCTTCCCGATCCATGTCGCGATCCTGCGCGGTACCACCGCCGACCCCCATGGCAACGTCACCATGGAGAAGGAGGCGCTGACGCTCGACAACCTGTCGCTGGCGATGGCCGCCAAGAACTGCAAGGGCTTCGTCATCGTCCAGGTCGAGCGCATCGCCGCGGCGAACTCGCTCAATCCGCGCGCCGTCAGGATACCGGGCGCCCTGGTCGACTGCGTCGTGGTCGCCGAGCCCGAGCATCACGCCCAGACCTATGCGACGCACTACAACGGCGCCTTCTCCGGCGAGTTCCGCGCGCCGCTGGAGCGCAGTCGGCCGATGCCGCTCGACGAGCGCAAGATCATCGCGCGCCGCTGCGCCTACGAGCTGCCGATGGGTGGCGTCGTCAATCTCGGCATCGGCATGCCGGAGGGCGTCGCCGCGGTCGCGGCCGAGGAAGGCATCATCAGCCTGGTGACGCTGACGGCGGAGCCCGGAATCATCGGCGGCATCCCGCAGAGCGGGCTCGATTTCGGCGCGGCGGTGAACGCCGAGGCGATCATCGACCAGCACCAGATGTTCGATTTCTACGATGGCGGCGGGCTCGATCTCGCCTGTCTCGGCCTGGCCCAGGCCGACGCGCTGGGCAACGTCAATGTCAGCCAGTTCGGCGGCCGGCTCGCCGGCGCCGGCGGCTTCATCAACATCTCGCAGAACGCCAGGCGATTGGTGTTCTGCGGCACCTTCGCCGCCGGCGGCCTGAAGACCGAGGTCCGTGACGGCGCACTCCACATCCTGCAGGACGGCAGGCAGTCGAAGTTCATCGACAAGGTCGAGCAGATCACCTTCTCCGGGGAACTGGCGCGCGCGACGCATCAGGGCGTGCTCTTCGTTACCGAGCGCTGCGTGTTCGCGCTGACGCCCGAAGGGCTCGAGCTGACCGAGGTCGCGCCGGGCGTCGAGATCGAGCGCGACATCCTCTCGAAGATGGGCTTCCGGCCGATCGTGCGCTCGCCGCGCCCGATGGCTGCCGCGATCTTCGATCCGCAGCCGATGAAGCTGGACGAGCTCTTCCTCAACCGACCGCTGTCGCAGCGCATGGAGTTCAACGAGGAGCGCAACACGCTCTACCTCAATCTCGGCGGCTACCGGGTCCACACCAGCGCCGATGTCGAAGCGGTCAAGGAAGCGCTGCATGCGCTGGCCCGCCGTATCGGCCGGCGCTTCTCGGCCGTGATCAACTACGATGCGATCGATATCGCCCCCTATATGAGCGATGCCTGGTTCGCCATGGCGAGCGAGGTCGAGCACGCCTGCTACGACCATGTCTCGCGCTACACGACCAGCGCCTTCCTGCGCCTCAAGCTCGGCACCGCCCTGACGGATCGCGAGGTCGCGCCGCACGTCTTCGAAAGCCGGCGCGAGGCGACCGACCATGTGCTCGGCCGCTTCGACGAGGCTGCAGCGGTTCCCAGCCGGCCGCTGTCGGTCCCCTGACCGGCGAGACGTCCACCCATCCAGCCATCACCAACCGGGAGAACGCGATATGGCCAAAGCCCCCGAACTGAACGTCAACACCGTGACCGACCAGATCAAGGAGATGGTCGAGAAGTTCAAGCTTCCCGGCGTCGACGCCCAGGCCCTGGTCGAGCAGCAGCGCAACAATCTCGGCGCGGCCGTCGAGACGATGCGGATCGCCGCCGACGGCACGCACAGCGTCGCCAAGCGGCAGCTCGAGCTCTTCCACGCCGCCTCGACGCAGCTTCTCTCGTTGTTCAGCGACGCCAAGCTGAAGCCGGAAGAGCGGGCAGAAATGGCCAAGAAGGCCTTCGACGCGGCCCTCGCCGGTTCGCGCGAGCTCTACGACATCACCACCAAGGCGAGCGAGGAGGCCTTTGCCGTCGCCCGGCAGCGCGTCACCGAGGGTGTCGAGCAGTTCCGCAAGCATGTCGAGCGCAAAGACGGTTAAATGACCGAGGCGACCTTGAACAGGCCAGGATCGGCGCGGAGGGGAGCCTCCGCGCGCAAGGCGCCCAAGCCGGCCCGCAGCGGCTCGGTGCTCGGTCTGTCGACGACCAGCTTCCATGAGATCGCCTATGTCGAATGGGGGCCGGAGAAGGATGACGTCCCGGTCCTGTGCGTCCATGGCCTGACGCGCCAGGGCCGCGACTTCGACCATCTGGCCGCCGATCTCGCCAGGCGTGGGCGCCGGGTCGTCTGTCCGGATCTGCCCGGCCGCGGCCGCAGTCAATATCTCTCCGACCCCGGCGATTATGCGTTGCCGCAGTACTGCGCCGACATGAACGCGCTGGTTGCGCGGCTCGGCGTTTCCGAGATCGACTGGGTCGGCACCTCGCTCGGTGGCCTGATCGGCATCGTCCTCGCGGGGTTGCCGGGCTCCCGCATCCGCCGGCTGGTTGTCAACGATATCGGCCCTTACGTCTCCTCGGTCGGGCTGATGCGCATCGGCTCCTATCTCGGCGACATGCCGCGCTCCTTCGTGACGCTCGCGCGGGCGGAGCGGTATTTCCGCGAGATCCTCGCCCCTTATGGCGAGCTCAGCGACGAACAGTGGCGGCACGTCACCGAACACAGCGTCCGCTGGGACGAGACGCGGGCCGTCTTCGCCGTGCTGTGCGACCGCGAGATCGCGCGCGCCTTCCGCAATCCCTGGCTCGTCAGCCTGAATCTCTGGAAATATTGGGAGCGGATCAGCGCGCCGACGCTCGTTCTCCATGGCGCGAAATCCGACCTGCTGACGCACGAGCTCTGCGACGAGATGCTCGAGCGCAACGCCGGCGCCGCGCTCCATCGCTTCGAGGATTGCGGCCATGTCCCGCCGCTCTTCGAGCCGCATCAGATCAAGGTCGTGACCGACTTCCTGAGCAGCGCGCGCCGGGAGGCGGGCTGAGCTTCGGACGTGGGTCCCAAAAAGTAAAAGTTTAAGAGCCGCAGAGCTCGGGAGGAAAAGATGCGAGGAGATCCCAAGGAGACGGAGGCGGGAGTCTATCCCGTTCCCGAGCATTGGGCCGGTCGGGCGCATGTCGATGGCGCCGCCTACGAGGCGATGTACGCAGCATCGATCGCCACGCCCGATGCCTTCTGGGGCAAGCATGGCCAGTGCATCGACTGGTTCAGGCCCTACACCAAGGTCAAGAACACCTCCTTCGCGCCCGGCTCGATCTCGATCAAATGGTTCGAGGACGGCACCACCAATGTCGCGCACAACTGCATCGACCGGCATCTGGCGACGCGCGGCGACCAGGTCGCGATCATCTGGGAGGGCGACGATCCCACCGAGGATGCGCAGATCACCTATCGCCAGCTGCACGCCCGGGTGATGAAATGGGCCAACGTCCTGAAATCACAGGGCGTCGGGAGGGGCGACCGGGTCACGATCTACCTGCCGATGATCCCCGAGGCGGCCTATGCGATGCTGGCCTGCGCCCGGATCGGGGCGGTGCATTCGGTGGTATTCGGGGGCTTCTCGCCGGAGGCGCTCGCCAGCCGCATCACCGATTCCGACTCGCAAGTGGTCGTCACCGTCGATGAAGGCGTGCGCGGCGGCCGCAAGGTGCCGCTCAAGGCCAATGTCGATGCGGCCCTGGCGATCCTGCCGAAAGGGGCGGTGCGGAGCGTGATCGTCGCCCGGCGGACTGGCGCTAGGATTCCGATGCAGGCCGGGCGGGACCACCATTACGACGATCTCGCCGCCGGCGTACCGGACTGGTGCGTGCCGGCCGAAATGAAGGCCGAGGATCCCTTGTTCGTGCTCTACACCTCGGGCTCGACGGGCAAGCCGAAGGGGGTTCTGCACACGACGGCGGGCTATCTGGTCTACGCCGCGATGACGCATCAATACGTCTTCGACTACCATGACGGCGAGATCTACTGGTGCACCGCCGATGTCGGCTGGGTCACCGGCCACAGCTACATCCTGTACGGCCCGCTCGCCAACGGCGCGACGACGCTGATGTTCGAGGGCATCCCGACCTATCCGACCATCTCACGCTTCTGGGAGGTGGTCGACAAGCACAAGGTCAACACCTTCTACACCGCCCCGACCGCGATCCGCTCGCTGATGGGCGCCGGCGAGGAGCCGGTGAAGAAGACGAAGCGCAAGTCGCTGCGCCTGCTCGGCTCGGTCGGCGAGCCGATCAATCCCGAGGCCTGGGAGTGGTATCACCGCGTCGTCGGCGACGATCGCTGCCCGATCGTCGACACCTGGTGGCAGACCGAGACCGGCGGCATCCTGATCACGCCGCTGCCGGGGGCGACGAAGCTGAAGCCCGGCTCGGCGACGCGGCCCTTCTTCGGGGTCAAGCCCGAATTGGTCGACGCCGAGGGCAAGGTGCTGGAGGGCGCGGCCGAAGGCAATCTCGTCATCGCCGAGAGCTGGCCCGGCCAGATGCGCACGGTCTATGGCGACCACAAGCGCTTCGAGGAGACCTATTTCGCGACCTACCCGAACAAGTACTTCACCGGCGACGGCTGCCGGCGCGACGCCGACGGCTATTACTGGATCACCGGCCGCGTCGACGACGTGATCAACGTCTCCGGCCACCGCATGGGCACGGCCGAGGTCGAGTCGGCGCTGGTGGCCCATCCCAAGGTCTCGGAAGCGGCGGTGGTCGGCTACCCGCACGACATCAAGGGGCAGGGCATCTACGCCTATGTCACGCTGATGGCGGGCGAGAAGTCGAACGAGGACCTGCGCAAGGAACTGGTGGCGCATGTGCGCAAGGAGATCGGCCCGATCGCCTCGCCCGACCTGATCCAGTTCGCGCCCGGCCTGCCCAAGACGCGCTCGGGCAAGATCATGCGCCGCATCCTGCGCAAGATCGCCGAGGACGAGTACGGCGCCCTCGGCGACACCTCGACCCTCGCCGACCCCGCCGTCGTCGACGACCTGATCGCCAACCGCCAGAACAAGCGCAAGGCCGGGTGAGCCCGCTCGGCCTCAGGCTATCTGGACGGGCCTGATCGCGACAGGACTGGCGAGCCCTTGCTCGCCGGCGGCTCTGACCCGGTTCCGGCCCGCGGCCTTGGCCGCGTAGAGCGCCTGATCGGCCGCTTCGATCAGAAGCTTCCAGCCGGAGCCGTCGCGCCGCCCGGCTGCCACGCCGAAGCTGGCGGTGACGCGCAGCTCCGTGCCTTCCTCCGGCTTGATCGCCTGCTCGGCGATCGCCGCACGCAACGTCTCGGCAATCCGCGCGAGCGTACGCAGGCTGGTGTTCGGCAGGACGATGGCGATCTCCTCGCCGCCATAGCGCATGACGAGATCGTTCTTGCGCACCATCTCAGCCACCAGCCCGGCCACGACCTGCAGCACCTGGTCGCCGGCGATATGGCCATAGGTGTCGTTGATCAGCTTGAAACGATCGATGTCCATCAGGATCAAGCCGGTCTCGATCGGCAGATCGTCGAAATCGGGATCGCCGCGGCCGAGCCGATCGAAGGCATGACGATTGAGCAGGCCGGTCAGCGCGTCGGTCTCGGCCTGTACCTTCAGGCGCTCCGTCAGCCGCAGGCGCTCGCGCAGCTTGAGACGCAGCGTTTCGAGCGCCTCGAACAGCTCGTGGATCTCGCCGCTGTGCCGGGCGATCCGCACGGGCCGATCGAGTCCGCGTTCCTCGGCGAGCGCGACGACATGATCGCGGGCACGCAGCAGCGGCCTGAAGATGCGCCGGCGCGCCGCCAGAAGCAGGAGCAGATTGGCCAGGATGATCAGCACGGTGAAGGCGATGACGGCCTGGAGCCATCCGGCGCTGGTCGTCCGGACTGCCTGTGCGTGGACCAGCATGTCGTCGAGAAAGCTTGCGCGCAGCTGCTCGAGCGGCGCCATCGACGGCACATATTGCAGGGTCATCTCTTCGGTCGTGACCGAGTAGTGCCCCGAGCGCCCTTCGGCGGTCAGTCGGGCGATGAGATCCAGTCCGCCGCGGAAATAGGCGCCATTCGCGTCGCGCACGGCTGCGGCCAGCTCCGGCGTATCGGCGTGCTCGGCGAGCTGGCGTTCCAGCGACTGCCAGATCTGCAGGATGCGGCCGCGGGTGAGGACGAGATCGTCATGGACCGCGGCGGGAAGCGGTTCGCTCGCGGCGATCGAGGGAGCGAGGAACGAGCCCATCCTCCCGGCATATTCGCGCAGATCGCCGAGCATCTGCCCGGCGAGGGCGTGTCCGGTCAGGGCATTGTCATGCTCCGCGAGCTCGACCATGGCAGCGAGCACCACCGGGCGCATGGTCTCGACCACGTCGAACATGCCGCCGATCACAGCGCGGATATCGGCGCTGCTGCGCTCGGGCAGGGGAAGTGCGCTCAGCCGATCGGCTGCGCGGCGCGCCTCGGCGAGGCGGCCACGGGCATCATTCAACTTGTCGCTGACGACGAGATGCCGCGCGACCTCACTCGCGGCATCCGGGGCGATCTCGGCGAGAGCCCGGTCGCTCAGGAGGCGGAATTCGGCAAGCTTGCGCCGGGCCGGGCTGTCGGGCGCCGGCTCCTCGCCGAGCACGCTGTTCATCGGGCCGCGCTCGGCCGAGAGCCGGTTCGCCGCAACCAGGACTTTCCGGTAGAGCGTCAGCGCCTCGAGGTTGCGGCTGGCGCGGGCGTAGTCGTTGCCGAGAATCGCGATCAGGCCGAGCGCCAGCGCCAGCGACAGCGCGAGCAGGACCATGCAGCCAAGGACGAGCTTGGTATCGAGGCTGGCGCCGCGCAAGGCACGGGCGGAGGCTGGCACTTCGGAACGATGGATCAAAAGGAACGTGCTTCGCGCAAGGACAGGTTGCCGTTGCGTGAGCTATCGAAGGCGGCCCTTGAGATTCGGTAAACTCCCTGCCGCCAGGGGCTGAGGGGTCAGCTCCTGGCCGGCTTGCGGCCACTCTTCCGGCCGAGCTTCCGGCCGTAGAGCTCGAGCTTGTGGCGGACGATCTCGTAACCGAGCTTGGCGGCGATCTTCGCCTGCAACTCCTCGATCTCCGGCGAGGAGAACTCGATCACCTCGCCGCTCTCGATGTCGATCAGGTGGTCGTGATGAGCCTGATCGGCGTGCTCGTAGCGCGAGACGCCGTCCTCGAAGGCGTGGCGCTCGATCGCGCCTTGCGTCTCCAGCAGCTTCATCGTGCGGTAGACGGTCGAGAGCGATAATGTCGGATCGTGCACGAAGGCGCGGGTGAAGATTCCCTTGGCATCGGGATGGTCGTCGGCCTCGGCCAGGACCCGAAGGATCAGCCGGCGCTGCTGGGTCATGCGCAGGCCCGCCTTGCGGAGCTGGTGCTCGAACTCCGTCACGCGCTGGTCGATTCCCTTCATGCGCGAGAGGTAGCAATCCTGAGAGGCGTTTGCAAAAACGCTGTTGACGCAGGGGCTTCGCCGGATGCCGCGACGGGCTGAAGGGCTGCCTCCGATGGGGCCGCCGCCCCGCCTTATGTGAAAATCCGGGCCTGGCCGGAATAATAGCATGGTCCAGGCGTTGTCCTCATGCCGGCACGAACTCACGCGGCCCCGATCCGCGCTGCCGCTGGCGCTGATAGCTCTCCTCATGGCGATCGCCGCTTCGGCGCTGACTGCGGCGGCAGTGCGGGCCGATGAGGACGAGGACCACGATGTATTGATCGCCGGGATTGCAGGAGGCGGGCCGCCTCCTGCAGGCCCGCCTCGTTCCACTCAGCGCTTGGTCAGGAAGGCCATGAAGGCGGCCTGCGCCTCGGCCGACTGCAGCCGCTCGCCGAAATGGCGGGCTTCGGTCGCGATCGTCTCGGCGACGGCGGCGGCACTGCCGCGCTTGAGCAGCGCCTTGGTCAGCGCGACCGATTGTGGCGGCAGCGCCGCCAGCGCCCTGGCCTTGTCGAGCGCCGCCGCGAGCGCGCCGCCCTCGGCAGTGATGCCGTTGAGCAGCCCGGCTTCCTGTGCCTGCTCGGGGCCGAAGGCCTCGCCCAGCATCAAGAGCTCGGCAGCGCGCTTGGAGCCGGCGATCAGCGGCAGGAGATAGCTCGATCCGCCTTCCGGACAGAGGCCGAGCGTGACGAAGGGCATGCGGAAGCTCGCCGAACTGCCGGCGAAGGCGAGGTCGCAATGCAGCAGCATGGTGGTGCCGATGCCGACGGCGAAGCCTTCGACCGCCGCGACGATCGGCTTCTTCGTGGTCGAGATCGCGGTCAGGAAGTCGATCGCGACGCGCGGCCCATCCATGCCGCCGGCAGCGAAATCCTTGATGTCGTTGCCGCTGGTGAAGCAGCCGCCCGCGCCGGTGAGCACGATGGCCCGGACCGAACCGTCCGCATCGGCGGCGGCGAGCGCGTCGATCAGCCCCTGATAGGTGGCACGATCGAGCGCATTGCGCCGGTCGGGCCGGTTCATGGTGATCTGCCGGATGCCCTCGGTCGGGGTCTCGCTCAGAACGGTCTGCATCATGCTCTGGGTCATGCTTGGCCCTTGTGGTCTCGTCGTCCTGCTGAAAAATAGGCGGCCGACGATGGGGGAGGGGATTGCGCCGGTCAAGGAAGCCCCGAGGGCTTCGGGACCGTTGCAGCGCTCGAGCCGTTATTTTAAGTTTCAACTAATCAGGTGGTGCCGCTGCGCTACCGGCAGGACAGGGTGGAGACCGCATGCCTACCGTCACGCTAGCCCGCCATGGAGAGGTGGCGGTCGCGACCCTCGACAACCCGCCGGTCAACGCCCTGTCCGCTGTGCTCAGGGCCGATCTCGCCGGTGCGGTCGCGCAGGCGATGGCGGATTCGACTGTGACGGCGCTGGTCATCGCCGCCAAGGGCAAGGCCTTCATCGCCGGGGCTGATATCAGCGAGTTCGGCAAGCCTCCGGTACCGCCGATCCTGCCCGATCTGCTCGATGCCATCGAGAACGCGGGCAAGCCTGTGGTCGCGGCGATCGAGGGCGTGGCGCTGGGCGGCGGGCTCGAGGTCGCGCTCGCCTGCCATGCGCGCGTGGCGAGCCCGGCGGCCAAATTCGGCCTGCCGGAGGTCAAGCTCGGCCTGATCCCGGGCGCCGGCGGAACGCAGCGCCTGCCGCGCCTGATCGGTGCGGCCGCAGCCTTCCCGATGATGCTCTCGGGCGAGCCGGCTTCGGCGCAGAAGGCGCTGGCGCTCGGATTGGTCGACAAGGTCGTCGAGGCCGATGCCGTCGGTGCGGCAATGGCGTTGGCGCAGGAGCTCGCCGGCAAGGGCGCGCCCGCGAAGACCGGTGCGCGCAGCGACAAGCTGACAGAGAGCGAGCGCGAGGCCTTCGAGGGCCTGGCCAAGGATGCGCTGGCGAAGTCGGGCGAGATGCCGAATGTCGCCGCTCTGGTCGAGGCCGTGCGTGCGGCAGGGACCCTGCCATTGGCGGAGGGGCTCGCGACCGAGCGGGCGCTATTCGTGAAGCTTCTCGCCGACGAGCGCTCCAAGGCGCTGCGCTATGCCTTCTTCGCCGAGCGCGAGGCGGCGAAGGTCCCGGGCATCGACGAGAGCGTGAAGCCGCGCCCGATCGCGCGCGCCGCGGTGATCGGCGCCGGCACCATGGGCGGTGGCATCGCCATGTGCTTCGCCAATGCCGGCATCCCGGTGACGCTGATCGAGACCACGCAGGAGCAGATCGACAAGGGCCATGCCCGGGTGCGCGACACCTATGGCTTCTCGGTGAAGCGCGGCTCGATGACCGAGGCGGTGCGGGAGCAGCGCATGGCGCTAATTACGCCGGCAGTCGGGCTCGCCGCCGCAGCGGAGGCCGACATCGTGATCGAGGCCGCCTTCGAGGAGATGGGCGTCAAGCGCGAGATCTTCGGCGCGCTCGACACGATCGCCAAGCCCGGCGCGATCCTCGCCAGCAACACCTCCTATCTCGACCTCGCCGAGATCGCCGCGGTGACGCGCCGGCCGGCGGACGTGCTCGGCCTGCACTTCTTCAGCCCGGCCAATGTGATGAAGCTGCTGGAGATCGTCCGGCCCGCCGGCGTCGCCGACGATGTCGTCGCGAGCGCGATCGCGCTCGGGCGCAAGCTCGGCAAGGTGCCGGTCGTGGTCGGCAACTGCTTCGGCTTCGTCGGCAACCGCATGCTGGAGGCGCGCACCCGCGCGGCCGAGCGCCTGCTCGTCGCCGGCGCCTTGCCGCACGAGGTCGATGCGGCCCTGACCGGCTTCGGCTTCAAGATGGGGCCGTTCGCCATGTCCGACCTCGCCGGCAACGACATCAGCTGGCGCAGCCGCAAGGCGCGCGGCAAGACGGCTGCTGTGGCGGATGCGATCTGCGAGCGCGGCTGGTTCGGCCAGAAGACCGGGCGAGGCTATTACCGCTATCCGGAAGGCGCCCGCGCCGGCCAGCGCGACCCCGAGGTCGAGGCGCTGATTGCTGAGGTCTCAGCTAGCAAGGGTGTGGCCCGGCGCAGCTTCACCGGCGACGAGATTCTGGCGCGTTTGCTCGACCCGATGGTCAACGAGGGCGCACGCATCCTCGACGAAGGCATCGCAGTGCGGCCCGGCGACATCGATACGGTCTGGCTCAACGGCTACAATTGGCCGGCCTGGCGCGGTGGGCCGATGCATTGGGCCGAGAGCGTCGGGCTCGACGTGATCGTCAAGCGGCTGGAGCAGCAGGCTGCCGAGAGCGGCGATGCCTCGCTCGAACCCGCTCCGCTGTTGCGCAAGCTCGCGGCCGAGGGCAAAGGCTTCTCGACCGTGAAGGCTGCCGGGTAAGCTGCCAGCTATTCAAGAATACTGTGTCGTCCCGGGCGACCGAAGGGAGACCCGGGACCCATGCCGGAACATCACCGATGAAGGCTCAGGCATGGATCCCGGCTCTACGCTGCGCTCCGGCCGGGACGACGTCGAGTGAAAGCCAATAAGCTAAGAGATCATAGAGGATCACCCATGACCGAAGCCGTCATCGTCTCGACTGCCCGCACGCCGATCGGCAAGGCCCATCGCGGCGCCTTCAACCAGGTCCGCGGTGCCGATATGGCCGCCCACGCGATCAGGCACGCCATGGCGCGGGCGAAGCTCGAGCCGGAAGCGGTCGAGGAGGTGGTGCTGGGCTGCGGCTATCCGGAAGCGGCGACCGGCCTCAACGTCGCCCGTCATGCGGCGCTCGTCGCCGGCATCCCGGTGCAGTCGGCGGGCGTCACCGTCAGCCGGTTCTGCGCGTCGGGGCTGGAGGCGATCGCGCATGCGGCGCGGCGCGTGGTGATGGACGGCGTGCCGGTGGCGGTCGGCGGCGGCGTCGAATCGATCTCGCTGGTGCAGCCGGTGACGCGGCGCGATCTCGCCATGAACGACTGGCTCGCGGCGAACAAGCCGACGATCTACACGACGATGATCGAGACCGCCGACATCGTCGCGGAGCGCTATGGCATTTCGCGCCAGGCGCAGGACGAGTTCTCGGTCGAGAGCCAGCGCCGGACCGCCGCGGCCCAGCAGCGCCAGCTGTTTGACGACGAGATCGTGCCGATGAGCGCGGTGATGGCCGTCACCGACAAGGCGACCGGCGAGGTCCGGCAGGAAGAGGTGACGCTCGCCAAGGACGAGGGCAACCGGCCCGAGACGACGCTGGAGGGTCTTGCCAAGCTGAAGCCCGTGCGCGGAGAGGACAAGTTCATCACTGCCGGCAATGCCAGCCAGCTCTCGGACGGCGCCTCGGCCAGCGTGGTGATGTCGGCTGAGGAGGCAAAGCGCCGTGGCCTCACTCCGCTCGGCATCTTCCGCGGCTTCGCCTCGGCCGGTTGCGAGCCGGACGAGATGGGCATCGGCCCGGTCTTCGCCGTGCCGCGCCTGCTCGAGCGCAACGGCCTCAAGGTCTCCGATATCGATCTCTGGGAGCTGAACGAGGCCTTCGCCTCGCAGTCGCTCTATTGCCGCGACACGCTCGGCATCGATCCCGAGAAGGTCAACGTCAATGGCGGCGCGATCGCGATCGGCCATCCCTTCGGCATGAGTGGGGCGCGGCTGGTCGGCCACGCGCTGCTGGAAGGCCGGCGGCGCAAGGCGCGCTATGCCGTGGTGACCATGTGCGTTGCCGGCGGCATGGGCTGCGCCGGCCTGTTCGAGATCAACAGCTGATCAGCCCTCGGCTGCGAAGCCGAGCGGGATTGTCGTGGTCGATTTCAGCTCCTCCATGGCGAACATGGAGGTGACGTCGCTGAGCTCGATGCGCGAGATCAGCTTCTTGTAGAGCGCGTCATAGGCGGCGATGTCGGAGACATAGGCCTTGAGCAGGTAGTCGATGTCGCCGCTCATCCGGTAGAAGTCGACGATCTCCGGCAGATCGTGCACGGCGGCATGGAAGCGCTCCAGCCATTCCATCGTGTGGCGTCCCGTCTTCACCGCGATGAAGACGGTGACGCCGGCCTTCAGCTTGCCGCGGTCGAGCAGTGCGACCCGCCGCCGGATATGGCCTTCCGCCTCGAGCTTCTGGATGCGCCGCCAGCATGGTGTTGGCGACAGCCCGACTGTCTCGGCGATCTCGGCCAGTGGTTTGCTGGCATCCTCCTGCAGCAGCGCAAGGATGCGCAGATCGAAGGCGTCGAGCTTGGCCATGGCTGCCCGTCCTAGGAATGGAATATCAATCACAATCTATGTCGAGAAATCTGTTTCTCATAATGCGATCAAGATTGGTATCAGTTTCTAATTTTGGCTCATTCCGAGCCGGAGATCGCAAACCATTGCCGCCCATCTGGCCTATCATGATTCCCGTCATCGACTACGACGGGAGACGGGAACATGCAGGGCTTTCTCGGTGAGGAGCGGCGCGGGGCGGTCCTGAATGCGCTGCGCACCCATGAGGGCACCTGCTCGCGCGACTATCTCGCTGCGGCCCGTAGCGTGCTCAACGAGCTCGTCGCGATTCCCGACCTGATCCAGCGCTTGCCGCTGCTGCGCAAGCAAGGCGGCTATACTCGCAACCTGCTCGCCGGCAACGAGGCGGTCAGCGTCTGGGCGATCGTCTGGGGTGAGGGTGCCACGACCTGCATCCACGACCATCACTGCTCATGCTGCTTCGGTGTCGTCTCCGGCATGGTCACGGAAACCTGGTATCGCGCCATCGACGCCAGCCGCGCCGTGGCGACGGAAGTGCATGAGCGCCAGGCTGGTTACGTCGCCTGCATGCTGCCGACCGGTCCGAATATCCACCGCATGCAGAACCGCGGCGTCGGCGATGCGATCTCGATCCACATCTACGGCTACGACCACCATCTCCACGATTCCTCGGTCGAGACCGAATACACCGCCGTCGCGGGCTGACGCGCCGATCAGGTTCTATCGCTGGCGAATATGCCGGCAGCTCTTGCGAGCGCGATCGGGAATTCCCCGGCCGCGCTCTTTTGCCATCATGCTGTCGCAACCCGCCTCAATTCTGCCGGCGGGGAGATCATTGGCGATCAAAACGGGTGGGCTAGCTGTCAGGGAGACTTGAGGCATGAGCCTGAACGTTCAGCAGAACCGTTGGGATGGCACCGAGGGTGATGACTCCTGGGTGGCCGGGACCAGCACGAGGAGCTGGGCCGCTTATGGTCGCGGCGGCGATGACCACCTCACCGGCAGCCCCTTCGCCGACATGCTGTCCGGCGGTGACGGTTTCGATGTCATCCATGGCGGCGGCGGGAATGACCGCATTTACGGTGGTGAAGGTCAGGACCAGCTTTATGGCGGCGACGGCAACGACCTCATCGACGGCGGCGGGCAATATGATCTGATCTATGGCGGCAACGGCAATGATGTCGTCCTCGGCGGCGGCATCGCCTTCGGCGAGGCAGGCAACGACCTCCTCTACGGCAGCGACGAGCGGGACATCCTGACCGGCGGCGACGGCAACGATACGCTCTACGGTGGTCTGGGCCCCGATCTCCTTCGCGGCGGCAACGGCTCCGACACGCTCCACAGCGGCGGCGATACGTCCGGCGACTTTTTCTACACGGACGAGCTGCAGGGCGACGGCGGCAAGGATTTCCTCTACGGCGATCTCGGCCGCGACGTCTTCGTCTACTGGAATGCCGGCGACAGTGCTCCGGGAGCAGCCGGGCGCGACGTGATCTATAACTTCACGCAGGGCGCAGACGACATCCAGCTCGCCATGGATGCCGATATCAACACCGCCGAGCATGAGAATTTCGTCTTCATCGGGACGGATGCGTTCAGCGGCGAGGCCGGCCAGCTGCGCTATGAGATCTCGAACGGCAGTACCTTCGTCACCGGGGACGTGAACGGCGACGGTGTCGCTGATTTCGAGATCGAGCTCGCCGGCGAGATCAATCTCACGGCGTCCGACTTCATGTACTGAGCAGGATTGCCGGGGCTAATCCAGCCAGCTGGTGAAGCCCTCGACCGGCTCGCGCTCCGGCACGAGCCGGTTGGCCGGCGCCTCCGCATCGGCCTTGCCGAGAGCGATGCCGCAGACCACGACCTCGCTCTGCGGGATGGCGAGCTCGCGCCGCACGGTTTCGTGGAAGCTGGCGAAGATCGCCTGCGGGCAGGAGTCGAGCCCGTGGCCCTGCGCCGCGATCAGCAGGGTCTGGATGAAGGCGCCGAGATCGAGCCAGGAGCCGATCTCGAGATCGCGGTCGACCGTCAGCATCAGCGCGACCGGCGCGCCGAAGAAGCGCAGATTCGCTTCGGTCTGGCGGCGCATGCCGGCATGGTCGCCCTTGGCGACGCCGAGCAGGCCGTAGAGGTCCCAGCCGACCTTGCGGCGGCGCGAGAGATAGGGCTCGCGGAAGGTCGCCGGATAGTAGCGATATTCCTCCTCGCGCGGGGAGGGATCGTCGAGCGCCGCGATCAGCGCCGTCTCCAGCTTTGCGCGGCTTCTGGGCCCGAGCACGCGCAGGCGCCAGGGCTGCATGTTGGTGCCGCTCGGAGCCTGCGCCGCCAGCTCGATCAGGCGGCGCACCAGCGCCGGATCGACCGGATCGGGCAGGAAGGCACGCACGGCACGGCGGCTGGCGATGGCCTTCTCGACCGCCTCAGCCGCCGTTGCACTCATGCGCTGAGCGGCTGCCGGGCCGCCAGGAAGGCCTCGTGCTCGCGGATCAGCCCGCCGTCGAGCGCCTTGGCGATCAGCTTGCGGGTGTTGTCGAGCCCGTAGATCGCGGCGAAGGAGCCGAAGCGCGGCCCTTGGTCCTCGCCGAACATCACCTGATAGATCGCCTTCCACCAGTCGCCGGAGACGCCCGGCCGCTCCGGCGTCGCATTCTTGGCCGTGAGGTTCTGGTAGCGCGGGATGGCGCGCGCCACGTCGAGCGCTGTGTCCTGCACCTCTTCGGCACTCGCACCGGCCGGCAATGCGGCGAGCGCGGCGTCGAGCGCCGTGAAGGCGGCGCGCTCGATCTCGTCGGCCGGGCGGTAGTTCTTTGCCGGCTTCACGAAGTCCCTGAAGTAGGCGAGCGCGTAGCCGACCAGCGCATCGAGGCGCGGATGCGTCTGCGGCGAGATGCCGGGCGCATAGCGCTGCAGGAAGCCCCAGAGCACGGCCTTGTCCTCGGAGTTCGCGACGGCGACGAGGTTCATCAGCAGCGAGAACGAGATCTGCGTGCGCACCGCATTGTCGCCCTCGCCAGTGGCGACCACCTCCGGCTGCGGCGGCGTGCCGGCATGGATGTGCCAGACCGGGTTGCCGAGCCGGTTCTTCCAGTCCTGGCGCTCATAGCCACCGAGGAACTGCAGGTAGTCGTCGACCGCACGCGGGATCACGTCGAAATGCAGCTTCTTGGCCTCGCGCGGGCGCGAATACATGAACAGCGCTAGGCTTTCCGGCGGGCCGTAGCTCAGCCAGTCCTCGATAGTCAGGCCGTTGCCCTTCGACTTCGAGATCTTCTGGCCCTGCTCGTCGAGGAAGAGCTCGTAGTTGAAGCCTTCCGGCGGCGTGCCGTCGATGGCGCGCGCGATCTGCGAGGAGACCTTGACCGAGTCGATCAAGTCCTTGCCGGCCATCTCGTAATCGACGCCGAGCGCGACCCAGCGCATCGCCCAGTCCGGCTTCCACTGCAGCTTGGCATGGCCGCCGGTCACCGGCGTGGTGAAGCGCTCGCCGCTCTGCGGATCGGTCCAGGTGATGGTGCCGGCCTCGACATCGCGCGCCTCGATCGGCACCTGCATGACGATCCGCGTCTTCGGGTGGATCGGCAGGAAGGGCGAATAGGTCGCGGCGCGCTCCTCGCGCAGGGTTGCCAGCATGATCGACATGATCTTGTCGAAGCGGGCCAGCATCTTGAGCAAGGTCGCGTCGAACTCGCCGGCGCGATAGGCGTCGGTCGAGGACTTGAACTCGTAGTCGAAGCCGAACTGGTCGAGGAAGGCGCAGAGCCTTGCATTGTTGTGCCGGCCGAACGAGTCGTGCGTGCCAAACGGATCCGGCACCTCGGTCAGCGGCTTGCCGAGATGCTGCGCCAGCAGCTCCTTGTTCGGGACGTTGTCCGGCACCTTGCGCAGGCCGTCGAGATCGTCCGAGAAGGCGATCAGCCTTGTCGGGATGGCGCCGTCGGTCAGCACCTGAAAGGCGTGGCGCACCATCGAGGTGCGCGCGACTTCGCCGAAGGTGCCGATATGCGGCAGGCCCGACGGACCGTAGCCGGTCTCGAACACCACCTCCTGCTTGCCCGATTTCTGCAGCCGCGCGACGAGCTTCTTGGCTTCCTCGAACGGCCAGGCGGCCGAGACGCGGGCGGCTTCGATCAGCGCGGGTTCGAAAGCGGGCATTTGTGCTTCAAGTCTCGCAAGATAGGGCAGGGAAGGGCGCGGTTTCGCAGATATGCAGGGGGTGCGTCAATGAGGCCGGCGGTCTGGCGACCGCGCGCCAGGCTCATATTCCGCTCTCGGTTGCTGCCGCTCGCCAGCGATCGGTCTATGCTCACCGCCGGGACGGGGCAGCTCGCGAGGGTTTGCCATGTCGGGGGTCATCATCAAAACCGATCGCCTGAGCGTGTTTCACAGTGTGAACGGCAAACATGCCGGCACATTGGAGGTCCACGAAACGATCGAGCCCAACAAGGCTTCGGCCTACACCTGGAACTGGAAGGGCGGGCCGGTCGGGCCGAAGAACGGCGCCTGCCATTGGCACAAGGAGAACCCGGCACTGCTGCTCGAGGAGACGTTGTCGCGCGACGTGCTCTTCCTCGGCAATGATGCCTGGATCGGCCGGCCTCGGCCGCCGCAGTTCCGCCCGTGGTTCAGGCCTCAGGACAAGCTCGACCTGGTCGACTACGCCTTCATGACCCGGCCGAACCGGCCGCATGTCTTTAGGCTCAGGATCATTACCGCGAGCCCGTCCTGAGCCTGCCGGGCCGACTTGCCTGCGGCACGAATGAGCGTGCCTGAAAAAGCGGCAGACAACCCCGGCCGGTCGATTGACTCCGAACCGGTCCCCGCTAGCGTCGTCGTACAACATAAGCAGGGGTCGGCTTCGATGGTTCGTGAGGTGAAGTGGGGGATGTCCGGCTCGCGGCGGGCCGGCAAGGATTTGGCGTGGGCATTCAGCCGCCGCGTCGCGCTCGCCGGTGCGGCTGCCCTGGCCCTGGGCGCGCTGTCACCGGCGCAGGCGCAGACCGCGGTGAAGTTCACGCTCGATTGGGTGTTCCAGGGGCCGACCTCGCCCTTCCTGGTGGCGCTGGAGAAGGGTTACTACAAGGCCGAGGGGCTCGACGTGACCATGGATCCCGGCCAGGGCTCTGCCGGCGCGGTCCAGCGTGTCGCCACCGGCGCCTACGATATCGGTTTCGCCGACGTGAACTCGCTGATCGAGTACAACGCCAAGAACGCCGGCAAGGAGATCCTCTGCGTCTTCATGGCCTATGACTTCCCGCCCTTCGGCGTGCACACGCTGAAGAAGACCGGGATTTCGAAGCCGGCCGACCTCGCCGGCAAGAAGCTCGGGGCGCCAGTGTTCGACGCCTCGTTCCGGCTCTTTCCCGCCTTCGCCAAGAAGGTCGGCATCGACGCCCAGGCCGTCCAGCACGTCAACCTGACGCCGCAATTGCGCGAGCAGTCGATGGTGCAGGGCACGGTCGACTTCATCAGCGGCCACTTCTTCTCGTCGGTACTCGACCTGAAGGCGCGCGGCGTGAAGCAGGAGGACATCGTCTCCTTCAACTACTCCGACTACAAGATGGACGTGTACGGCAACGGCATCATCGTCTCGCCGGCCTTCGCCGAGAAGCCGGAGGTAGTGAAGGGCTTCCTGCGCGCCACCGCCAAGGCCTGGAAGGAGGTCGCCGCCAGTCCGGCCGTCGGTCTCGCCGCGGTGAAGAAGCGCGACCCGCTGATCGACGAGAAGCTGGAGGCCGAGCGCCTCGATCTGTCGCTGAAGATGAATGTGCTGACGCCCTTCGTGAAGGAGAACGGCATGGGCGATGTCGACCCGGCGCGCTTCGCCCGCTCGGTCACCGACGTCGCCGACGCCTTCGGCCTGCCGGCGGCGCCGGCGCCCGACAAGGTGTTCTCGAACAAGTACCTGCCGCCCAAGGCTGAGCGCATGGTCGCGCCGTGAGGCTGCTCGGAAAGGCCCGGAAGGGCGCGGGGAACCCTTCTCCCGTGTGGGAGAAGGGTAGGGATGAGGGTCTGCCCTTTCCGCAGAAGGCTCAACGGCTCCGTTGCGTTCCAATAATCAGCGGCGGTCCCTCACCCCTGCCCCTCTCCCATCCGGGAGAGGGGTTCCCCGCGCCTCGCCTGTGATGCCGCTCTCCATGCCGGATTCTGCTTCTCCCCTCGTCGAGTTGCGCAAGGTCAGTCTCGCCTATGGCAGCGGCCCCTCGCGCATGCTGGCGCTGGAGGATGCGACGCTCGATATCGCCAAGGGCGAATTCATCGCCGTGGTCGGCCCGTCCGGCTGCGGCAAGTCCACGCTGATGAAGCTGGTCACCGGCCTGTTGCCGCCGAGCGGCGGCGAGATCCGCGTCCATGGCCAGCCGGTCAAGGGGCCGATCCGCGGCGTCGGCATGGCCTTCCAGGCGCCGACGCTGATGCCCTGGCGCACGACGCGCGACAACATCCTGCTCCCGCTCGAAGTGGTCGAGCCGCACAAGCGCCGCTTCCGCGCGAACAAGGCCGAATACATCGAGCGGGTCGAGAAGCTGCTCGCCTCGGTCGGCCTCGGTGGCTTCGGCGACAAGTTCCCCTGGCAGCTTTCGGGCGGCATGCAGCAGCGCTCGAGCCTGTGCCGGGCGCTGGTGCACGAGCCCGAAATCCTGATGCTCGACGAGCCCTTCGGTGCGCTCGACGCCTTCACGCGCGAGGAGCTCTGGGGCGTGATGCAGGCGCTCTGGCTGGAGAAGCGCTTCACCGCCGTGCTGGTGACGCATGACCTGCGCGAGGCGGTCTATCTCGCCGACACCGTCTATGTGATGAGCCGCCGGCCGGGGCGGATCGTCAAGATCAGCAAGATCGAGTTGCCGCGCCCGCGCACGCTGGAGACGACCTTCACCGCCGAATTCGTCGACATCGTCCACGATCTGCGCGAGCGCATTCATATGGAGCATGCGTGATGCAGCCCCCGGCAGGATCGAAAAATGACTGATCGGCAGAGGCAGATCCTGCTCGTCGCCATGCCCTGGCTCGCCATGGCCGGGCTGCTGCTGCTCTGGGAGCTCGCCTGCATCGTCTTCGACGTGCCGGAGATCCTGGCGCCGAAGCCGACGCGCATCTTCGAGGTGATGGTCCAGCGCTGGGATATCCTCCTGAAGTTCTGCCTGGAGACGCTCTGGACCACGGCGATCGGCTTCGTGCTGGCGATCGGCTTCGGCGTGCTGCTCGGCCTCGCCATCGGCGCCTCGCCCTTCATCTATTCCGGGCTCTATCCGCTGCTGATCGCCTTCAACGCCGTGCCCAAGGTCGCGATCGTGCCGATCCTGATGATCTGGCTCGGCGTCGGCGCCTTGCCGGCGATCATCACCGCCTTCGTCATCTCCTTCTTCCCGATCGTGGTGAACGTCGCCACCGGCCTCGCCACGATCGAGCCGGAGATGCGCGACGTGATGCGCTCGCTCGGCGCCAGCCAATGGGAGATCCTGACCAAGGTCGGCGTGCCCCGCGCCATGCCCTATCTCTTCGCCAGCCTGAAGGTCGCGGTGACGCTCGCCTTCATCGGCTCGGTGATCTCCGAGACGGTCGGCGGCAATCGCGGCATCGGCTTCCTGATGCTCTCGGCCGGCGCCCGCAACGATTCCGCCACGACCTTCGCCGGCCTCTTCGCCATCGCGATCATGGGCGTGCTGATGTACGCTGCCTGCGCCCTGGTCGAGCGCCGGATGACGCGCTGGGCGTTCAGGGGCGAGATCGTGGGCTGAAGCGCGACACAGTCGCTAGTGACAGCGCGGTCTTGCAACAATATACAGTCAATCCATTCAGTGCTTCGCCTCATGACGGATCGCATCGATGGATTGGCTCCCGGACCTGACCCAGAGCGACAAGCCGCGCTATCTCGCCATCGCCGACCGCATCGCCGCAGACATCGCGGCGGGGACGTTGGGGGCTGGTGACAGGCTGCCGCCGCAGCGCCGGCTGGCCGAGGCGCTTGACGTCGATTTCACCACGGTGGCGCGCGGCTATGTCGAGGCGCAGCGGCGCGGGCTGGTCGAGTCGCGGGTCGGGCAAGGCACTTTCGTCAAGGCAATGCTTACGAAAGCCGCGGCGCCGGAGACAAGCTCCATCCCTCGCGTGCCCTCGCCGGAATTGGTCGATCTCTCGATGACCTTGCCGCCGGAGCCCGACGATCCTGCGCTGATCGCCGGGCTGCGACAAGGCATGGCGGAGGTCGGCGAGCGGCTGGTCAGCCTGCTGCGCTATCAGCCGCTCGGTGGCGCGCCCGCCGACAAGGCGGCGGCTGCGCGCTGGCTCGGCCGGCGCGGCCTGGCGCCTGCGCCCGAGCAGCTTTTTGTGGTGCCGGGCGCGAATGCGGCGCTGCTGGCGATCCTGAGCGGCCTCGCCAAGCCGGGCGATGCGGTGTTGTGCGAAGCGCTGACCTATCCCGGCATCCGCTCGATCTGCGCGCAGCTCGGCCTGTCTCTGACCGGTCTTGCCATGGATGGCGACGGGCTCGCCCCCGAGGCATTTGCCGAGGCTTGCGTTCGCCTGAAGCCGAAGGCGCTCTATCTCAATCCGGTCCTGCAGAACCCGACGACGATCACCATGCCGGAGCTTCGGCGCGTGGAGATCGCCGCCATCGCCCGCCGCCATGGCGTCGCGATCATCGAGGACGATGCCTATGGCTTTGTGCCAGCCGATGCGCCCGCTCCCTTCGCAGTGCTCGCACCTGAATTGACCTGGCACATTGCCGGCCTGTCGAAATGCCTCGGGGCCGGCTTGCGGCTCGCCTATGTCGTGGTGCCGGATCTCCGCTCCGGCTGGCCTTTTGCCGCGGCCCTGCGCGCCAGCAGTATCATGGCCTCGCCACTGACCGCGGCGCTGGCGACGCGCTGGATCGAGGATGGCAGCGCGGACGAGCTGCTCGCCTTCATCAGGGCGGAGACGGCGGCGCGGCAGCGGCTCGCGGCCGAGATTCTGCCGGCGGGCTTGTGCCGTACCGACCCGCTCAGCTTCAACCTCTGGCTGGAGCTGCCGCCGCCCTGGACCCGCGCCGCCTTCGTCGGGCAGATGCAGGCGACCGGGATCGGTATCGTCGCCAGCGATGCCTTCGCGGCGAAAGGGCCGGCGCCCGAGGCTGCGCGCATCTGCCTGGGCGGGCCGATCGGCCGCAAGGCGCTCGGCGATGCACTCGCCTTCATGGCGCATGCGCTGGAGCAGGCGCCCGAGATCAGCGCCCGGGCTCTGTAGGTGGGGATCCATAACGGTCCTGTGCTGGGTGAATGCCCTGCGACAGTGTTGCATGCTTGTCGATATTGACTGCAATCAATACCGGAGTTATGTAGCCGTCAATCTCCGGTGAATGCAGTCAATCATGATGCGTCACCGTCAGGAGGACGACATGGCACATCAGCATTGGCCGGCACTGTCCCCGCTCAAGACCGGCATGCGCGGCCGCTGCCCGCGCTGCGGCGAAGGGCAGCTTTTCGATGGCTTCCTGACCTTGAAGCCGCGCTGCGAGGCCTGCGGGCTTGATTATTCCTTCGCCGATCCTGCTGATGGACCCGCCTTCTTCGTGATGATGTTCGTCTGCGTGCCGGCCGTCGCCTTCCCGCTCTGGCTGGAGCTGAGCTACAGCCCTCCGACCTGGGTGCACCTGGTCACAACCCTGCCGTTGGTGCTCTTGACCTGCATTCCGCCCCTGCGGCCGCTGAAGGGCTGGCTCGTGGCGTCGCAGTTCTTCTACAAGGCCGAGGAAGGGCGCCTGGCGAAGCCGAGCCAGCCCGCCAAAGACGATGCTCAGAACGGGCTGACCGGGAAGAACCGGATGAACAGCCTGGCATAGGTGCCATCGTCCCAGAGGCCCTGCAGGGCGTAGTCGATCGCCCGCTGCAGCACGAGATCGTCCTTGCGCAGCAGGAAGCCGATGCCCTCGCCGAAATAGCTGGTTTCGAGATAGGGGCCGCCGGCGAAGGCAAATTCGCTGCCGCCGCGCCCGGCGATGGTCAAGGACAGCGCGACGCCGTCCCCAAAGACATATTCGGCATCGCCGCTGCGCAGCAGGGCAAGGGCGGCCTGCAGGTCTGGTGCCGCACGGCGCTGGATGAAGGGTGCGAGGCGCTCGAGGAAGGCTTCGTGCGCGGTGCCCGAAATGACGGCGACGCGTGTGCCGCGCAGGCTGCCCAGTTCGAGATCGACCCGGGCATTGCCGCGCGTCGTCAGCAGGCGTGCCGGCGAGCGATGGTAGATCTGGCTGGCGGCGAAGCGTGAGCGCAACTCGCTCGTGACCGGAATGGCTGCGGCGAGCACGTCGCCGCGTCCCTCGGCGAGGGAATCCAACAAGGTGTCGAAGCGGCGTGCCTGGATGGTGCAGCTCAGCGCCAGCTTCTCGCAGACGGCACGCGCCAGCTCGACTGAGAACCCGGTGACGCCGCCTTCCGGCGTGGCGAAGTGCATCGGCGGGAAATCATCGTCGGTCAGGAAGCGGATCACCCGCGGCGGGCCGAGATCGGGCCGTTCGACCCGGACGTTCGGATCCCAATAGTTCGGCACGACATAGGTCGAGGCCGGCTGCGCCTGGGCTTTCGCTCCGCTTGCGGGCAGGAGCAGCAGGCAGGCGAGGGCGCTCATGGCCAGGGTGTTGGCGAAGCGGGCGATCATCGTCCGCATCTGGCGCCAGGGTGGGGCGGGGATCAAGGGGACAGAGCGCTCATTCTCGGGCACCGCGTCGCCTGGAGAAAGGCGCCCCTCAGACGAAATAATCCGGATAGCTGGCCTTGAGATGCACCAGATCGGGCAGCAGCGTGCCGAGATGCTGGCGCATCGCGATGACCGCGGCCGGCGCGTCGTGCCGCCTGATTTCGTCGACGATGGCGAGGTGTTCGCGGATCACCATCGCCATCCGCCCCGGCACCGGCAGGGTCATCCGCCGGCAGCGGTCGATCTGGCTCTTGGCGGCCTGGGCGAGCTTCCAGACGCCGGGATAGCCGGCGATGTCGGCGAGTGCCTCGTGGAAGGCTTCGTCCGCGAGGTGGAAGCGCTCCTGATCACCGGCCTCATGCGACTCGTGCAGCACTGCGATCGTCGCATCGAGCCGGGCGATGTCGTCGGCGCTTGCTGTTCGCGCCAATACCTCGACCGTGGCGCATTCCAGCGCCTGCCGGATGAACACCGCCTCGGGGATCGCGCCCGCCGGGATGCGGGCGACGAAAGTGCCGGCCTGCGGGAAGATCTCGACGAGCCCCTCCTCCTTCAGCCGAATCAGCGCCTCGCGCACCGGCGTGCGGCTCATGCCGAAGCGGGCGGTGAGATCCTTCTCGGAGAGAGCAGTGCCGGGCCGCAGCACCATGTCGAGGATCTCGCGGCGAAGCTCGTCCTGCACGACGGATGCGGCCGTGGCGCGGCCCGCGGACGCGCCGGCGAGCCGCTGCGGCTTGCGTTCGCGGCGCAAGGCCCCGGTCTCGCCTATCCCTAGCGCCTCCGACATCGTCCTATCCCGGCCATGATCACTGCCTTATTGGACCACGTTGCGTGCTCCGCGGCCATCAGGGCGTAACACGGCCGGGCAGTGCATACTAGTATATTAGTATATTGACGTCTCATCAATGCCGGCCCTATGGTCTGGCCCGACAGAGGAAACGCCAGCGATGCTGCTGCACGACGATCGTCTTTTGCCTGCCGAACCGGTGACGCGCGGCATTGCGCGCCGCCTCTATGCCGGCGTCCGCGATCTGCCGATCATCTCGCCGCACGGCCACACCGACCCGCGCTGGTTCGCCGAGGACAAGCCCTTCCCCGATCCGGCGACGCTGTTCGTCAAGCCGGATCACTACATCTTCCGCATGCTCTATTCACAGGGCATCAAGCTCGAGCAGCTCGGCATCGCCCGCAAGGATGGCGGCGAGGTCGAGGGCGACCCGCGCCAGATCTGGAAGCTCTTCGCCAGCAACTGGCACCTGTTCCGGGGCACGCCGACGAGGCTCTGGTTCGAGCATGCCGCCTTCTCGATCTTCGGCATCACCGAGCGCCTTTCGGCCGAGAGCGCCGACCGCATCTATGATCGTATCGCCGAGCAGCTGGAGCAGGACGCGATGCGTCCGCGCGCACTGTTCGAGCGCTTCAAGATCGAGGCGATCGCCACCACCGAAGGCGCGCTCGACCCGCTGAAGTGGCACGACATGATCAAGGCCTCCGGTTGGGGTGGCAAGGTCGTCACCGCCTACCGTCCCGACAGCGTCGTCGATCCCGAATTCGAGGGCTTCAAGGGCAATCTCGAGCAGTTCGGCGAGTTGACCGGCGAGGACGTCACCAGCTGGAACGGCTATCTCGAAGCCCACCGCAAGCGTCGCGGCTATTTCATCGAGCGCGGTGCGACATCCTCCGATCATGGCCACGCCACGGCCCGCACCGCCAATCTGACGCCGGCCGAATGCGAGAAGCTCTTCGCCAAGATCCTGAAGGGCAAGTTCTCGGCCGAGGACGCCGATCTCTTCCGCGGCCAGATGCTGACCGAGATGGCGAAGATGAGCCTCGATGACGGGCTCGTGCTTCAGATCCATCCCGGCTCTTACCGCAACCACAACCCGTATCTGTTCGAGCAGTTCGGCCGTGACATGGGCTCCGACATCCCGCGCGGCATGGACTATGTCTCGGCGCTGAAGCCGCTGCTCGACGCCGTCGGCAACGAGCGTGGCCTCACCGTCATCGCCTTCACCCTCGACGAGACCAGCTATTCGCGCGAACTCGCCCCACTCGCCGGCCATTACCCGGCGCTGAAGCTCGGGCCGGGCTGGTGGTTTCTCGATGCGCCCGAGGCGATGCTGCGCTTCCGCGAGCTCACCACCGAGACCGCCGGCTTCTACAACACCGTCGGCTTCAACGACGACACGCGCGCCTATCTCTCGATTCCCGCGCGTCACGACGTCGCCCGCCGGATGGACTGCCACTACCTCGCCAAGCTCGTCGCCGAGCACCGTCTCGACGAGGAGGAAGCGGCCGAAGTCGCCCATGATCTCGCCTATCGCCTGGCCAAGGAGGCCTACCGGCTGTGACCAGCGCTGCAAAAGCCATCGATGAACGCCAGGCCGCCCATCCGCGTGATGTGCGCGGCTATGACACCGAGACGCTGCGCCAGGATTTCCTGATCGAGCGCATCTTCGTGCCCGGCGAGGTCGCGCTGACCTACAGCCATTACGACCGCATGATCGTCGGCGGCGCGACGCCGGCGGCCAAGCCCCTGACGCTCGATCCGTTCCCGCCGACCGGCACGCCCTTCTTCCTGGCGCGGCGCGAGCTCGGCGTGATCAATCTCGGCGGCGCCGGCTCGGTCACCGTCGACGGCGAGCGCTTCGAGCTGCCTAGCCTCGATGCGCTCTATGTCGGCCTTGGCGCCAAGGAGGTGTCCTTCGCCAGCGCCGACCCGGCCAACCCGGCGAAGTTCTATTTGACCAGCGCCCCGGCGCATCGCGAGGCCAGGCACCAGCTCGTCCGCAAGGAAGACGCCAACACCATCCATCTCGGCTCGGCCGAGACCTCCAACAAGCGCACCATCCGGCAATACATCATGCCGAACAGCACCGGCACCAACCAGCTGGTGATGGGCATGACGGCGCTGGAGCCGGGCTCGGTCTGGAACTCCATGCCCTGCCACACCCATACGCGGCGGATGGAGGCCTATCTCTACTTCAACCTCGACCCGGCCCACCGCGTCTTCCACTTCATGGGCGAGCCGCAGCAGACCCGCCACCTCCTCGTCGCCAACGAGCAGGCGGTGATCTCGCCGAACTGGTCGATCCATTGCGGCTGCGGCACCTCGAACTACTCCTTCGTCTGGGCCATGGCCGGCGACAATGTCGAGTTCACCGACATGGACGCCGCCCCGGTGGAGACGCTGCGCTGATGACCGCGCGCTCGCCCTTCGCGCTGGACGGCCGGACCGCGCTGGTCACCGGCGCCAATACCGGCATCGGCCAGGGCATTGCTCTGGCGTTGGCGCAGGCCGGCGCCAAGGTCGTCGCGGCCGGGCGCTCGAGCATGGCGCAGACGGAGAAGCTGATCGCCGAAGCGGGCGGCACCTGCCTCGCGCTTCAGGCTGATCTCCAGCAGGAGGGCATCGCAGCGCGGGTGATCGAACAGGCCGTGGAATTGGCCGGCCCGCTCGACATCCTCGTCAACAATGCCGGCATCATCCGGCGGGCCGACGCGCTCGATTTCAGCGAGAGCGACTGGGACGAGGTGATGAACCTCAATCTCAAGGCCAATTTCTTCCTGGCCCAGGCCTTCGCGAAGGCGGCGCTGACGGCCGGCCGCGGCGGGCGCATCGTCAACATCGCCTCGCTGCTATCCTTCCAGGGCGGAATCCGCGTCGCCTCCTATACGGCGAGCAAGAGCGGGCTCGCCGGCCTGACCCGGCTGCTCGCCTGCGAATGGGCGGGCAAGGGCATCAACGTCAATGCGATCGCCCCCGGCTATGTCGAGAGCAACAACACCGAAGCGCTCCGCGCCGACGCCGACCGCAACGCCGCGATCCTCGCCCGCATCCCGGCCGGGCGCTGGGGCAAGCCCTCGGATATCGGCGGCGCGGCGGTGTTCCTGGCGAGCGATGCCGCGGCCTATATCCACGGCGCGATCCTTCCTGTCGACGGAGGCTGGCTGGCGCGATGAGCGACCGTCTCAATTCCTTCTTCCAGCATGACGCCGAGATCGCCTGGGAGCCGACCGAGCCCGGCGTGAAGCGCAAGATCATGGCCTATGGGCCGGACCTGATGGTGGTGCGCGTCGCCTTCGAGCAGGGCGCGGTTGGCAAGGCCCATCAGCATCCGCACCGCCAGGCGTCCTATGTCGCGAGCGGCGTCTTCGACGTCACCATCGACGGTAGGACCAGCCGGCTTTCCGCCGGCGACACCTTCTTCGTGCCCGAGAACCTCGTCCACGGCGTCGTCAACATCGAGGCCGGGCAGTTGATCGATTCCTTCACACCGATGCGGACGGAATTTTTGTGAGAGATCGCCACGCCGGCCGTGCCGGCGCGGCTCCCGCCTGGGGACAAGAACGACCGGAATAAGCCGGCGAACTTATTGGGGAGAGGACCAGACCATGCTCAATCGACGGAGTTTCTCCGCGCTCGCCGGCGTCGCCTTCGCCGCACTGCTCGCGACCTCGGCTCAAGCGCAGAACGTCACCCTGCGCTCGACCGACATCCACCCGACCGACTATCCGACGGTCGAGGCCGTTCGCCATATGGGCAAGCTGCTCGAAGAGCGCACCCAGGGGCGGATCAAGATCAACGTCTTCCACTCGGCCCAGCTCGGCCAGGAGAAGGACACGATCGACCAGACGCGCTTCGGCGTCATCGACATCAACCGCATCAACATGGCGCCGTTCAACAACCTGATCCCGGCGACCAATGTGCCGTCGCTACCCTTCATCTTCCGCTCGGTCGAGCACATGCGGAAGGTCATGGATGGCAAGATCGGCGATGACCTGCTCAAGGACTTCGAGAAGCACGACCTGATCGGCCTCGCCTTCTACGATTCCGGCTCGCGCTCGTTCTACAACTCGAAAAAGGCGATCAACACGCCTGCCGACATGAAGGGCATGAAGATCCGCGTGCAGCAGTCCGACATGTTCGTCGCGCTGGTCTCGGCGCTCGGCGCCAACGCCACGCCGATGCCGTTCGGCGAGGTCTATTCGGCCCTGCAGACCGGCGTCATCGACGGCGCCGAGAACAACTGGCCGTCCTATGAATCGACCCGGCATTTCGAGGTCTCGAAGTTCTATTCGGTGACCGAACACTCGCTCTCGCCGGAGGTGCTGGTGATGTCGAAGAAGAGCTTCGACAAGTTCAACGCCGCCGACCAGGCGCTGATCAAGGCCGCAGCCAAGGAATCGGTCGCCAAGATGCGCGAGCTCTGGGACGCCCGCGAGAAGGCCTCGGAAGCCAAGGTCAAGGCCGGCGGCGCGCAGATCAACGCGGTCGAGAAGCAGCCCTTCATCGACGCGATGAAGCCGGTCTACGACAAGTTCGTCACCGACGCGAAGCTCAAGGACATGGTCGCCGCCATCCAGGCAGTGAAGTGAACTGACGACCGGGGCGGCTTCCGGGCCGCCCTTTTTCAACTTCGTCATCCCGGACAAGCCGCGTAGCGGCGCCGATCCGGGATCCATGCCGGAACGGTTCAGGCATGGATCCCGGGTCTTCGCTTCGCTCCGCCCGGGATGACCCGTAAGCATCGACAGCGCCGGGACAAATCCATGCACGCCTTCACCGCGCATCTGACGCGCCTCGGCGCCAAGCTCAGCCTCTACGCCCTGTTCACTGCCGGCGCCGGCCTCGTCCTGATGACCATCATGGTCGCCTGGGGGGTGTTCGGCCGCTACATCCTCAACGACACCCCGATCTGGGTCGAGGCCGGCTCGCTCTTCCTGATGTCCTGGTTCATCCTGCTCGGCGCCGCCGTCGGCGTGCGCGAGAGCGACCATCTCGGCTTCGAGGTCGGCCTCGTGATGTCGCCGCCGCCCTTGCGCTCTGCGCTGATCCTGATCGGTGAGGGCCTGGTCTGCGCCTTCGGCCTCGCCATGCTGGTCTACGGCGCGCAGCTCGCCGCCGGCACCTGGAGCGACCGCATGCCGATCATCGGCATCTCGCGCGGCTGGGACTATGTCCCGATCGCAGCCGGCGGCGCCCTGATCGCCCTGTTCGCACTCGAGAAGATGCTGCTTTTCGTCACTGGCGAGAAGCAGGCCCCGCTCGGCTTCGGCCATTTCGGCTCCGAGCAGGAGGTCTGAACCATGGAACTCTGGGTTCTCTTCGGCGTCTTCTCGCTGCTCCTGCTGATCGGCGTGCCCGTCGCCTTCTGCCTCGGCATCGCCTCGGTCGCGACCGTGGTCTATATGGGCCTGCCGCCGGTCGTCGTCTTCCAGCAGATGAACTCCGGCATGAACGCCTTCGCCATGATGGCGATCCCGTTCTTCATCTATGCCGGCGACCTGATGATCCGCGGCGGCATCGCCGAGCGCCTGATCCAGATGGCGGCGAGCCTGGTCGGCCATCTGCGCGGTGGCCTCGGCCAGGTCAATGTCGTCACCTGCACGCTCTTCGGCGGCATCTCCGGCTCGGCCGTCGCCGACGCCTCCGCCGTCGGCGGCCTGATGATCCCGCAGATGAAGAAGCGCGGCTACGACGCCGACTATGCCGTCAACGTCACCGCGAACGCTGCGATCATCGCGCTGCTGATCCCGCCCTCGCACAACATGATCATCTATTCGCTTTCGGCGGGCGGCAATCTCTCGATCGCCGATCTGTTCACCGCCGGCGTGATCCCCGGTCTCCTGCTCTGCGCTTCGCTGATGTTCGCAGCCTGGGCGGTCGCCGTGAAGCGCGGTTATCCGCGCGAGCCTTTCCCCGGCTTTGCCGCCGTCGGGCGCTATGTCGTGCTGGCCCTGCCGGGCATCCTGCTGATCGGCATCATCTTCGGCGGCGTCCGCTCCGGCGTCTTCACCGCGACGGAATCCTCCTGCGTCGCTGTGGTCTACGCCATCCTCGTCACCATCCTGGTCTATCGTCAGCTCACCTGGACGGCTTTCGTCGAGGCGACGCTCGGCGCCGTCCGCACCACCGCCATGGTGCTCTTGGTCATCGGCACCGCCGGCTCCTTCGGCTGGCTGATGGCCTTCCTGCAGGTGCCGCAGGCGACGATCGCGGCGATGAAGGCGGTCTCGGACAATCCGATCGTCATCCTCTTGATGGTCAACATCATCCTCTTGGTCCTCGGCACCTTCATGGACATGGCGCCGATGATCATCATCTGCACGCCGATCTTCCTGCCCGTGGTCAAGGCCTTCGGCGTCGACCCGATCCATTTCGGCGTGATCCTGATCCTCAACGCTGGCATCGGCCTGAACACCCCGCCGGTCGGCTCGGTGCAATTCGTCGCCTGCGCGATCGGGCGGATCTCGATCGGCGAATCCATGCGCACGATCTGGCCGTTCTACGGCGCCTCTGTTGCCGTGCTCATGCTCGTGACCTATGTCCCCGGCATCTCCCTCTGGCTGCCGAGGCTGTTCCATTGACCCGTCTGTCCTCCGCCACGCTCGCTTCCCTTCCGGCCGCCGTCAGGCGGCCGGGCTATGACCGCAGCAAGCTCAAGCCCGGCATCGTCCACCTCGGCCTCGGCGCCTTCACCCGCGCCCATATGTGCGAGTTCACCGACGATGCGCTGGAAAAGGAGCTCGGCGCCTGGGGCATTACCGGCGCCAGCCTGCAGCGGCCCGACCAGCGCGATAAGCTGAAGCCGCAGGACGGGCTCTACACCTTCCTGAAGCGCGCCCCTGATGGCCCTGAGCTGCGCGTCATCGGCTCGGTGCTCGACGTCCTCGTCGCCCCCGAGAGTCCGCAGGCGCTGGTCGCGAGGCTCGCGGCGCCCGAGACGAAGATCGTCTCGCTCACCGTCACCGAAAAGGGCTATTGCCACGATCCTGCGACGGGGAGGCTCAAGGCCGACCATCCCGACATCGTCCATGACCTCGCCGATCCTGCTGCGCCGCGCTCGGCGATCGGCCTGATCGTCGCCGGCCTCGCCGCCCGCAAGGAAGCCGGCCTTGGCCCCTTCACCGCGCTCTGCTGCGACAACCTCCCCTCCAACGGCCATGTCCTCGCCGGCCTCGTCCGCGACTTCGCGGCGCTGCGCGACGACAAGCTCGCCGCCTGGATCGAGGCCAACGGCGCCTTCCCCTCGACCATGGTCGACCGGATCGTGCCCGCGACCACCGATGCCGACGTCGCCGAGGTCGCAGGCCTGCTCGGCCTCGACGACGCCGCGCCGGTGATCGGCGAGCCCTTCCGGCAATGGGCGGTCGAGGATGTCTTCGCCGCCGGCCGGCCGCGCTGGGACGCGGTTGGCGCGCAGATGGTCTCCGAGGTCGCGCCCTTTGAGTTCATGAAGCTGCGCATGCTCAACGGCGCGCATTCGAGCCTGGCTTATCTCGGCTATCTCGCCGGGCATGAGACGGTCGCGGCGGCGAGCGGCGATCCGGTCTTCGCTCGTTTTCTGCAGGGGCTCTGGAGCGAGATCATCCCGGCCGTGCCGGCTCCCCAAGGCGTCGACTTGAGGACTTATGCCAGCGACCTGCTCGCCCGCTTCCAGAACCCGGCGATCAGGCATCGCACCTGGCAGATCGCCATGGACGGCTCGCAGAAGCTGCCGCAGCGGCTGCTCGGCACCATCCGCGAGCGGCTGAAGGCCGGCGCATCGATCGAGCATCTCGCCCTCGGGGTGGCCGCCTGGATGTCCTATGTCACCGGCACCGACGAGAAGGGCGAGCCGATCGATGTGCGCGATCCGCTCGCGGCCGAGTTCGCGCTGCGTGCCAAGGCGCTCGGCCGGGACGCGGTGGCGCTGAGCACGGCCCTGTTCGGCATCGGCGCGATCTTCGGCGACGACCTGCCGCGCGAGCAGCGCTTCACGCAGGCCGTGGCCGGCCATCTCGACAGCCTGTTCCAGAACGGCGCGAAGGCGACCGCCGCTGCACTGGGATGAGGGCTGCGCGTCATGCTCTGATCGAGCATGACGCGTTCCTCAGCGCTCTTGCCTCCCGCTTCGTTCCCGCGCCATCTTGCGCCGCAACGATATGGAGGCGGGACGATGACGACGCGGCGCGATCTTCTGGCGGGAGCAGGCCTCGCCGCACTCGCGACTCAACTTCCGCTCGCTGCGCTCGCGCAAGCCAAGGACAGCGTCACCATCGGCATGACGCTGGAGCCGCCGACGCTCGATCCGACCTCGGGCGCGGCCCAGGCGATCCGCGAGGTCGTGCTGCAGAATATCTTCGAGGGGCTGGTGGCGATGGATCGCACCGGCAAGCTCGTGCCGGCGCTGGCCGAGAGCTGGACGCTCGCGCCCGACAACCTGACCTACACCTTCAAGCTGAGACCGAATGCGCGCTTCCATGACAGCACGCCGCTTTCGTCGCGCGACGTGAAATTCTCCTTCGAGCGTGCGGTCGCGCCCGATTCGACCAATGCTCAGCGCTGGATCTTCACGCCGATCGAGAACATCGAGGCGCCCGATCCGATCACCGTCATCATCAAGCTGAAGCAGCCGACGGCGAACTTCGTCTATGGGCTGTCCTGGGGCGATGCGATCGTCGTCTCGCCGGTGACGGCGGCGAACAACAAGACCAATCCGGTCGGCACTGGCCCGTTCAAGTTCGCGCGCTGGAATCGCGGCGACCGGCTCGAGCTGACGCGCAACGACGAGTACTGGGGCGCCAAGCCATCTCTGGCAAAGGCAGTGTTCCGCTTCATCTCCGATCCGCAGGCGCAGGTCGCGGCGCTCAGGGCCGGCGACATCGATGTCTTCACCAATCTCTCGGCGCCGGAGGCGATCCCGCAGCTCAAGGCCGATCCGAAGCTCAAAGTCACGCTCGGCAAGACCGAGGGCGAGACCATCCTCGCCATCAACAATGCCAAGGCCCCCTTCAGCGATGTCCGGGTGCGCCAGGCGATCTCGCATGTGCTCGATCGCAAGACGATCGCGCTCGGCATCTACGGCTTCGACGTCGACTATATCGGCAGCCATTTCTCGCCGCTGCATCCGGCCTATGTGGATTTGACCGGCACTTACCCGGTCGACCTCGCCAAGGCCAAGGCTCTGCTCGCGGCGGCCGGCTTCCCGAATGGCTTCGAATGCACACTGCGGCTGCCGCCGCCGGCCTATGCCAGGCGCGGCGGCGAGATCATCGCGGCACTGCTGGCGCAGATCGGCATTAACGCCAAGATCGAGCCGCTCGAATTCCCGCAATGGCTGGAGCGGGTGTTCAAGGCCAGGGATTTCGACCTGACCATCATCGCGCATACCGAGCCGCTCGACATCGGCAACTATGCTCGCGACGACTACTACTTCCAGTACAGGAATCCCGAGTTCAAGGCGCTGATCGACAAGATCGACCGCACCGTCGACGAGACCGAGCGCAACAAGCTCTATGGCGACGCCCAGCGCATGCTGGCGCGCGACGCGGTCAACGGCTTCCTGTTCATCCTGCCGAAGATCACCGTGACCAGGGCCGACCTGGAGGGCATGTGGACCGACTGGCCACTGCCGCTGACGCCGCTGGCGGAGGTGCGCTGGCGGTAGGTGTTTTTGCGATGACGGTCAGGAGACCCGCGGGAAACCCCTCTCCCGGATGGGAGAGGGGCAGGGGTGAGGGACCGCCGCTGATCGATAAGCGAGGCGGCACCGCTGTGCCTTCTTCGGATAGGGCAGGCCCTCATCCCTGCCCTTCTCCCACACGGGAGAAGGGTTCCCCGCGCCTCTCTAGTCAGCGGAGTGGCGAATGACCGCCTACCTGCTCCGCCGCCTCTTGTCCTTCGCCTTGACGCTGCTCGGCGCGGCGATCGTCATCTTCCTCGTGCTGGAGATCCTGCCGGGCGATCCAGCGGCGGTGACGCTCGGACTCAATGCTGCGCCGGAGGCGCTCGCGGCATTGCGGGCCGAGATGGGGCTCGATCAGCCGGCGCTGCTACGCTTTTTCAGCTGGATCGGCGGCCTCGTCAGCGGCGATCTCGGCCTCAGCTACACCTACCGCGTGCCGGTGACGCAATTGATCGGTGAGCGCATGGTGGTGACGCTGCCGCTCGCCTCGATGGCGATCCTGCTCGCATCCGCCATCGGCATCCCGCTCGGCGCGCTCGCCGCGGCCAACCACAACCGGGCCGGCGATGCTGCGGTGATGGTCTTCGCCCAGGCCGGCCTCGCCATTCCGAATTTCTGGTTCGGCCTCCTGCTGGTGCTGGTCTTCGCCGTGGGAGCCGGCTGGCTGCCGGCCGGCGGCTTTCCAGGCTGGCAGGCCGGCTTCTGGCCGGCGCTGCGCTCGCTGCTGCTGCCGGCCGTCGCGCTTGCTCTGCCGCAGGCGGCTATCCTCGCCCGCGTTACCCGCTCGGCCATGCTGGAGACGATGCAGGAGGATTATGTCCGCACCGCCCGCGCCAAGGGCGTCAGCCGGCGGCGTACCATGCTACGCCATGTGCTGCGCAATGCGCTGATCCCGGTGGTTACCGTGCTGGGCCTGCAATTCTCGGTGCTGCTGGCCGGCGCGATCATCATCGAGAACGTCTTCGCCCTGCCGGGGCTCGGCCGGCTCGTCTTCCAGTCGATCGCCCAGCATGACCTGATCGTGGTCAAGGACCTCGTCATGCTGTTCTCCGCGCTGGTCGTCTTCATCAACTTCGCGATCGAACTGCTCTACGGGCTGATCGACCCGCGCCTGCGGCAGGCGTCATGAGCGCGGTCGCGCCTCGCTCCCGCCCGCGGCGCTGGTGGGCCTCGCCATCCTTCCTGGCCGGCTTGCTGCTGGCCGGGCTGGTCGTCGCGATGGCGTTGGTCTCCTATCTCTGGACGCCCTATGAGCCGACCCAGATGGCGATCCTCAAGCGCCTGCGCCCGCCCTCGGCCGAGCACTGGTTCGGGACCGACCAGTTCGGCCGCGACGTGTTCTCGATGATCATGGTCGGCGCGCGCAATTCGCTGGCGGTGGGCCTGGGCGCGGTCGGCATCGGCCTTACCGTCGGCAGCGCGCTCGGGCTGATCGCCGCGATAAGGCGCGACGGCCTGCTCGACAATCTGATCATGCGCATGGCCGATTTCAGCCACGCCTTCCCGGCGGTCCTCTCGGCGATCATGATCAGCGCGGTCTGGGGGCCCGGCATGATGAATGCCGTGATCGCGATCGCGATCTTCAGCCTGCCCTATTTCGCGCGGCTCGCCCGGGGCGCGGCGCTGCAATGTTGGGCGCTCGACTATGTGCTGGCGGCGCGCGCGGCCGGGCTGACCGAGATGGCGATCACGCGCCAGCACGTCCTGCCCAATATCGCCGGCGTGCTGGTGGTGCAGGCGACGATCCAGTTCGCCCTCGCCATCCTCGCCGAAGCCGGTCTGTCCTATCTCGGCCTCGGCACGCAGCCGCCGGCGCCGTCCTGGGGCCGGATGCTCAACGAGGCGCAGACCTTCATGGCGGCGCAGCCCTGGCTCGCGGTCTTCCCGGGCGCGGCGATCGCGCTCTCGGTACTGGCCTTCAATTTGCTGGGCGATGGCCTGCGCGATGCGGTCGATCCGCGCATGCGCCGGTCCCGGGACTGACTATAGATATGCTTGCGGAGACTTCCTCATGATCGAGTTCGCCGATCTCAGCGCCGTCGACATGCTCCGGGCCTTCCGCTCGCGCGAGCTCTCGCCGGTCGAGGTCACCGAAGCGGTGATCCAGCGCATCGCGCTCTGGGAGCCGTCGCTGAAGGCGCTCTACGCCTATGATCCGGACGGCGCCCGCGTCGCGGCCAAGGCGAGCGAGGGGCGCTGGCGCCGGGGCGAGGCGCTCCCGCTCGACGGCGTGCCCTGCACGATCAAGGAGAACATCGCGACCAAGGGCGTAGCTGTGCCGCTCGGCACGGCGGCGATGGAGCTCAGCCCTGCCGCGGTCGACGCGCCGCCGGCGCAGCGCCTGCGCGAGGCCGGCTGCATCATCTTCGCCAAGACCACCATGCCGGATTACGGCATGCTCTCATCGGGCCTGTCGAGCTTCCACGAGTTGGCGCGCAACCCGTTCGACCTCTCGAAGAATCCGGGGGGCTCCTCGGCCGGGGCTGGCGCGGCGGGAGCGGCCGGTTACGGTCCTTTCCATGTCGGTACCGATATCGGCGGCTCGATCCGCCTGCCGGCCGGCTGGTGCGGGCTCGTCGGCCTGAAGCCGAGCTTCGGCCGGGTGCCGATCGATCCGACCTATTACGGCCGCGTCGCCGGGCCGATGACGCGCAGCGTCGCCGATGCGGCGCTGATGATGCGCGAACTCTCCAAGCCGGACGAGCGCGACCCGATGAGCCTGCCGCCGCAGGAGATCGCCTGGGGCGAGCTCGAGCGCGAACCGCGCGGGCTCAGGATCGGATTGCAGCTGGAGGCCGGCATCGGCCTGCCGGTCGAGCCGGAGGTGAGGGCGGCGATCGCCCGGGCGGCCGACGCCTTCCGCAAGGCGGGGGCGATCGTCGAATTGGCGCCGCCCTTCCTGACGCAGGACATGCTCGACGGGCTCGACGATTTCTGGCGCCAGCGCGCCTGGGCCGAGATCGGAGCGCTGCCGCGTGAGCGGCAGGACAAGGTGCTGCCCTATATCTACGCTTGGGCCGAACGCGGCCGCTCGCTGACCGGGGCGCAGGTGCATCGCGGCATGAGCCAGATGCTGGCGATCCGCCATGCGGCGCTGAAGGCGATCCAGCCCTTCGACTATGTGCTCTCGCCAGTCTCGCCGGTGCGGAGCTTTGCCGCCGAGCTGGCCTCGCCGATCCATGATCCCGAGCGCCCCTTCGAGCACATCGTCTTCACGGTGGCGGCGAACATGTCGGACCAGCCGGCGATCTCGGTCCATGCCGGCATGACCGCATCCGGCCTGCCGATCGGCCTGCAGATCACCGGCAAGCGCTTCGACGATCTCGGCGTGCTGCAGATGGCGCGGGCCTGGGAGCGCCTGCGCGGGCAGGGGCCAGAATGGCCGCGCGCTCCCAAGCCTGCGGGTTGATCAGGCCTTCTTCGGCTTCTTCCCGGCCGTGTTCAGCGCAACGGCAGCGCTGATGAGTGCCGTCAGCGCCGCCTCGTCGATCGCGGCGCCCTCATGGATGTCGATGGCACGCCTGGTGTTGCCGTCGAGGCTGGAATTGAACAGGCCGGCGGGATCAGGGAGCGAAGCGCCCTTGGCGAAGGTCAGCTTGACCGCGGCCTTGTAGGTCTCGCCGGTGCAGATGATGCCGGCATGCTCCCAGACCGGGACGCCGCGCCATTTCCAGGTTTCCTCGACCTCAGGATCGGCCTGCCGGATGATGGCGCGGACCTTGGCGAGCGCTGCACCGCGCCAGTCGGTCAATTCCGCGATCCGGGCATCGATCTGCTCGGAGGCAGAGATATTGCCTGTTGGAGCTGCGAAGTCGCTAATTTTGGTCACGATGCCCCTCAGCCTTGCGCTGTGTTCAGCGTGCGACCACGAATGACTAGTTCGTGGCTGTTTGGTCGTACAGAATCGCGCAGATTTACCCCGCACCTGCGTCTCGTTGCCATTTTCTCAATGATATTTGACGACTGTTGTATTCCATCAGAATTTCACCAAATTCATGCATCCAATAGATGAAATTAACGGAGTTCATGTCTCGATCTTCGTCGTAGAATGCTGCGAAATCATCAAAGATATAATCGTAATCCTCATCTGGGAATTCGTGCCACTCGCCCGAAAACCAAAATTGCGCTAAGCCTGCGAGAAAATCTCTTTCTAAGGCACTAATGTTCCAAAACGGCTTTACGCCAATCAGATCAAATTCAGGCAACCAAGTTTTTGCTGCCAAAAGCCTCCGTTTCGGATTTGTCGTCTTGCCAATTTTGAATCGGGGGCCAACTTTTACAATATATAGATAGCCTGCATCAAGTTTTGGAACGCCGAATATTCTAAGGTCTGGACGAAAATCGCTTTGCTGTTGGGCTGCCATTGAGCGCCTCTCACGAACATGAATCACTTATATGATCGTAGCCTAAACGACAAATCAAGTAACGATATCAACGATCAAGGGAGCTTCAATGCAGTAATGGCGCCCATATCAAAATGGCGACTAGCATGAAGCCTTTCGTCACATTTTCTCGCCCGGCAATGCCGCGGCCTGCTTCACCCAGGCGGTAAACTGCGCCTCGTCGAGTTCGTCATCCTCATGGATGTCGAGATAGCGCACCTCCTTCTGCTTGGAGGTGCCGGGTGGGACGGGATCGAGCCCGGCGCCGCGGAAGAAGGCGACCTTCACGTACTTTGCGAAGACGTGGATGCCGAGGAACCAGTAATTGTCCTCGATGCCATAAAGCGGCGAGTTCCACTTCACCGCTTTCCTGACGTTGGGGACGGCGGCGCTGATCAGCACGTCCAAGCGGGCTCCGAGCGGACTCTTCCAGCCCGGCATTGCGGCGATATAGGCCTGCACCGGTTCTTCGCCATAGCCCTTGGCGATCTGCGGATTGCCGCCCGAGAGCAGCACGGGCTGTCCGCCTTCGGCCTTCGGCTTCGCCGCCGTCTTCGAGGTCTTGCCGGCCATGGGGCTCCTCCTAGCCTTCCGCCCGTCGCCCCTGTCGCCAGCCGGCGGCATAGGGCAGGGCGAACATGTAGAGACCGGAGAACATCAGCAGGAAAAGCGGCGGCAGCGGGGAGTAGACGATCCAGGCCGGCGGCTGCCCCAGCGCCATGGCGATGAAATTGGCGATGACGGTCGCCGTGAAGATGATGGCGAGCCAGCGATGGCCCTGCCGGATGGCGTCGTTCAAGGTCATGGGTTACGTCCTTGCAAGTGTGGAAACCGGCGGGGTCACTCTCCCCGCGCCAGCAGCTCTTCCAGCTTGCCGAGGAACTCCTGCCAGCCGGCCCTGGCGCCGCCGAAGGCCTGCTTCTGCTCGGGCCGGAAGCCGGCCTGCTCCATCCGCAGCAGCGTGCCCTTGGGCGTCGGGGTCAGGGTGAAGGTCACCGTGCTCTTCAGGTTGAAGGCCGGATCGTCATGGGCGAAGTCCCAGCTGTAGGACAGCATCCGGTTCGGCTCGATGTCGAGGACCTCGCAATCGAGCACGCCGCCCCATTCGCCGCGCAGGTTGAAGCGATGGCCGACGACCGGGGCGAAATCGTTCTTCATCAGCCATTCCGCGATCAGGTGCGGCTGGGTCAGGGCGCGCCAGAGCTTTTCCGGCGGGTGGGAGATCTCGCGTTCGACGATGACGGAGCGGGTCTGCGTGGCGGTGGTCATTGATCCATCCTTGCGAGCAAATTTTCGAGGTCGTCGAACCGCGCCTCCCAGAAGCCGGCCATCTGGCTGGTCCAGTCGATCAGCGGGGAAAGTGCGCCGAGCTGGGCGCTGTAATAGGTCTGGCGGCCTGCTTGCCGGTCGCGCACCAGCCCGGCCTGCTTGAGAACGCCGAGATGCTTGGAGACGGCAGGCTGCGAGACGCCGGCCTGCGCCGTCAGCGCGCCGACGGTCAGCTCGCCGTCGCGGCACAGGCGCTCGAAGATCGCGCGCCGGGTCGGGTCGGCGAGCGTCCTGAACAGCATGTCGTGGGCGTCTGGCATTTGAAATCGATAACCCGTTGGCTATGGGTTAATTCATAACCATGGAGATATGGGTTGGTCAAGTGCCCTCGCAAATGAAGCGGGACGGGGGTGTGGCAGGTGCGCTGGACCGGGGCGCGCGGCTCCCGCAGGATGCTTTATGAAACCGCAGGGAAGGCGCTGTCCGCGGCCCCTGCGATCCTGCTTTCGAGGAACCCACCATGGATCTGATGCTGAACGGCAAGCGTGCTCTAGTCACGGGCGGCAGCAAGGGGATCGGCCGCGCCATCGCGCGGCAATTGGCGTTGGAGGGCGTCGACGTCGTCATCGCCGCGCGCAACCAGGCCGAGCTCGACGCTGCGGCGGCCGAGCTGGCGCAGGAGACCGGTCGCAGGATCGTCGGCCTCACCGTCGATACGCAAGACGATGCCTCGGTGAAGGCGGTCGTGGCCGGCACCGTCGCGGCGCTGGGCGGGCTCGACATCCTCGTCAATGCCGCCGCCAAGCCCGGCGGGCAGGCGACGCCGCCCAAGCTCGCCGAGATCACCGACGCGCTGTTCTTCGACGACGTCAACGTCAAGGTGATGGGCTATCTCAGGATGGCGCGCGAGGTGGCGCCGGTGATGGAAGCCAAAG
>Ga0209130_1000156_pt1 | contig 101929 bp, 90 predicted proteins | sample AraplaMF_Cvi_mLB_FD_184264 | JGI IMG/M metagenome (GOLD analysis project Ga0209130, IMG submission 184264) | Arabidopsis root microbial communities from the University of North Carolina, USA - plate scrape MF_Cvi_mLB (SPAdes) (version 2) | ecosystem: Host-associated > Plants > Roots >... | reverse complement strand
GGGGTCAGACCCCGCAGGTCTGACCCGGATGTCAGGTTTCGTCAGCCAGCCGCGGCTGCGACAGCAGCACCGCCACTTCAGCCAGCGCCTTGAAGATCGTTTGCGTCAGCATCGAAATCTGCAGGCGGGTAGGGTGGTTATCGGCGGCACTCACCGCCGTCAGTTCGCGCATCAGGCGAGCGCGCACAATCTGCAGGCCGCAACGGCCAATCACATTCGCAATCCTGGGCAGCATATCGCGCATATACTGCATCGCGGCCGGCTGCATGGCGCCAATCTCCAGCACCACGCCGCCCTCGGCCGGCTCCAGCTGTACCGAAATCTTACCGATATCCGGCAGATTCAGATCCAGCCTTACCGCAATGCGCGGACGGCGGCGGCGCTGGTCCGGCCCCTGCTGCTGTCCCGGATCGCGCGCCACCACGCGCAAGGTCAGCTTCTCCGAACCCCAGGCATACACGGCAAAGCGCCAGGCATCGAGTTCGGTCACCATGGCCGCACTGGCACGGCCGTCGCGCAGGGCGGCGGGCGGACTGTCGGCCATGAACAGGGAGGCGGGCATATGGCGGCCTTCGGCCTGGTCCATCAGCTGGCGCCGCTGTTCGCTATAGGTGCGCACCATCACGGCCCAGGACGCGGCCATCACATTGGTATCGGGGGTATGCCACACCAGCTGGCGCGACATGAAAATCTGGTTCGGCTGCATGGCGGCCGGTTCGGCATCCAGCAGGGCGCGCGCGCCAAGCAGGGCGGCGGCGGTACCGGCATTGCCGGCCTTGCCTTGCATCAGGCCTTCGGCTTCTTCGATCAGGGCGCCGACGGAGGCCGGCAGGCCCGGTTGCAGGGCGAAATCGGGCGCATCCCCGGGCGGTTTTGCCACCGGAGGAATCGGCTGTGCCTGGGTCTGCCCTGGGGCTTCCCGCACCAGCCGGTCGTGGATGCTGAGCGCCGGATTGGACGCCGTGACTCGATCTATTGCCATGAAAGCCAATGGTAATACGGCGGTAATAAAAAAGCCAACCGTATTCGCGGTTGGCTCCTTAAGCTACCCGGCCACCAGGTGGCCGGGTATCGTCTGCGGGGATTACTGCAGCAGGGACAGAACCAGGGAGGACTGGCTGTTGGTCTGCTTCAGCATCGCGGTGCCGGCTTGCAGCAGCATCTGGTTCGAGGTCATGGTTGCGGATTCGCCAGCGAAGTCCACGTCCATGATACGGCCGGTTGCGTTCTTGGTGTTGGTCGAGATGTTGGACAAGTTGTTGTAGACGTGGTCCAGACGGTTCGAAACAGCACCCAGTTTCGAGCGCAGTGCGCCAACGGAGTCGATGGCGTCAGCCAGATCCTTGATGGTGGCGTTTGCAGCGGTGGCGCCAGCAGCGGAGTTGGTACCGCCGGCGTCGGAGATGTCGTTACCAGCCGATGGGGTAGCGCTGGTGGTGTCGGAGTAACCGGTTGCAGCGGCGCCGATCTTGGCAACCACGTCGGTCAGCTCGGCGGTGAAATCGCCGTTCATGGTTTCGGTCATGTCAGCACCGATCTGGAAGGTGATCGCTGCGGTCAGCTTACCAGCGGCGCCGCCTTTGAACAGCTCGGTACCACCGAACTTGGTGTTCGAGAAGATGTTCGACAGTTCGTCGGTCAGCGAGTTGAATTCTTTCTGCATCGCGGTCTGGTCAGCAGCGGTCGAGGAGCCGTCAGCAGCCTGGGTTGCCAGGTCTTTCATGCGGTTCAGGATGTTGGTGGTCTCGTCCAGGGCGCCTTCAGCGGTTTGCATCAGGGAGATCGAGTTCTGGGTGTTACGCATGGCAACAGCCATACCGGAGGTCTGGGTCTTCAGACGGGTCGCGATCTGCAGGCCGGCAGCATCATCCATTGCGGAGTTGATGCGGTAACCGGTGCTCAGACGGGTCATCGAAGTGGACAGCGAATTCTGGGTGCGGGAAATCGAGTTCTGAGCGGACAGGGCCGCGGCGTTGGTGTGAAGGCTCAGCATTTAAATAGCTCCTGTGGGGTTTGTTCAAATCGAGCAGCGGTTCTGTTCTGCGCTCTCAGAAGTACAAGACGACCGTATTGCTGGGGGCATTAAATGCCGAGTGGAAATTTTTTTGTTTTTTTTTGTTTTGCACTGCAATAAGGCTAATCCTTGCAAAACACTAGTAATAGTTCGGCAATGCAACAAGGGCGCCGCAGCGCCCTTGTCAGTATTACATGTTTGGATAATTGGGTCCACCGCCGCCTTCCGGCGTGACCCAGACAATGTTCTGGGTCGGGTCCTTGATATCGCAAGTCTTGCAATGGACGCAATTCTGCGCATTGATCTGCAGGCGGTCCTGGCCTTCGTCCGTTTTCACGAATTCATACACGCCGGCCGGGCAGTAGCGCTGCTCGGGACCGGCATATTTGTCCAGGTTGATCTGCACCGGCACCGAATTGTCCTTCAGCGTCAGGTGGATCGGCTGGTCTTCCGCGTGGTTGGTATTCGAAATGAATACCGAGGACAGGCGGTCGAACGTGATCTTGCCGTCCGGCTTGGGATAGGTGATCGGCGTGAAGTCGGCCGCCGGGCGCAGGGCAGCGTGGTCCGGGGTCGAGTGGTGCAGGGTCCATGGCGCCTTGCCGCGGAAGACGAGCTGGTCGATGCCGGTCATCAGCGCGCCCATGTACAGGCCTTTCTTCAGCCAGGGCTTCACATTGCGCGCCACATGCAGCTCTTCCTTCAGCCACGATTGCTCGAAGGCGGCCGGATAGGCAGCCAGTTCGTCGCCGACGCGGCCGGCGCCCAGCGCTTCGGCCACGGCGTCCGCCGCCATCATGCCGGACTTGATCGCTGCGTGGGAGCCCTTGATGCGGCTCATGTTCAGGAAGCCGGCGTCGCAGCCGATCAGGGCGCCGCCCGGGAACACCAGCTTCGGCAGCGACTGCATGCCGCCGGCCGTGATGGCGCGCGCACCGTAGGAAATGCGCTTGCCGCCTTCGAAGAAGCTGCGGATGGCCGGGTGGGTTTTATAGCGCTGGAATTCCTCGTACGGCGACAGGTAAGGATTTTCGTAATCCAGGCCCACCACGAAACCGACCATGACCTGGTTGTTTTCCATGTGGTACAGGAAGGAGCCGCCATAGGTGCTGTTGTCCAGCGGCCAGCCGGCAGTGTGGATCACCAGGCCCTGCTTGTGCTTGGCCGGATCGATTTCCCACAGTTCCTTGATGCCGATGCCGTAGGACTGCGGGTCCTTGCCCTGGTCCAGCTGGTATTTGGCGATCAGCTGCTTGCCCAGGTGGCCGCGCGCGCCTTCGGCGAACAGCGTGTATTTGCCGTGCAGTTCCATGCCCAGCTGGAATTCCGGACCCGGCTCGCCGTCGCGCTTGACGCCCATATTGCCGGTCGCCACGCCCTTCACCGAGCCGTCGCCGTTGTACAGCACTTCGGCGGCGGCAAAGCCGGGGAAGATTTCCACGCCCATGGCTTCGGCCTGCTGGCCCAGCCAGCGCACCACATTGCCCAGCGAGATCACGTAGTTGCCGTGGTTCTGGAAGCAGCCGGGCAGGGCGAAGTTCGGGGTCTGGTAAGCCTTGGATTCGGTCAGGAACAGCATGCGGTCTTCGACCACTTCCGTGTTCAGCGGCGCGCCTTTTTCCTTCCAGTCGGGGATCAGCTCGTTGATCGCGCGCGGATCCATCACCGCGCCGGACAGGATATGGGCGCCCAGCTCGCCGCCTTTTTCAAGGACGACAACGGAAATCTCTGGATTGATCTGTTTGATGCGGATCGCTGCGGACAGGCCGGCCGGGCCACCGCCTACAATCACCACGTCGTACTCCATCGCCTCGCGTGGACCGTACTGTTCAACTAGGTTCGTCATGGTTTGTTATAGGAATGTGAAAACGAAAATTAGCACGAGTGTGCTCTTTTTTGCACGGGAATGCAATGGTGGCAGCATTGTGATGGGTATTATTAGATGTCGCAATCTAATACGTGGTTTTTTGTGTAATCATTACGCTTCAGCATGCGAAGGAGCAGTTCCGTGGGTATCGAAGTCAATTTTGAGGGCAAGATCGCCCTGATCACCGGCGCCTCCAGCGGGCTGGGGGCGCGATTTGCCAAAGTGCTGGCCAAGGCCGGCTGCCAGGTGGTGCTGGCCTCGCGCCGCATCGAGCGCCTGAAAGAGCTGCGCGCCGAGATCGAAGCCGAAGGCGGCGCCGCCCATGTGGTGGCGCTGGACGTCACCGATTACGCGAGCATCAAGTCCGCCATCGCCCATGCCGAGACGGAGGCGGGGCCGATCGACATCCTGGTGAATAATTCCGGTGTCTCGACCACGCAACGGCTGGCCGACGTGACGCCCGAGGATTACAACTTCGTGATGGATACGAATCTGCGCGGCGCCTTTTTCGTGGCGCAGGAAACGGCCAAGCGCATGATTGCGCGCACCAAGGGCGATCCGCGCAAGCAGCACCGCATCATCAACGTCGCGTCGGTGGCGGGCCTGCGCGTGCTGCCGCAGATCGGCGTGTACTGCATGAGCAAGGCGGGCGTGGTGCACATGACCAAGGCCATGGCCGTGGAGTGGGGCAAATACAATATCAATACGAATGCGATCTGTCCCGGCTATATCGAGACCGAGGTGAACGAGGATTACTTTGCCAGCGAACAGGGCAAGCGCCTGGTCGAACTGCTGCCGCGCAAGCGTCCCGGCAAGCCGGAAGACCTGGACGGCCTGCTGCTGCTGCTGGCGGGCGAGGAATCGCACTTCATCAACGGCGCCATCATCTCGGCCGACGATGGCATGACCGCGCAGTAAGGCGCGGCGGCCCGCGCTGCTTCAGCGCGTGGCGCCGACGCCCATCAGCTTGTGCACCAGCTCCGACGACGTGGAGGCGCTGAACTTGCGCATCAGCTTGGCGCGGTGCATTTCCACCGTGCGCGGCGACAGGTCGGTTTCGCGCGCAATCGCCTTGCTGGTCTTGCCCTCGACCAGGAAGGCGGCAATCTCCCTTTCCCGCGGCGTGAGCTCGGCCGACACCGGCCGCTTCTCCGACACATCCTCGAAAGTCCACACGCCGGCGCCCAGCGGCTCCTGCGGATTCAGGGCGCGGCCCGACACATGGCACCAGAACAGTTCGCCGTTCGCGCGGCGCATGATGCGCTCGTCCGAGTAGCGGCCCCTGGCGTTCATGATGGGGATGATGCGGTCGCCCGTGCGCAGGAATTCGTCCTGCGTGGGGTAAAGGATCTGGAAGGACTTTCCATCGAGGGCGCCGTGGTCGTAGCCGAACATCGAGCTGAGCGCGTCATTGCAGGACTGGATGACGCGGTTCAGCGAAATGCACATGCCGACCGGCGCGAACTTGAAGATTGTCTCGTAGTTAATGGCGTATGATGCGTTCATCTTCAAAGGTTGGCGGTATTTCTACGGTATTGTACTTTGACTCACCGTATTCTATGCTCGGGACGCATGTATAGCACCACTCACCAGATAGAGGAGCACCATGAATAAAATCTACCCAGATGCCAGGTCGGCGCTGGACGGCATCGTAGCGGACGGCCAGATCATCGCCGTCGGCGGTTTCGGCCTGTGCGGCATTCCGGAAGCGCTGATTGCCGCCCTGCGCGATTCGGGCGTGAAGGGCCTGACCGCGATTTCCAATAATGCGGGTGTCGATGGTTTCGGCCTGGGCCAGCTGCTGGAAACGCGCCAGATCAAGAAGATGATTTCGTCCTACGTTGGCGAGAACAAGGAATTCGCGCGCCAGTACCTGGCCGGCGAACTGGAACTGGAATTCACGCCGCAGGGCACGCTGGCTGAAAAGCTGCGCGCCGGCGGTGCGGGCATTCCGGCCTTCTTCACCAAGACCGGCGTGGGCACCATCGTTGCCGACGGCAAGGAAATCCGCGAGTTCGACGGTGAGCAGTATGTGATGGAGCGTTCGCTGGTGGCGGACGTATCGCTGGTCAAGGCCTGGAAGGCCGACAAGGCGGGCAACCTGGTGTTCCGCAAGACCGCGCGCAACTTCAACCCGAACGTGGCGACTGCCGGCAAGGTGTGCGTGGTGGAAGTCGAAGAGATCGTCGAGCTGGGCGAGATCGATCCGGACGCGGTTCATCTGCCAGGCATCTTCGTGCATCGCCTGGTACTGAACGCAACCCCGGAAAAACGCATCGAACAGCGCACCGTGCGTGCGGGCTGAGGAGACAGACATGGCATGGACTCGTGATGAAATGGCCGCGCGCGCGGCAAAAGAACTGCAGGACGGTTTCTACGTCAACCTGGGCATCGGCCTGCCGACCCTGGTGGCGAACTATGTGCCGGACGATGTGGAGGTGTACCTGCAGTCCGAAAACGGCCTGCTGGGCATTGGTCCTTTCCCGACCGAAGCCGAGATCGACGCCGACCTGATCAACGCCGGCAAGCAGACCGTGACTGCGCTGCCCGGCTCCGCCTATTTCAGCTCGGCCGATTCCTTCGGCATGATCCGCGGCGGCAAGATCAACCTGGCCATCCTGGGCGCGATGCAGGTATCCGAAAAGGGCGACCTGGCGAACTGGATGATTCCCGGGAAGATGGTGAAGGGCATGGGCGGCGCGATGGACCTGGTGGCCGGCGTGAAAAAAGTAGTGGTGCTGATGGAGCACGTGGCTACCGCCAAGGATGGCTCGACCTCGCACAAGCTGCTGAAGAAATGCGACCTGCCGCTGACCGGCGTGGGCGTGGTCGATATGGTCATCACCGACCTCGGTGTGATGGAAATCGGCGAAAAGGGCATCAAGGTGACCGAACTGGCGCCGGGCGTGACCCGCGACCAGATCGCTGCCGCCTCCGGTGTCGAGCTGGACTTCTCCGCGCTGTAATCCCCGCCAAAAAAAATGCCCGGTGGATGCCACCGGGCGATTTGTATTCTCTCCCTTTGCCCTGATCAGGTCTTTTCTTGATCCCTTCTTACATCCCTTTTTACATCTGTTTTGACACCCTTTGCTTTACTGACTACTTTGTCAGAATCCTCCGGCTGAGCAAATGATGCAGATGAATCATCGGCGCGGCCAGGGCTAATGCCGGATGGCAATCCTTGTTGTCGCGATGTTTATGGATTAGTCTGTCCTGAACAATTGCTGAGTTGCGAGGTGATATGGAAGAGGTGGAGACGCTGCTGCTGCAGTTGTATGGCGCCGTGAGCGAGATGCCGTCCGCCGATTACCTGGCTTATGCAATGGACCTGTTCCGGCCGGTGCTGGGCTTCGACTCGGCGCGCATCACCACCGTCGATATGCGGGAAGAGGGCATGCTGGTGCGCGGTTCGCTGCTGTACCGGGAACCGTCGAATATGATGCTGGACTGGGCCAGCATCGCCGACAAGGACCTGGTGCTGCACGATGCGCTGGCCCGTCTCGACTCCGCGATTACCTTCCACACCAGCACGCGCTACCAGGGCAGGGAATACGCCATCATGCGCGACTACGCGGAGCGCTATGAACACCGCAATGGCATCGTGCAGATCCTGCGCGACCCCGGCACCAGCTATCTGAACGGCGTGGCCCTGTACCGCGCCAGGGACGATGCGCAGTTCAGCGAAGCCGAGCGGCAGCGCGCGCAGCGTGCGATTCCGCACCTGCTGGAAGCGGTCAGGCTGAACCGGCTGCTGGGCGAGCAACCGCTGTCGGCCGAGCGGCAAGGGCGGATGGCGATCGCCGCGCAGAACGGAAGGCTGCATTACTGCGGTCCGGCCTTCGAATCGATGATGCAGCTGGAATGGCCGGACTGGCGTCCGCCGCGGCTGCCGCGCACGCTGGTCGATGGCCTGTCGGCCGGCGCCACGCAGCGCTTCCAGGGACGGCACTCGATCTTCTGCTCCACCCTGGTCGGTGAGCGGCTGTTCGTGCGGGTGCGCCGGCATTCGCAGCTGGAGCTGCTGGCGCCGCGCGAGCGGGAAGTAGCCCGGCTTTATGGCCGCGGCCAGACCTACAAGGAAATCGCGCGCGAGCTGGGCCTGGCGCCGGCCACGGTGCGCAACACCTTGCAGCACGTGTACCAGAAGCTGGCCATCGGCAGCAAGACGCAGCTGGCGGGCGTGATCGCGGCGGCCGGCGCATGACGGGCCGCGTGTTCTACCTGCACGGCGGACCCGGCTTCAGCACGGTCTTCGAGCGCGAGCGCTTTCCCGATGCGCGCCATGTGCACTGGTGGCAGCAGCCGCCAGCTGCGCCGCGCTCGATGCGCCCGTATCAGGATTTGCAGGATGCCGCGCTGGACGAGTTCGGGCGCTTCGTGAGCGCGCACGCGGCGCCGCAGCCGGTAACGGTGCTGGCCAGTTCCTTCGGCGCGCAACTGGCGCTGCACCTGGCGCGCCATGCGCCGCAGTCCATCGGGCGCATCGTGCTGCTGGCGCCGACCTGGAATCCCGAACTGTCGCTGCTGCGCCTTGCGCGGCGCGTGCTGGCGCGGCCGGTGCTGGCGCTGCGCGCATCGCACGCGCTGACGAAAGCGCTGGCAGCCCATGCGCGCACGCCCGACCGCACCCGCTTCTGGGATGTGATGGCGGCGCTGTGGCAAATACCGGATGTGCCGCTGATGTACTTCGCTCCTGAGGCGGAGCAGGCTGCGCAGCGCTTCCTGCAGCTTCTTGCGCAACCCGGCAATTTCGATGCACGCAGTTCCGCCGCCATCTCCGACGACTTTGCCGCGCTGGGCAGCGAGCCGGTGCGCCATTCCTTTGCCGGCCCGGTCAGCATCCTCTTTGGCGCGCACGACCCGCTGGCCGCTCCGGCTACGGACGGGCCGATATGGCGCACCATCTTCCCCCAGGCCGAATTGCGCATGGCGCCAAGCGGCCATTTCCCGTTGCTGGAAGGCTCGCTGGAAGACTGCCTGAAATAGAGAAAGCCCCGGACCTTGCGGCGCGGGGCTTTGGGTACAACTGGTATCGCTTACTTGGCGACGGCTGCTTCTTCGGCCGCGGCAGCGTCGGACTCGGCGTGCAGGTTGTCGGTCAGCGGGGTCGGGTTGGCCAGCTCTTTCTTCAGCTGTTCGCGATCCAGCTCGCCTTCCCAGTTTGCCACCACGATCGAGGCCACGCCGTTGCCAACGAAGTTGGTCAGCGCGCGGCATTCGGACATGAAGCGGTCGATACCCAGGATCAGTGCCATGCCGGCCACCGGGATCGTCGGCACCACGGCCAGGGTCGCTGCCAGGGTGATGAAGCCCGCGCCGGTAATGCCGGACGCGCCCTTCGAAGTCAACATGGCCACGCCGAGGATAGTCAGTTCCTGGGTCAGGGTCAGGTCGGTGTTGGTTGCCTGTGCGACGAACAGGGCGGCCATCGTCATGTAGATGTTGGTGCCGTCCAGGTTGAAGGAGTAGCCGGTCGGAACCACCAGGCCCACCACCGACTTCGAGGCGCCCAGTTTTTCCAGCTTGCGCATCAGCGATGGCAGGGCGGACTCGGAAGACGAGGTGCCCAGCACGATCAGCAGTTCTTCCTTGATGTACAGGATGAAGCGGCCGATGGAGAAGCCGGTGAACTTGGCGACCGAACCCAGAACGATGAACACGAACAGGAAGCAGGTCAGGTAGAAGGAACCCATCAGCTTGGCCAGCGGCAGCAGGGAAGCGATACCGTACTTGCCGATGGTGAAGGCCATGGCGCCGAATGCACCCAGCGGAGCAACCTTCATGATGATGTTGACCATGCCGAAGAAGGCGTGCGACACCTCGTCGATCAGCTTGGTCACGGGACGGCCACGCTCGCCCAGCAGGGACAGCGCGAAGCCGAACAGGATTGCCACCAGCAGCACCTGCAGGATGTCGCCCTTGGCAAAGGCGTCAAACACGGTGTTCGGGATGATGTTCATCACGAAGTCCACGGTGGACTGGTGCTTGGCTTTTTCGGTGTACTGGGCGATGGCCTTGGTGTCCAGGGTGGCCGGGTCGGCATTGAAGCCGTGGCCAGGCTGGATGATATTGGCCACGAACAGGCCAATGACCAGGGCGAAGGTGGATACCACCTCGAAGTAGATCAGCGCCTTGCCGCCGACGCGGCCGATTTTCTTCACGTCCTGCATATTGGCAATGCCAGATACCACAGTACAGAAGATCACGGGAGCGATGATCATCTTGATCAGTTTAATGAAGCCGTCGCCGAGGGGTTTCATGGCGACTGCGTCGTCGGGCACATAGATCCCGAGCATCACGCCCAGGAAAATGGCGAACAGAACCTGTACGTACAGGATCTTGTAGAAGGGTTTTTTCATGGTGAACCTCTTTAGTCTCCGATAGTCTCATCATCGCAAACCATTTGCGTTATAACCATTGTGATTATCCGCATTGTGGAAAACCACAATATAATCGCGGCATGCCACTTCAAGCCTATCTCGATACCTTCCCCGAACTCGCCGGCGGCGTGTTCGCCCACGAATCCTCGCAAATCATCGGCGACGTGCAGATCGGCCCGAACTCCTCGGTCTGGTGCAATACGGTGCTGCGCGGGGACGTCAATACCATCATAGTAGGCGAGTGCAGCAATGTGCAGGACTTCGCGATGTGCCATGTGTCGCACAAGACGCCGTCCAGGCCGGGCGGCTCGCCTTTGCGCATCGGTAATTATGTGACCATCGGCCATTCGGTGCTGCTGCACGGCTGTACCATCGGCGACGAATGCCTGATCGGCATGGGTTCGATCATCATGGATGATGTGGTGATCGAGAAGAACGTGATGGTCGGCGCGGGCAGCCTGGTGGCGCCGGGCAAGGTGCTGAAGTCGGGCGGCCTGTACGTGGGACGTCCGGCGATCCGCGTGCGCGACCTGACCGAGGCCGAGATTGCCTATCTGCGCTATTCGGCCGAGCACTATGTGCGGGTAAAGAACAATTACCAGGCAACGCCGGCGCGCGATCCGGCCGCAGCGGCCGGTGCTTGAGTTTCGTGCCGGCGACCTGGACCAGGCCGCAGCGGCGCACGGCCGCATCGCTGAGCTGGATGCCTGCCGCGGCGCGGACGGCTACCGTGCGCGCATCGGCAACGCCGATTTTCTGGCGTTGATTGCGCTGGACGATGGCGTGCCGGTCGGCTTCAAGCTCGGCTACGCACCGGATTCCTCCACTTTCTACAGCTGGCTCGGCGGCGTCGATAGCGCTGTCCGTGGCCACGGAATCGCCTCGCGATTGCTGGCGATGCAGGAAGAAATCGTGGCGGCGCGTGGCTATACGCAGTTGCGGGTGAAATCCATGAACCGCTACCCGTCGATGCTGCGCCTGCTCATCAAGAACGGCTACCAGATCATTGGCATCGAACACCCCGGCTCGCCCGACAGCGCCAAAATTCTTTTCTCCAAGCCCCTGTGACCTTCATTCTCCTGCTCAAGCTATTCCTGGTGCCATCCCTTATCTATGCGGTAACGCTGGCTGGAAGGCGCTGGGGGCCGGGCGTAGCGGGCTGGCTTTCCGCTTTTCCGATTGTCTCCGGTCCGATTTTGCTGACGATCACCTTGGAGCAGGGCGCTCCGTTTGCGGCCGCGGCGGCTGAAGGCACTTTGCTGGCGGTGGTCGCGATTCTGGTGTTCAGCCTTGCCTATGCCTGGGCTGCGACGTGCAACGGGGTGCAGGGCTCCATGATCTGGGCGCTGCTGGCTTATGCGGCGGCCGTGGCCGGGCTGCAGGCGCTGAAGCCGTCGTTGCCGCTGTGTTTCGGGATCGTGATAGGCGCGCTATTGGCTGCGCCACGCCTGTTTCCGCCAATGGAAGCGGCGTCGCGCGCACCGTCGGCCGGGGCCGGCGATCTGCCGTGGCGCATGCTGGCCGGCGCCATTCTGGTGCTGACGGTAACGCTGATTGCGTCGCGTATCGGCGCAAGGCTGAGCGGCTTCTTTGCGATGTTTCCAGTCATGAGCACAGTGCTGGTCGGCTTCTCGCACCTGCGTTCGGGACCTGGTTTTGCCGTGTCCCTGCTGCGCGGGATGGTGTTCGGCTATTACGCCTTTGCCGTATTTTGCCTGACGCTGGCCGTTCTGCTGCGCCAGCAGCCGCTGGCGCTGGCTTTCGGCTCCGCCTTCCTGTGTGCGCTGCTGGTACAGATAGCCATGAAACGCATCATGGCTATGCCGAAGCTGCGCCTGAACTGAATCAGGCAGGCAGGGTGAGGGGTTTTGCCGGGTCCAGGCGGCCGGACAGCCAGAGTGCGACATTGCTGATATAGCGCTGGGTCGAGCGCAGCGCGCCGGGCGTGGTCGCCAGGGAATTGCCGGGGGCTTCGCTGACGAAGTCGGGGCAGCCGGCGGCCGGGTCCAGGTTATAGTCCGCGAAATGGTGGAAGGTCGATTGCGCAATCGCCGGGCCGTGGCCGGCCGACTTCTCGATGGCGACGGCAATGTTGAAGCAGTTGCCGGTGACTTTGCTGCAGCCACCCGCAATCACGCGCATGGCCGGGTTGCCGTCCGGTGCGCAGACCGCGCCTTCGTGCGGATGGGCGGGCAGGTAGCGCACCGCGCCGCCTTCCGCTTCCGGTGCGCGCAGGACAGGGTGCATCTCGCCCAGGATAGTGATTTCCTGCGCATCGCCATTGGCGCCCGAGTGGTAGTTCGGCCACAGGATATACGAGGTCTCGCGGTCGTCCGGCGCGCAGGCGGGATCGTCGGGCGAACCGTCGCGGGTATGGAACAGATGCACGTCGCCGATATTTGCTACCGTGCACAGCGAACTGCCGAGGTCCATGTGGTCGCGCGTGACCATCAGGCCGCCGCCGCGATGATGGAAGGCCGACAGGCCGGCGCAGTCTTCCTTGTGCAGGCCATTGCCGACATCGACCGCAAACACCCACACCTGGTCGAAATCGGATTGCGCCAGTGTCGAGAGCACGGGGTCGGGCGCGCCGACCGGGCCGCGGTCGCGCGCCGTTACTTCGAACAGGCGTTCGCCGTCGGCGCCGCGCAGTCCGGACAGGAATTCGCGCAGCATCGAAAAGCGCCCGATATGCCAATCGTTGACGGTTGGCTCGATGGTGGTTTGCAGTAGGATTTTAATTGGCTTGCTCATTTCGGAGTCCTGGCGATTGATTCACCATGAGAATAAGGAAATGATAGCAGTGGCGCCAGATCCGTGCTGATAACTACGCTGTTGCCATCGCGGCACCAATCGCAGGGAGAGGGCGCTGCCGGCCGGCAGCGCCGTACGGCTTATTGGGCGACCCAGCCGCCGTCCATATTCCATGCCACGCCGCGCACCTGCTTGGCCGCGTCGCTGCAAAGGAAGACGGCCAGGCCGCCGAGTTCTTCCGGCGTGACAAATTCGCCGGATGGCTGCTTGTCGGCGAGCAGGGCGTGCTTGGCGTCCTCGTTGGACAGGCCATCCTTTGCGGCGCGGTCATCGACCTGTTTCTGCACCAGCGGCGTCAGCACGAAGCCGGGGCAGATGGCGTTGCAGGTCACGCCCGTTTGCGCCAGTTCCAGCGCGGTCACCTTGGTCAGGCCGACCAGGCCGTGCTTGGCCGCGACGTAGGCCGACTTGCCGGCCGAGCCGACCAGTCCATGCGCCGACGCCAGGTTGATGATGCGTCCCCAGCCCGTTTTTTTCATGTGCGGGATGGCCAGGCGCGAGGTGTGGAAGGCCGAGGTCAGATTGATGGCAATGATGGCATCCCATTTCTCGACCGGGAATTCATCCACGTTCGCCACGTACTGGATGCCGGCGTTATTCACCAGCACATCGACGCCGCCGAAGCGAGCCGCCGCGTAGGCGAACATGTCCTCGATCTGCGCCGGCTTGGTCATGTCGGCGCCGGAATAGCCGGTCAGTACGCCGAACTCCCTGGCCACGTCGGCCTGCAGCTTCTCGATTTCGGCGGCGTCGCCAAAGCCGTTGAACAGGATATTGGCGCCTTCGGCGGCGAGCGAACGGGCGATGCCCAGGCCGATGCCGGAGGTGGAACCGGTTACCAAGGCAGTCTTGCCGCGCAGCGTAGTGCTAGTCATGGATGTCCTCTAAGGGTCAAAGTTGTCTGGTAGATTACACTTCTAAAGATTTTAAGCGTAAGCCAAGGTAAAATGTAGCCCAAAAAGTAATACCACGCGAGGGATAGAGGAATGATCGAAGCAAAAATAAAGTCGGTTCAGTGCATCTCCTTGTCTGGCCTGCACCAGATGGTCTATAAGGAATGGGGCGAGGATGATAATCCCAACGTGCTGGTATGCGCGCACGGCGTGACGCGCGTGGCGGACGATTTCGACAGCCTGGCGCGCGCCCTGAGCAAGGAATACCGCGTGGTCTGTCCGGACATCGTCGGCCGCGGCCGTTCCGGCAAACTGCGCAACGCGCAGCTGTACCGCATCCCGCAATACGTGAGCGATATGGTCACGCTGCTGGCGCGCGTGCTGGCCAACGGCGAACGCCAGAGCGTGGACTGGTTCGGCACCTCGATGGGCGGCCTGATCGGCATGGGGCTGGCCTCGCTGCCGGATAGTCCCGTCAGCAGGCTTGTATTAAACGATATCGGCCCCACATTGGATGCTCTTGCCGTGCAGCGCATCGGCGACTACATCGGCCAGGAGGTGCGCTTCCCGAGCTTTGACGTGGGCGCGAAATTCATCCGCGACGTGTCCGAACCTTTCGGTCCGCACACCGACGAGGAATGGCTCAAGCTCGCACGCGACGTGCTGCGCGAGGACAAGGATGGCAACTGGGTGCGCCACTACGACATGGGCCTGGCCCTGCCGTTCCAGTCCGTCACGCCGGAGTCGGCCAAGGCCGACGAGGCCGCGCTGTGGGCCGCATACGACGCCATCCGCTGCCCGACGCTGCTGGTGCGCGGCGAGAAGTCAGACCTGCTGTCGCGCGAAACGGCGCAGGCCATGACCCAGCGCGGACCGAAGGCGCGCCTGGTTGAAATCGCAGGTGTCGGCCATGCGCCGACCTTCCTGCATGACGACCAGATCGCCATCGCCAAGGATTTTTTGTTGAACCACTAAGAGAACCGCATGGAAATCAAACGCTTTCACGTAGGTAAACGCCTGTCCGAAATCGCCGTCCACAATGGCACGATTTACCTGGCCGGCCAGATCGCCGAAAAGACCGATGTCGGCATCCAGGAACAGACCCGCGAAGTGCTGGGCCATATCGACCGCCTGCTGGCCGAAGCCGGCAGCGACAAGACCAGCATCCTCTCCACCCAGATCTACATCTCGGACATGGCCAATTTCCCCGGCATGAACGAAGTGTGGGACAGCTGGGTAGTGCAGGGCGCCACCCCGCCGCGCGCCACCGTGGAAGCAAAGCTGGCCAATCCGGCCTGCCTGGTTGAAGTCGTTGTGGTGGCAGCACAGAAGTAATTCCGTTTCAGAAGGCAGGTAATATGGTTTCAATCGCGGCTCTCAACAGCGCTACGTCGGACCAGCTCGTGCAGGGCTTGTCCGCCGACGACGGGGCCCGCATGCTGGCGGCGCTGGACTATGCCAGCGAAGCTTATGCGGGCAGGAAGAATCCCTACGGACAGGATGCGTTCGAATTTTCCGTGGGCGTGGCCAGCACGCTGGCCTTCCTGCGCAGCGACGTGGAAACCCGTATTGCCGGCCTGGTGTTCGAACTCACCCTGATCGACGCCGATACCGCGCCTGCCATCGAGCCGCGTTTCGGCGGCGAGGTGGCGGAGCTGGTCACCGGCGTGCGCCAGCTGATCCGCCTGCGCGAACTGACGCAGACCGCGTCCGGCAGTGCGGGGCGCAGCAAGACCGCGGTACAGCAGGCCGTGGCGCAGGTGGAATCGCTGCGCAAGATGCTGCTGGCCATGGCCACCGATATGCGCGTGGTGCTGGTGCGTCTCGCATCCTGCTGCACCACCTTGCGCTACTTCGCCGACATCAAGCTGTTCAACGAAATGACGCGCGCCTTCGGCCGCGAAACGCTGGACCTGTATGCGCCGCTGGCCAACCGTCTCGGCATCTGGCAGATCAAGTGGGAGCTGGAAGACCTGTCGTTCCGCTTCATCGAGCCCGAGACCTACAAGCGCGTGGCGAAGATGCTGGAAGAGAAGCGCATGATGCGAGAGAGCTTCGTATCGTCGTCGATCGAACGTTTGCAATCGGAGCTGAAGGCGGCGGGGATTGAAGCCGACGTGTCGGGACGCCCCAAGCACATCTATTCGATCTGGAAGAAGATGCGCGGCAAGGAGCTCGATTTCACGGAGCTGTACGACGTGCGCGCCTTTCGCGTGATCGTGCCGGACGTGAAGACCTGCTACACCGTGCTGGGCGTGGTGCACAATATCTGGACCCCGATCCCGAAAGAATTCGACGATTACATTTCCCGTCCCAAGCCGAACGGCTACCAGTCGCTGCACACGGTGGTGACGGCGGACGATGGCCGTCCCCTCGAAGTGCAGATCCGCACCCAGGAGATGCACAGCTTTGCCGAATACGGCGTGGCGGCGCACTGGCGCTACAAGGAGGAGGGCGGCTCCAATTTCAAGGGCCAGCAATACGACGAGAAAATCGCCTGGCTGCGCCAGCTGCTGGCCTGGAAGACCGAAGTGGCGGACGCGGTGGTCGGCAACGAAGACCAGCAGCGCGAGTGGGTCGAGAAGCTGAAGGCGACCTCGCTCGACGACCGCATCTTCGTGCTGACGCCGCAGGCGCGCGTGATCGAGCTGCCGGTCGGCGCCACGCCGATCGACTTTGCGTATCACCTGCACAGCGACGTGGGTCACCGCTGCCGCGGTGCGAAGATCGACGGCGTGATGGTGCCGCTGAATACGCCGCTGAAGAGCGGGCAGTCGTGCGAGATCATTACCGCCAAGGGCGCGCCGGGCACCGCGGGTCCTTCGCGCGACTGGCTGAGTCCCGAATACACGGTCAGTTCGCGCACCCGTTCCAAGGTGCGGGCTTGGTTCCACGCCATCGACATGGAGGCGACCTTGTCGTCCGGCCGCTCGCTGGTGGAAAAGTCGCTGCAGCGCGAAGGCAAGACGGCAGTCAATCTGGAGTCGCTGGCGCAGAAGCTGGGCTTTACCAAGGTCGATGATCTGTTCCTGGCTGTCGGCAAGGATGAATTCAGCCTGCGCCACGTGGAGCAGGCGCTGCACGAGCCGGCCGAATCGGAAGAGACGGGCGACCAGGTTGCCGTCAACAAGAGCCGCGCTTCGAGCGTGGAGCAGGGGGCCAAGTCGGGCGTGCTGGTGGTGGGGACGGACGGTTTGATGACCCAGCTGGCGCGCTGCTGCAAGCCGGCGCCGCCGGACCCGATTGTCGGCTTCGTCACGCGCGGCAAGGGCGTATCGATTCACCGCGCCTCGTGCAAGAACTTCGCCGAGATGCGCGCCAAGGCGCCGGAGCGGGTGATCGTGACGGCCTGGGGCAATGCGCGGACGGACACGGTGTACCCGGTCGATCTGTTTGTGCTGGCGGGCGACCGTCAGGGGCTGCTGCGCGACATCTCCGAGATTTTCTCGCGCGAGAAGATCAATGTGATTGGCGTGAACACCCAGTCCGCCAAGGGCCAGGCGCGCATGACGTTCACGGCCGAAGTCGGCGCAACTGCCCAGCTGCAGAAGGCGCTCTCCGCCATTGCCGAGGTCAACGGCGTCATCGAAGCCCGCCGCGCCTAACCTCCCTGGGGTCAGATCCGACATTCGGACACGAACTCGGCCGCAGCCCGCTCCCTCTGAGGAAGTCCTGTGTGCGACCGTGGCGCGAGCTCGTGACTCCGGATGAGCCTGATTGCTAATGGCAGCAGCTGCCCCATTTGCCAGGTTTTTTGGATAGTTCTGCTACTACGCTTGGGCTCGTGTCCGAATGTCGGATCTGACCCCACGGTGGCGGGGCGGGTTAGGCGACCTCGGCCTGAAGCGTGATGTGATCAATGCCGTGGCGTGAGCGCAGCAGGGTCTTTACGTCGTCCAGGATGCGCGGCCAGGAGGTGAGGTCGCATATCTGCAGATGGCCGATCAGCGCCGGCTGTCCCGGCGTCATGTCCCAGACGTGCAGGTCGTGCACGGAAAGCACGCCGTCAATCGCCGACAGGTCGGCGCCAATCTTCACATAGTCCACGCCATCCGGCACGCCTTCCATCAGGTGGTGATAGGACTCGCGCAGCACGCCCAGCGTGGACTTCAGCATCAGCATCGACACGAATATCGACAGCAACGGGTCGATCTGCATCCAGCCCGTCCACAGGATCACGGCGCCGGCAATCAGCGCGGCCACGGACCCCAGCAGATCGCCCATCACATTCACCAGCGCGGCGCGGGTATTCATATTGCCCTGGTCGCGCGACAGCACAAACGCCACCACGATATTGATCGCCAGGCCAATGCCGGCCACGATCAGCACCGTGCTGCCATGAACTTCCTGCGGCGCGGTAAAGCGCTGCACTGCCTCGAAGACAATCCACGCCACCACCGCCAGCAAGGCAATGCCGTTGACAAAGGCAGCAAGCGCTTCGGCGCGTCCATAGCCAAAGGAGTAGCGCGCTGAAGGGCGACGCTTGGCAATCAACTGTGCCAGCAAGGCCAGCCCCAGCGAGGCCGCATCCGTCACCATATGCCCCGCATCGGAAATCAGGGCCAGCGAATTGGCCAGAAAGCCCGTCACGACTTCAACCACGGCAAAGCCCAGCGTCAGCGCCAGTGCGATGGAGAGCGCTGCCTGGCTGCGGTGCTCGTTGAAATGTGCGTGCTGTGCATCGCCCTCGAGGTGGGCGTGCAGATGGGCGGAAGAGGGCGGGTTTTCAGTGTGCATGGCGCTCAGAATATAGCACGGGGAAATTTCACAATGTTTTCATGGGAAAATACTTGTCATCCCACAAGCGCGTCTCTATAATGCTGGTCTTCGGGCGGTTAGTTCAGCTGGTTAGAATACTTGGTCGACATCCAAGGGGTCGCAGATTCGAATTCTGCACCGCCCACCAGAACACTATAGTAATATTGCAAAAGACAACGGGCGGTTAGTTCAGCTGGTTAGAATACTTGGTCGACATCCAAGGGGTCGCAGATTCGAATTCTGCACCGCCCACCAGATACTTTGTAAGAGCGAGAAAGGCACACCGGTTATGACACCGCGAACTACCATGATGGTTGGTGAGTGACGCTAGTCGATCGGCTTTCTATTGCTTGTTCAATTGAAAAAAACGCGGCTAGTCCGCGTTTTTTTTCGTCCGTATTTTCCCTATATATCCGTAGTACCTTCTTCTGGAGATCATGATGGTTTCAGTCCGACTGCCCGACGGCTCCATCCGTCAATTCGAAGCGCCCGTCACCGTGGCTCAGGTGGCGTCCAACATCAGCACCAGCCTGGGTAAAGCCGCGCTGGCAGGCAAGGTCGATGGCAAGGTGGTCGATACCTCCTTCCTGATCGACAGGGATTCCGACGTCGCCATCGTGACCGACAAGGATCCGGAAGGCCTGGACGTCATCCGCCACTCGACCGCCCACTTGCTGGCCTACGCGGTCAAGGAACTGTTCCCAGATGCGCAGGTAACCATCGGCCCGGTCATCGACAACGGCTTCTACTACGACTTCAGCTACAAGCGTCCGTTCACCCCGGACGACCTGGCGGCGATCGAGAAAAAGATGGCCGAGCTGGCGAAGAAGGATGAGCAGGTGACCCGCAAGGTCCTGCCGCGCGACGAGGCCGTGGCCTACTTTAAGTCCATCAACGAACATTACAAGGCCGAGATCATTGCCTCGATCCCGGCCAATGAAGACGTGTCCCTGTACAGCGAAGGCGGTTTCACCGACCTGTGCCGCGGCCCGCACGTGCCGTCCACCGGCAAGCTGAAAGTGTTCAAGCTGATGAAGCTGGCCGGCGCTTATTGGCGCGGCGACTCGAAAAACGAAATGCTGCAGCGTGTGTATGGCACCGCCTGGGCCAGGAAGGAAGACCAGGAGCAGTACCTGCACATGCTGGAAGAGGCCGAGAAGCGCGACCACCGCAAGCTGGGCAAGCAGCTGGACCTGTTCCACTTCCAGGACGAAGCGCCGGGCCTGATCTTCTGGCACCCGAAAGGCTGGACCATCTGGCAGCAGGTGGAGCAGTACATGCGCCGCAAGTACCAGGAAAACGGCTACGACGAAGTCAAGGCGCCGCAGATCCTGGACCGCAGCCTGTGGGAAAAGACCGGCCACTGGGAGAACTACCGCGAGAATATGTTCACCACCGAGTCCGAGAACCGTTCCTACGCGCTGAAGCCGATGAACTGCCCGGGTCACGTGCAGATTTATAACAGCGGCCTGCATTCCTACCGCGATTTGCCGCTGCGTTACGGCGAGTTCGGCCAGTGCCACCGCAACGAATCTTCGGGCGCGCTGCACGGCGTGATGCGCGTGCGCGGCTTCACCCAGGATGATGGCCACATCTTCTGTACCGAAGAGCAGATCGAGTCCGAAGTGACGGCCTTCCATTCGCAGGCGATGGAAGTGTACAAGGATTTCAAGTTCGACAGCATCGATGTGAAGCTGGCGCTGCGTCCGGATAGCCGCATCGGCTCCGATGAGGTGTGGGACGAGGCCGAAGAAGCGCTGCGCTCCGCGCTGCGCGCCTGCGGCGTGACCTGGACCGAGCTGCCGGGCGAGGGTGCGTTCTACGGCCCGAAGATCGAGTACCACCTGAAGGATTCGCTGGGCCGTCCATGGCAGGTCGGCACCATGCAGGTCGATTTCTCCATGCCGGGCCGTCTGGGCGCGGAATATGTGGCTGTTGACAACACCCGCAAGACCCCGGTCATGCTGCACCGGGCCATCGTCGGTTCGCTGGAGCGCTTCATTGGTATCCTGATCGAGAACCATGCCGGCGCGATGCCGATGTGGCTTGCACCTGTGCAAGTATCGATTCTCAACATCAGCGATGCGCAGGCGGATTACTGTAAAGACCTTGCTGCCAAGCTGAAAAAGCTGGGGTTCCGCGTGGATGCTGATTTGCGCAACGAGAAGATCACGTATAAAATACGTGAACATTCCGTCCAAAAACTGCCGTACATCCTGGTTGTCGGCGATAAAGAGCGGGATGCCAACACCGTGGCCGTGCGTGCCCGGGGCAATGTCGATCTGGGCGTCATGTCCATCGATGCCCTGGTGGAGCGACTCCAGCAAGATGTCGCTACCAAAGCCTGATGCGGGACTACTCCGCAACCGGCCAGCAAACAAACATTAAAGGAAACTGCAATAGCTACTGACAAGTCACATCGCATCAATGGCGAGATCACCTACCCCGAAATGCGTCTGTCGGGTGTGGAAAATGAACCGCTGGGCATCGTGAGCCTGGCCGAAGCCTTCCGCCTGGCGGAAGAGGCCAATGTGGACCTGGTGGAAATCGCGCCGAACGCGGTTCCGCCGGTTTGCCGCCTCATGGACTACGGCAAGTTCAAGTATTCGGAGCAGAAGAAGGCGCACGAAGCCAAGTTGAAGCAGAAGGTAATTTCGGTCAAGGAAGTCAAATTCCGTCCGGGCACCGACGATGGCGACTACAACATCAAGCTGCGCAACCTGATCAAGTTCCTGGAAGACGGTGACAAGACCAAGATCACCCTGCGTTTCCGCGGTCGTGAAATGGCTCACCAGGACATTGGCATGCGCATGCTCGAGCGTCTGAAAGCCGACCTGGAGCCGCATGGCCAGGTTGAGCAGTTCCCGAAAATGGAAGGCCGCCAGATGATCATGGTTCTGGCGCCGAAAAAGAAGAAGTAATTCTTCTCGCTTCCCGCAGTAAGCAAAAAAGGCCAGCCAATCGCGCTGGCCTTTTTCATTGGCTTGCCGCGGCCGCCTCCTGTGGCATGAGGCACGATCGCTTGTGCCTGACCTTGTGCTGCACTCCGGTACTGCTTAATAAAAATTCGGCTGGGAACATAATCTTCGATTGCTAATGTTGTATGGCGGCAATAGATTAGGCATCCCTACCGCGAAGCATGGATGATTCCCTTGTGCTTGCACTATTTTATGGCTTATTTATGCCAGTAAGTGGCGTGCGGATTTGCCCGCATACCTGAATTCTCGCCGGTGCTGCGAGTGCGGGCTCGATGTTGGAATATGTGGCCATTCTCATTAATGCGTTGGTAAATGCAATTGCGATGGCCCTTGCTTGAGAACACGGGCCGATAGGTGGAGGTGCATCCAGGCAGAGCTTCGAGCGGAGTTGCCATTTCGGCGGTGCGCCGAGTCAATCTGCTGACCGGTAGTGTGATTTCCCGAACACTGTGCTACAATCCGAGGTTCCCGTGAGAGCAGGCACCGAAAGCGCAGCGTAGGGCTGCCACCTGCAATCCGGTCATGTTTGGAGCATTCACATGCCAAAAATGAAAACCAAGAGCAGCGCGAAAAAGCGTTTCCGCGTTCGCCCAGGTGGCACCGTTAAGTCCGGTATGGCGTTCAAGCGTCACATCCTGACCAAAAAGACCACCAAAAACAAGCGTCAACTGCGTGGCACCCGTAACATCAATGCGTCGGACGTGACTAGCGTTCTGCGTATGATGCCGTCCGCTTAATCTCACACTCATTTAAGGAGCTACTATGCCTCGAGTAAAACGTGGGGTTACTGCGCGTGCCCGTCATAAGAAAGTACTGAATCTGGCCAAGGGTTACCGCGGTCGTCGCAGCAAGGTTTACCGTATTGCCAAGCAAGCAGTTATGCGCGCTGGCCAGTACGCATACCGCGACCGTCGTAACAAGAAGCGCGTCTTCCGCGCCCTGTGGATCACCCGTATCAACGCGGCTTCCCGCGAACACGGCCTGACCTACAGCGTGTTCATGAACGGCCTGAAAAAGGCTGCGATTGAACTGGACCGTAAGGTCCTGGCTGATATGGCTGTGATGGACAAGCCTGCATTTGCAGCGATTGTCAACGTCGTCAAAGCCAAGATCGCTGCTTAATTGCCAGTGATGTGCGCTGCCTTCGGGCAGCGCTCATAAGAAGCGGGACATGGTGCGAGCCAGGTCCCGTTTTTAATTTCCAAAACAGGAAAACAGTCGGATGAACTCCCTCGAACAACTCGTCGTCTCCGCGCAGGCTGACTTTATCGCCGCCGCAGACGCTGCCGCACTCGAAAACGCGAAAGCCAAGTACCTTGGCAAGACCGGACAGATTACCGAAATGATGAAGGGCCTGGGCAAGCTGGCTCCGGAAGAGAAGAAAGCCCAGGGCGCCCTGATCAACGCCGCCAAGGTGCAGATCGAAGACGCGCTGACCGCGCGCCGTGACGCCCTGGCCGAAGCCCAGCTCCAGCAACGCCTGAGCGGCGAAGCGATCGACGTGACCATGCCAGGCCGCGGCCGCGCCAAGGGCGGCATCCATCCTGTGATGCGTACCTGGGAACGCGTGGAAGCGATCTTCCGCTCGATCGGTTTCGATGTTGCCGGCGGTCCCGAGATCGAGAATGACTGGACCAATTTCACCGCCCTGAACTCGCCCGAGAACCATCCGGCCCGTTCGATGCAGGATACCTTCTACATTGAAGGCAACGACTCCGAAGGCAAGCCGCTGCTGCTGCGTACCCACACTTCGCCGATGCAGGTGCGCTATGCGCGCAGCCATACGCCGCCGATCAAGGTGATCGCGCCGGGCCGTACCTACCGTGTCGATTCCGATGCGACCCACTCGCCGATGTTCCACCAGGTTGAAGGCCTGTGGATCGCCGAGAATATTTCCTTCGCCGACCTGAAGGGCGTGTACCTGAACTTCGTGAAGGCTTTCTTTGAGACGGATGATCTGCAAGTGCGCTTCCGTCCTTCGTATTTCCCGTTTACCGAACCGTCGGCGGAGATCGATATCGCTTTCGGCAGCGGTCCGCTGAAGGGGCGCTGGCTTGAGGTGTCCGGTTCGGGGCAGGTGCATCCGAACGTGGTGCGCAACTTTGGTCTCGACCCGGAGAAGTATATCGGCTTCGCGTTCGGCTCCGGCCTGGAGCGCCTGACGATGCTGCGCTACGGCGTCAATGACCTGCGCCTGTTCTACGAGGGCGATCTGCGCTTCCTGAAGCAGTTCAACTAAAACCTCACACCGGGGTCAGACCCATGGGGTCTGACCCTTGGGCCGTACCCCTTGGGTCCGGCCCCGGGTTTAGGTTTAGGGTTTAAACAAAATAACGAAGAAGGCAACCAAGACTATGCAATTCTCCGAAAACTGGCTGCGCACCATGGTCGATCCGAAGATGACTTCGGATGAACTGGCGCATATGCTGACCATGTCCGGCCTCGAAGTGGAAGAGGTCGATCCTGTTGCTCCGCCATTCTCCAACGTGGTCGTGGGCCATGTGCGCGAAATGGCCAAGCACCCGAATGCCGACCGCCTGAACGTCTGCCAGGTGGACGTGGGTACCGGCACGCTGCTGAACATCGTGTGCGGCGCGCCCAATGTGCGCCCCGGCCTGAAGGTCGTGTGCGCGATGGCCGGCGCGGTGCTGCCGCCGGGCGCCGACGGCAAACCGTTTGAAATCAAGGTCGGCCAGCTGCGCGGCGTCGAGTCGCAGGGCATGCTGTGCTCCGCCAGGGAACTGAAGCTGTCGGAAGAGGGCAGCGGTCTGCTGGAGCTGCCGGACGATGCGCCGGTCGGCAAGAACTTCCGCGATTACTGGGCATTGAACGATCTGAAGTTCACCATCAAGCTGACGCCGAACAAGGCCGATTGCCTGTCCGTGCTGGGCGTGGCGCGCGAAGTGTCCGCGCTGACCGGCTCGCCGCTGACTGCGCCGCAGTCGCAGGCCGCAAGCGTCAACACCGATGAAAAACTGGCCGTGAAAATCAGTGCGCCGGATTTGTGCGGCCGTTTCGCAGGCCGCGTGATCCGCGGCCTGAACGCGAAGGCGCAAACACCGGAGTGGATGAAGCAGCGCCTGGAGCGCTCGGGCCAGCGTCCGGTGTCGGCGCTGGTGGACATTTCCAACTATGTGATGCTGGAACTGGGCCGTCCATCGCACGTCTTCGATCTGGACAAGATCCACGGTTCGCTGGATGTCCGCTGGGGCAGGAAGGGCGAGCAGCTCAAGCTCCTGAACGGCAACACCATCGAAGTCGATGAGTGGGTCGGCGTGATCGCCGACGAGAAGGAACTGGAATCGCTGGCCGGCATCATGGGCGGCGACGCCACCGCCGTGTCGGACGATACCAGCAACATCTACCTGGAAGCGGCATTCTGGTGGCCGAACGCCATCCAGGGCCGCGCCCGCAAGTACAACTTCTCGACCGACGCGGCACACCGCTTCGAGCGCGGCGTGGACTATGCAACCATCCCCGAGCACCTGGAGCGCATCACTGCGCTGCTGCTGGAGATCTGCGGCACCACCACCACCAAGGTCGGTCCGATCGACGACCAGATCGTCAACCTGCCGCAGCGCGCTCCGGTGACCATGCGTACCGCACGCGCCGCCAAGGTGATCGGCGTGGCCCTGACCGATGAAATGGTGGCCGATATCTTCCAGCGCCTGGCCCTGCCGTTCACGCTGGAGGCCGGCGTGTTCAGCGTGACTGCGCCGAGCTACCGTTTCGACGTCGAGATCGAGGAAGACCTGATCGAGGAAGTGGCGCGCGTGTACGGCTTCGAGAACATCCCGACCCTGCCGCCGGTGGCCGCCAACGAAATGCGCATCGCCGGCGAGGACACCCGCTCCATCTTCGCCGTGCGCCACCAGCTGGCCGACCTGGGCTTCCAGGAAGTGGTCAACATGAGCTTCGTGGAAGCGCAGTGGGAGCAGGACTTCAGCGGCAACGACAATCCGATCAAGCTGCAGAATCCGATCGCCAGCCAGATGTCCGTGATGCGTTCCTCGCTGATCGGCAGCCTGATTGCGAACGTGCGCTACAACGTCAACCGCAAGCAGCCGCGCGTGCGCGTGTTCGAAGTGGGCGCCATCTACAGGCGCGATGCCGCGGTTGCCGATGGGCCGCTGACCGTGGCCGGCTACGACCAGCCGCAGCGCGTCGCCGCCATGGCTTACGGCCCGGTGGCCGACGAGCAGTGGGGCCTGGAATCGCGCGACGTTGACTTCTTCGACGTGAAAGCCGACCTGGAAGCGCTGTTCGCGCCAGCCCAGCTGCGCTTTGCCAAGCTGAGCCATCCGGCCCTGCATCCGGGCCGCGCCGCTTCGGTCGAGCTGGACGGCAAGGTCATCGGTTTCATCGGTGAACTGCATCCGCGCTGGCTGCAGAAATACGACCTGCCGAAAGCGCCGGTGCTGTTCGAGGTGGATGCCGTTGCGCTACAGCAACGCGGCGTGCCAAAATACGAAGAGATCTCCAAGTTCCCCGGCGCTACGCGCGACGTGGCGCTGGTGGTCAGGCAGGAGGTCGCGGCGCAGGATCTGCTCGACGCTTTCCACGCTGCAGCGGCGTCCCACGCCTCGGGCCGCATCGTGCAAGCCATTGTTTTGTTTGACGAATATCGCGGCAAGGGTCTGGAAAACGACGAAAAATCGCTTGCTTTCCGCTTTAGCTTGCAAGATACTCAAAACACCCTGCAGGACGATGTGGTCGATAGCCTGATGGCAAGTTTTGCTGCCGCAGCTACCGAAAAAGTAGGCGCCCGCGTCCGCGCGTAAGGGCAGGCGAGCCTGGTGCTCGCCGGAATTATTTAACATTCAGATACATCTTAGGGAGTCCGGCGCCGCCGGACTCATGTACTTTAGAAGGCAGGGCAACAAAATTAACAACAACGACATCGATTCCGCCGTACTCGATTCCGCTTTGGATGCCGAACTGCATAGCGCCATCACGAGCGCCAAAGTACGCCAGGAAGCTGAAAAGGATTTGCCGACGCTGACCAAGGCAGAGCTGGCCGAACTTCTGTTCGAACAGGTGGGCCTGAACAAGCGTGAGGCCAAGGATATGGTCGAAACCTTCTTTGACGAGATCCGCAACGCGCTCGAACGGGGCGAGGCGGTGAAGCTATCCGGTTTCGGCAATTTCCAGTTGCGCGACAAGCCGCAGCGCCCGGGCCGCAACCCGAAAACTGGCGAAGAGATCCCGATCACGGCGCGCCGTGTGGTGACCTTCCACGCCAGCCAGAAGCTGAAAGGCATGGTCGAAGAGAGCAACGGTCTGCCGCGCGCAGCCTGAACGAACAGGTGCGTGAATGAACGACCGCGCTGGCAAGGCTGAACTGGTAGTGCTGCCGCCGATCCCGGCCAAGCGCTATTTCACCATCGGTGAAGTGAGCGAGCTGTGTGGCGTGAAGCCGCACGTGCTGCGGTATTGGGAGCAGGAATTCACCCAGCTCAAGCCGGTCAAGCGGCGCGGCAACCGCCGCTACTACCAGCACCATGAAGTGCTGCTGATCCGCCGTATCCGCGAGCTGCTGTACGAGCAGGGATTCACCATCAGCGGCGCCCGTAACAAGCTCGATAGCCGTGCTGCCGATTTCGCCCAGGGAGAGTATGATGAAGGCTCCGGGCTTAATGGCGCGGACAGCGAGCAGACAGCGCCGCCGCTGGACCGCGAAATGATCCGCAGTGAGCTGCAGGCCATCCTGGAGCTGCTGAAACAGGGCAGTTAAGAGGCGCGCTCCGGCGCGTTTTTTGTCGCCTAAACTGTTACAAGAATGGTGCTACAATATTAATGTTAAAGTTTTTGCTAGTGATAATGCAGACGCTGGCTTCGTTCCCAAACCAGGCAACACACGAGGGAAAACAATGATACGCGTAGCCATCTGTGATGACCACCAGATCGTACGAGCAGGTTTCAAACAGATTTTCTCGTCTTCGGACGAGTTCAGTGTCGTAGCTGAAGGCAGTACCGGACGCGAGGCGCTGGATATCGCCCGCAAGGAAATTTGCGATGTGCTCCTGCTCGACATCGCCATGCCCGACCAGAGCGGCATCGACACTCTGCGCACCATCCGCCAGGGGCAGCCCGACTTGCCGGTGCTGATCCTGTCCGGCTATCCGGCGCAGCAGTACGCGCTGAACCTGTTCAAGATGGGCGCCAACGGCTACCTGAACAAGGAGTGCGAGGCGGACGAACTGATTACCGCCGTGCGGACCGTGTATTCCGGGCGCCGCTACGTCAGTTCGCAAGTGGGCGAGCTGCTGGCGCAAAGCTTCGACCGCGACCCGAATACGGCGCTGCATACCGAACTGTCGGACCGCGAGTTCCAGGTGTTCCTGCGTCTGGCGCGCGGCGCCACCGTGTCGGACATCGGCCAGGCCCTGTCGCTGAGTATCAAAACTGTAAGCACTTATCGAACCCGCATCATGGAAAAGATGGGCCTGCAGTCGAACAGCGACCTGACCTATTATGCGATGAAGAACAACCTGTTGGACTGAAACGTCTCGTTACATATTTCTGCTGCTGCACCGCAGAATTTCTCAGCAGCAGTAACTTGCCTCGGGTCTATAATGGGCAGGATGTACTTCACTGTTGAACCAGCCCAACACAGGCTTCCATTTTACAAGACACTTCTGTGCGTAACCTGCGCATTGATCCTGATTGTGAATGGTTTCAGCCTGTTTCAGAACCTGCAGTCGCTGAAGGGCGCCAACGAGCAGCTTGCAACCAGCGCAAGGATTACCGAGCGCCTGCAATACCTGAACGTGCTGGTGCTCGATGCCGACAGCAGCGCGCGCGGCTATTTCATCTCCGGCAACGAGATCTACCTCGGCCCCACGCGCACGGTAGTGGCCGGCACCGAAACCGAATTCCGCGAACTGGAAAAACTGCTGGCCGATAACGCGCCGCAGCTGAAAAACCTGGCGCACCTGCAGACCCTGGTGCGGCGCCGCCTCGCCATCATCGGCCAGACCATCGACGTGTACCGCCAGGGCGGGCTGGACGACGTGGTGAATATTTCCCGTTACAGCGATGAGCGCGGCAGCATGGATGAAATCCGCCTGCAGGTGGTGATCATGGTGCGCGAGCAGGGCGAAGCATCGGCCGCGCGCAGCGCCATGTTCTACCGCGAATACCAGAAGGCCGTCATCATGGGCGCCGGCATCAATGCCATCGCCATCATCGTGCTGATCATGTTCTACCAGCTGGTGCGGCGCAGCTTCGTGCACCGCGCCGCGGTCGAGCACCAGCTGCAGCTGTCGAACGAAAGCCTGGAATCGCAGGTGGCAAAACGTACCGAGCAGCTTTCCGTGCTGTCGCGCCACCTGATCTCCATCAGCGAGGACGAGAAGAAGCGCCTGTCGCGCGAACTGCATGACGAGATGGGCGCCAATCTGACCTCCATCGCCATGGATATCACGGCGGTGCGGCAAAAGCTGAAGGACACCCATCCGGAACTGGTCGAACAGCTGGGCCGCGCCCGCGCCACCCTGATCGATACGGTGGAACTGAAGCGCCGCATCATTGAAAACCTGCGCCCGAGCCTGCTGGACAACCTGGGCCTGCCGGCTGCCATCGACAGCTATTGCGAAGAGTTCGCGCGCCTGTCGTCGATGCCGGTGGATACCGAAATCGGCCCCGAGGTGGATGGCATTGCCAAGGCCGGCGAAGCAACCCTGTCCATCGCCCTGTTCCGCATCGTGCAGGAATCGCTGACGAATATTCGCAAGTACGCCCGCGCCAGCCGCGTGTCGGTGTCCCTGCGCCGCAATAACGAACAGCTGGTGCTGCGCATCATCGACGACGGCGTCGGTATTGAAGCCAACACGCTGGCCAAGCCGATGTCGCATGGATTGCTGGGGATGCGGGAGCGGGCCTTGCTGCTGGGCGGCACCTTGAACATCCGCCGCGGAAGGGGCGACCGGGGCACCTGCATCGAGGTGTTCATACCGCTGAAGAGCGGTGCCCCGGCCGGGGAGAAGTCGGTCAGCAGCAAGCTACATCAGCGAGCAGGCGATCATACTCCGTTTTCGCCACCTTATAGCACTCACCCGCGTAGCGTTCCAGACCTTCACGATCAAGCACGGTGATGTTGCCGCGGCGGTAGGTGATCAGGCCGTCTTCCTGCAGTTTGCCGGCAGCGGCGGTAATCGATTCGCGGCGCACGCCCAGCATGATCGAGATCATTTCCTGCGTCACTTTCAGCTCGTTGGATGGCGAGCGGTCCAGGCGGTCCAGCAGCCAGCGGCACAGCTTCTGTTCGATCGAGCTGTGGCGGCCGCCGACAGCATTCTGCGCCATCTGGGCAAACAGCGCGGTGTTGTAGCGCATCAGCAGTTGCGGCAGCATGCCGCCCTGGTTGAACGCATCGCGCAGCGCCTGCGCTTTCAGGCGGTAGCCGTAGCCGGCGCTTTGCACGACGGCGGAACTCATGGCGCGTTCGCCGGCAAACATCGAGACACCCACCACACCTTCATGGCCCACCACCGCAATCTCGGTGGTGGCGCCGTCTTCCATCACGTACAGCAGCGAGATGATGCCGGTGGTCGGGAAGTACACATATTCCAGTTTGCTGCCGAATTCGAACAGTTCTTTGCCAAAAGGCAGCTGAACCAGTTCCAGGTGTTCGAACAGCGATTCCAGGACATCGCGAGGCAGGGCGGCCAACAGTTCATTCTGCTGGGCACCGCTATAGCTGACAACCGGACGGGAGGCAACTTTGAACTCCTGCGAACCGATAGGCATGGTACGGGACAGCGAGTTCTTTTCGGCAGCGCTAATTTGAATGTTGTTCATTTTATCCTCACAGAACTTAAAGTATTACGTTGTTGCATCGGCACCAGCTTTGGACTTTGTGGCCGGGATTTGGTTCCCACACATTGCCGATTGCGTTGGTATTACTTTAATTTCCTATGTAGGTTACGAACATAAGACGGGTTTCCGCCCAAATGTAGGCTGGTAACATAAGGATTTGTCAGGCTAGTCCTACACGGCTTACTCCAAAGCGCTGGGGGCTGGCGCACTGTTGAAAATTTCCTGCCTGCTTCATAATGGCGTTCATCTGAACTTGGGGCCTGCGCATGCACGTATTACTGGTGGAAGACGATGCCGTACTGGCCGATGGCCTGGCGCGGGTGCTGGCCGGCCACGGCATGGCGGTCGATGTGCTGCGTAGCGGCAGCGACGCCGACCTGGCCTTGCAGCGTCCCGCAGCGGCCGACGTGGCGGTGCTGGATATCGGCCTGCCAGGCATCGACGGCTTTGAAGTGGTGCGCCGCCTGCGCGCCCGCGGCAGCCAGCTGCCGGTGCTGTTGCTGACGGCGCGCGATGCGGTGGAAGACCGTGTGCGCGGCCTGGAAACGGGCGCCGACGATTACCTGGTGAAGCCGTTCGCCACGCCGGAGCTGGTGGCCCGCGTGCGGGCGCTGGGACGGCGCAATGCGCCCAAGCCGAGCGTGCTGTCCATGGGCGAACTGGTGCTGGATATCGGCGCCAAGCGCGCCCGCATCCGCGACAAGGTGATCGACCTCTCGGTGCGCGAGTGGGCCGTGCTCGAATACCTGCTGCAGCACGGCTCGCGCGTGGTCAGCAAGCAGCAGATCATCGACGCCATCCTGCCCTGGGGCGAAGACGTCACGCCCAATGCGGTCGAAGTGTATATCTCCCGCGTGCGCCAGAAGACGGCCGACGCCGGCATCACCATCAAGACCATCCGCGGCTTCGGCTACATGCTGGAAGCGGCCACGCATGACTAGCATCCGCCTGCGGCTGCTGAAGTGGCTGATCGGCCCCATCCTGCTGCTGAACCTGATGGGCGGGGCGCTGGTGTATGCGCTGGCCTGGCTGCCGGCGCAGATGGCCTTCGACCAGGGCCTGGCCGATGCGGCCGGCGCCCTGGGCGCGCGCCTGCAGCTGCAGGGCGAACGTCTCGCCGTCGATCTGCCGCCGCAGGCCGAACAGGTGCTGCGCAACGACGATACCGACAGCGTCTTCTTTGCCGTGCGCGATGCCGGCGGACGCCTGGTGGCGGGCGACGCCGGCCTGCCGCCGCTGCCGCCGCGCGCCACCGCGCAGGCTTTCGACGGCGCCGTCAACAATGAGCCGGTGCGCATGGTGGCCGTGCGCGCCACGGCCGGCGGGCAGGGCGCAACCATCATGGTGGCCAAGACCCAGCGCAAGCGCGCCCAGACCCGCGCTGCCGTGGTGCGCGCCATGCTGCCGCTGGCCGCCTTGCTGACGCTGGCCTCCGCCGGTCTGGTGTGGCTGGCCGTGACGCGCGGCCTGCAGCCGCTGCAGCGCCTGCGCGCCGGCATCAAGGCGCGCCCGGCCGACGATGTGTCGCCCATTGCGCCGGCCGACGTGCCGCATGAACTGGCGCCGGTGGTCAAGGCCTTCAACGGCCTGCTCGATCGCGTCAACGAAGGCGCCAGGGCGCAGCAGGATTTCCTGGCCAATGTGGCGCACCAGCTGCGCACCCCGCTGGCCGGCCTGCGCACCCAGCTCGAATGGATGGAGCAGCACCACAGCTCGCCCGCTACCGCGCATTCGCTGGACCTGATGCTGTCGTCCACCGAGCGCATGATCCGCCAGGTGAACCAGCTGCTGGCGCTGGCGCGCGCCGAACCGGCGCATTTCGAAAAGGGCCGGCTGGAGCCGCTGTCGCTGGACCAGCTGGTGGCCGAATCCATCCAGCACTTTGTCGATCAGGCGGGACGCAAGGAGATCGACCTGGGCTTCGAGCTGCAGCCGACTAGCGTGCGCGGCGACCGCTTCCTGCTGCGCGACCTGATCGACAACCTGGTCGATAACGCGCTGCGCTATACGCCGCCGCATGGCACGGTGACCGTGTCCTGCCTGCCGCACGCGGCGGGCGGTATGCTGACGGTGGAGGATTCCGGCCCCGGCATTCCGCCGTCCCGGCGCGAGGCGGTATTCAGCCGCTTCGTGCGGCTGGACGAAAAAACCACCGGCAGCGGCCTGGGGCTGGCGATCGTGCGCGATATCGCCGCGGCCCACGGCGCCAGCGTCAGCATCGACAGCCCGGCCAGCGGGCAGGGCGCGCTGTTTGCCGTCCGCTTCCCGGCCTGAAGCAAAAAAATCCCCGTTGTCAGGTTTTTGTCAGGGTTTCCTCAGGGAAATGCAAGCTTCGCTGGCTAGACTACGCTCATCAAAGTCTAAGCCGGAGCCCAGGGATGAAACGCGCACAACAAGGATTTACGCTGGTTGAACTGATGGTCACGGTAGCGATTATCGCCATCCTGTCGGCGGTAGCCATTCCGGCCTACAACGATTACGTGACCCGCGGCCGCCTGACAGAGGCGTTCACCAACCTGGGCGGGGCCCAGGCCGCAGCCGAGCAGTACTGGTCGAATAACCGCAGCTATGCCGACTTCGACACCTACACGAAAAGCTCGGCCAACTTCACCTATTCGCTGAGCAACGCCACCGCCTCGGCCTACACGCTGACCGCCACCGGCACCGGCAAGATGGCCGGCTTCGTCTACACCGTTGACCAGAGCGGCAACCGCGCTACCACGGGAAGCCCGGCTGGCTGGGGGACGAGCGACAAATGCTGGGTGGACAAGAAGGGCGGCCAATGTTCCAACTAAAGACAGCACGTGGCCACACGCTGATCGAACTGATGATCGGCCTGGCCATCATGGGCTCGCTGCTGGCGATTGGCATCCCGTCGATGAGCAACTGGATGCTCAGCAACCGGGCGCGTTCGGCGTCCGACTTCTATGCCGAGGGCCTGGGACTGGCGCGGCGGCAGGCCATCGTACACAACGCACGCAGCCGCCTGGTGCTGAGTCCGAACCTGGACAATGGCCAGCTGGACTGGCAGGTGGACATCTGCTTCCCCACGCCGAACACGCCCTGCAATGCCGGCATTGGCGCCTGGTCCACCGTGGATGCGGCGGCGCAGGGCGATCCGGAGGGCGCCGGCGGTTTCAAATCGGTCTTCCGTTCGTCGCAAGCGCTGCCGAACAGCTCGGTACTGTTGCCGTCCGTTCTGCCTGAAGGCAGCAGTGCCGTGTACTTCACCGAGCTGGGCTGGGTGGACACCACGATCGATGGCCACCTGAGCCGCATCCGTCTCATGCCGGCCACGGGGTACGAAAAGAGCGTTCCCGATGTCGCCGTCGTCGTCACGCTGGCGGGCATGGCGTCCAAATGCGATCCCACCAAAACCGGTACTGACTCGCGGGCCTGTCCTGCCATCGCACAATGAAAACTCTCCCAGCTCCCATGCCGCGCCGCCAGGAAGGCGTGGCCATGCTCGAAGCGCTGATTGCCGTGGTGATCCTGGCGCTCGGTCTGCTCGGCGTCGTCGGCCTGCAGGCCCGCTCCTACGCCGCCGTTTCCGATGCCGGCCTGCGCGCCGAGGCCACATTGGCGGCCGACCAGCTGCTCGGCATCATGAACAATAACAAGGCCCCGGTAGTGCTGCAAACCTTCGAAGTGGGACCGGACGATGAGCCGCCGGCGCCGATGCAGGAGTGGGCGAAGGCAACCCGCGACCGCATTCCTGGCGCCAAGTTCGAGGTGATCGTGACGCCGGGCGCACGCACCACCCAGATCGACCTGGACATCCGCTGGACGCGCCGCAAGAACGATGCAGAGAATCATCATCAGGTCAGGTCCTACATCATGCAGCAGGGGGAGTCCTTATGAAGCGCCACTCGAAGCGCCGTACTGGCGGCTTTTCCGTGGTCGAACTGATGGTCAGCGTCGTGGTCGGCATGCTGGCAGTGATGTTTGCCACGCGGCTGCTGATTTCGTCGGAAGAGCGGAAATCGTCGGCCGTCGGCACCTCGGACAGCATGCAGAACGGCATGATGGCCATGTTCCAGATGAATAACGACGCCGCCCAGGCAGGCTGGGGACTGAACGATGAGCTGGTCAACGGCTGCAACACGCGCCTGGTGGATACCCAGGGCTTCCAGCTGGCCGGGGCCAAGCGCGACGGCGCCGATGTGACGCCGCTGGCGCCGGTGGTGATCACTGACGGCGGCCAGAATTCGGACACGATTTCCATGTATTCCGGCTCCGCCCTGAGCGGCATGGGCAACGAAGTGCTGGCGCAGACCTATGGCGGCGCCAGCGAGATCATGGTCTCCACCGGCCAGCCCTATGGCTTTGCCGTGGGCGACGTGATCGTGGTGGCCCCGGAACCGAAAGGCAGCGACTGCAGCATGGCGCAACTGGCGGCTACGCCTGCCGCCGGCAAGCTGAATATCGCGGCCGGCGCCGGCTACCGCTTCAACAACGGCACGCTTGGCAACGCTGAATTCAAGCAGGGGCAGGCGCGCGTGTACAACCTGGGTAGCGGCAATCGCATCTCTTTCCACACCTGGTCGGTGTCGAATGGCCGCCTGCTGCTGCGCGCCACCGATCTGGCGGGCACCGCCAAGGATCCGCAGACCGTGATCGACAACGTGGTCGCCATCAAGGCGCAGTACGGCTTCGATACCGGCGTCAACGGCCCCTTCAGGAAGGAGACGATGCAGGTCAACCAGTGGAGCAGCAGCATTATCAATGCCGATGGCGACCCGGAAGTCGGCGGCGCCGGCGACTATCAGCACATTGCCGCCATCCGGCTGGCAGTGATCGCACGCAGCGGCATCCCGGAAAAGCCGGATGCGAAAACCGGCCTGTGCACCGCCACCAGCGAGCCGCTGACGGTCTTCAGGACCAATGTGCCGGCCAATGTGGCAGCCGTGCCGGTGCAGGTCAACCTGTCCGTGGCCGGCGATCCGGTCAGCTGGACCTGCTATCGCTACCGCGCGTTTGAAACCATTGTCCCGATCCGCAATTCGGGCTGGAGACCATGATGAAATACCGTATCCGTGCCCAGGCCGGTATCGCCTTGCCGGTGATGCTGATCATCCTGGCGGTGATGATGATCAGCAGCATATATCTCTTGCGCTCGAGTACATCGACCACGCTGACCACCTCCAACCTGGCGTACGACTCGGCCTTGAGCAAGGCAGCCGACCTGGGCATCTACACCGGGATCGAGTGGATGACCGGCGTGGTTGACAAGTCGGTGCTGCAGGCCGACAGCGAGCTGAATGGCTACCGGGCGACGCTGGCCGAGGGCGTTAACGTCGGCAATCCGGCGTTCTGGCAGGGCGCGCGGACCATTACGGATAACGCCAAGCCGAAGCAGAACCGCATCGAATACGTGATCCATCGCCTGTGCGACAAGCCCGGCGCCTTCAACAGCACGGCGCCGGTCAACCGTTGCACGCTGACTGCGGCCAAGAAAAACGTGGCAATCAAGGGGCAGGTTGGGGCATCCCAGGCGTCCGATGCGCCCGAGTACGAAGGTAAACCGAAAATTCACTATGTCATCACCTCCCGCATTGCAGGGGATCGTGGCGGCAATGTAGTCAACCAGGCAGTAGTGATGCTGGGGCCGTAAGGCGCCAGCCATTGAGGAATGAATATGAAAAAGACCTTGTCCACACTGGCGGCGTGCGCGGCGCTGGCCTTGGCTCTCCTGCCTGGAGCCGTCTTTGCCGCCACCACGCAGATTGCGCAGGTGCCGCTGCTGAACATCGATGGCACCGGTTCGGTAAAGCCGAACCTGATGCTGCTGTTCGATAACTCCGGCTCGATGGAATGGACCTATACGCCGGACCATATCAACTCCAACATCTGCCGCGGCAAGGCCACCCTGGAACAGAGCCAGGTGGCTTGCGATGTCGGCCATCCGCCGTTCATGAGTCCGGACTTCAACCGCCAGTACTATAACCCGGCCATCCGCTATCAGCCGCCGGTGAAGTGGGACGGCACCCCGTATCAGGAACAGACCTCCGCCAACACCGGCGGCTGGACCAATGTGGTCAGCGATGGCTTCGGCATCCAGAACAAGGATCTGTACATGCAGTCCAGCTCGTCGATCAATCTGATCAACGGCTTTCCGGACCTGAAGTGGTGCAACCCGAGCAACACCAACGATTGCAAGGTCAACACCGCCAGCTATACCTATCCGGACAACACTTATAGCAAGGCGTATGCGATCAGCACCAATGCGCCGTATTACTACACCATTGGCGCCGGTGAATACTGCACCGACGATAAGCTGACCAGCTGCGTCTCGGTCGCCTCAGGCGCCAGTGCGCCCAACGGCTACCCGGTACCGGCCAAGGTACGCTGGTGCGACAGCAACAAGCTGAGCAACTGCCAGGCCAAGCACGTGGGCAGCTTTGTCTGGCCGAAGTTCTCCACCCCGATCGGCACCGAGATTTCCTATGGCACGCTGACGATTGGCGCTTCGGCCAGCGCGGTCAGCATGACTATCGACAAGGTCGAAGTTTATAACCCATCCACGCCGGCCACCCGCACCACCATCACCAACGGCACCATTACCGCCAGCCAGGGCACCGACACGGCAACCAAGCAGGCGGCCGTGGCCAGCGCCATCGCTGCCAGCATCATCGCCAGGACCGGCCTGGGCGCCAATTCCTACTGGGCCTGTACTCGCACCGGCGGCGGCACCGTCAGCAAGTGCTCCGACCTGGGCATCAGCGTGGCGGCCGACAATGTGGTCGGCGTGATCCCGGTCAGCTGCGGCAGCGGCGCCAAGAACCTGGCCAACTGCAGCACCATGAACGGCGCCGGCGGCGGCAACGCCCGCGCCGGCTATATCATCGCGGCGAATTCGCCGCCGGTCTATCCAGGCACGTCCACGTCCTTCCTGGTCGTGACCGGCGGCCCGACGCAGAATTCCGGCACGCCAACCATTGGCAGCATCAAACTGGGCAGCAACACCTTGCTGAGCAATGTGGCGCCGGGCAAGAACAAGAACGCCAACGAGGTTGCCGCGTATATTGCATCCAGACTTACCGGCACCGTGCGCGGTTATGTCGGGGGCACCGCGGCAGGTACCTCCAGTGCTGCCTGCAGTGCCCGTTCGGCGAATACGGTTTGTCTGATCAACACGGCCACCACCAGCGCCAATGGCGCCGATGTGCCGTCGGCAACTTCGCTCAACTCCAACATGGGCAGCATCGCCATCAACGGCATCGGCGGCCCGGCAGGGGACAGCATTCCGACCACCTCCACGGTGCTGAGCAACGGCACGCTGGCCGGCAGCACCATGGTGCGCGTGAATATCGTCAGCGGCCAGAACTACCCGAAAGGCGTCGGCCGCATCGACTGCAAGGGCACCTCGGTCTGCACCTATGACGAAGAGATGACCAACTTCGCCAACTGGTATTCCTACTACAAGACCCGCCTGCAAATGATGAAGACCTCGGTGGGTATTGCCTTCGCTGCCTTGAACGCCAATTACCGCGTCGGCTATGCGCGCCTGTCGGCAGCCGCTGCCGGCAGCGCCATGGACATGAAGCCGGCCGACTTCACCGGCACCGACCGCGCCACCTGGTACACCAAGCTGTATAACACCAGCACCAGTGGTTCGACCCCGACCCGCCAGGCGATGGACAATGTGGGCCGCATGTTCGCCAACCTGACCCCTTACAACTATGCCTCCGGCCAGGAAGTGGTGCAGTACCCGTGCCAGCAGAACTTCATGATCCTGACCACGGATGGCTACTGGAACGGCGGCAGCACCGCCAACGTGGTCAATAACGACAACACGGAAGATGCCGACCGCTTCTGCACCAAGGAGCGCGCCTGCGTGGATACCCGCGCCCAGTCGCAGCCTTCGATTTCGGACGTGGCGCTGCACTGGTATAACGGCGGTTCCTCCTCCGGCACGGTGTCGCTGCGTCCGTCGCTGGACGATATGAGCAAGGATGGCCTGGTGCCGGCCGGCCCGGGAGAAAATACCCACCTGCACGTGAAAACCTACACGCTGGGCCTGGGTATCGACGGCGTGATGAACTACGAATCCGATTACGACACCAACCCGAAACCGGGCGGCGACTTCTACAACCTGCGGGCAGCGGTCTCCAGCGGCTGTCCATGGAACGGCAACGGCGCCTATGTGTGGCCGGATCCGAAGGTGACCGACACCAGCAGCACGGTGCAGGAACGTGTGGACGACCTGTGGCACGCGGCCGTCAACGGCCACGGCAAGTACTTCAACGCCAATGAGCCGAAGGAAGTGGTGGAAGGCCTGAGCGCTGCACTGAACAAGATGCAGATCGACACCGGTGCTGCGGCCGCTGCCGCCACCTCGACGCCGAACATCTCGATCCAGGACAACGATATCTTTGCCGATACCTTCACCACCGTGGAATGGTATGGCGAACTCTCCAAGCGCAAGGTTGACACCACCAACGGCGAAGTCAGCGACACGGCGGCATGGACCACCACCCAGACGCTGGGCAAGAAGGTAAGCGCGGCGAGCGACAGCCGTACCATCTTCATGAGCGACGGCAACAAGGGCCTGAAAGACTTCAAGTATTCGCTCATGACGGGGCTGGAAAGGGGCTGGTTCGACAACAAGTGCGCCTCGATGGCGCAGTGCACGCTGCTGACGGCGGACGGCAAAGCCATCGTCAACAGTGGCGCCAACCTGGTGGACTGGCTGCGCGGCCAGCAGCAATACTCGGACAACGACCGCTTCCGCGCCTATGCCCGCGACAAGGATACTTCGCTGCCGGTTGTGCTGGGTGATATCGCCGGCTCCAAGCCGGCCTACCTGCGCGAACCGCGCAAGAGCTACACGCTGTCCGGCTACCCTGGCTACAAGGTGGAGAAGGCAGGACGCCAGGCGACCGTCTACACCGCGGCCAACGACGGCATGCTGCATGCGTTCGCTACCGACGACGGCAATGAGGCCTGGGCCTACGCGCCGCGGATCACGATGAAGAAGCTGTGGCAGCGCGCCAGTACCACCTTCGGCAGCACCCACATCTACACCACCGACGGCGCGCCGGAACTGGCCGACGTGCAGATCGCCGGCCAGTGGCGCACCATTCTGGTGGCCGGCCTGAATGGCGGCGGTCGCGGCTACTATGCGCTGGACGTGACCGATGGCCGCGGCACGCCGAAGCCACTGTGGGAACTGTGCGCCGATGCCACCATCTGCGCCAAGAACGATCCGGATATCGGTCTGACCTTCGGCAATCCGCAATTCGGCATGTGGAACGGCAAATGGGTTGTGCTGCTGACCTCCGGCTACAACAACGTCAGCGGCGTGGACAATGTGAGCACCGGCAGCACCGGCTTTGGCTATCTGTACATCGTGGATGTGGCGGACGGCACGATTCTGAAGAAGGTATCGACCGATGCCGGCTCGGTCGGTACACCGTCGGGCCTGAGCAAGATCACCGCCATTACCGATGATCCGGCGTCCGATCCGAACCTGACTTACGTCTATGGCGGCGACAATCTGGGCCAGATGTGGCGCTTCGATATGACCGACAAGGGCGGCGCAGTAACGGTGACCAAGATGGGCGATGCCGGTCCGACCCAGCCGATCACCACCCGTCCCGATGTGACGATATGTGCGGTGACGCAGCCCAATGGCGACGCCACGGCCCAGCGCGTGGTGCTGTTCGGCACCGGCCGTCTGCTGGACGTGCCCGACATTACCAACACCGATGTGCAGAGCCTGTACCTGGTAAAGGACGACGGCAGCTCGGTCAACCTGCGCGGCGCCGGCATGGTGCAGCAGACGCTGTCGCGCAAGGCGGGCGCCGGCCCGGCGGTATATACCATCAGCGACAATCCGGTTGACCTGCGCACCAAGAATGGCTGGTACTTCGACTGGAAGCTGAATATCCGCGAGCGCAATAACCTCGATCCGAAGATTGTCAGCGGGGTGGCGAACGTGGTGACCAACGTGCCGAGTTCATCCTCGTCCTGCAATGTGGGCGGCACCAGTAACTTCTACAACGTGGATGTCTGCCGTGGCGCGGCCGTCAGCGGCAATATCGTGGGCGGCACGCTGTCCAACGATTCGGCCGCCGTCGGCTTCATCGTGGTGCGTCTGCCGAAAGGCGAGCTGAAGATGATTACCACCACCGCCAAGGGCAAGTTCATCACCACCGGCCAGCAGGAGATCGATCCTGAAGGCCCGCTGCCGGTCGGATGGCGCCGCGTGAAGGGGGAATGAGGTAAAATAGCGGGTTTCCTTCCCGCTTTGCCCGTACCCCGAACATGACCGACGAAACCGCAGTTGATCAGAATGAAAATGCTGCCTCCGGCAGCAAGACGCCCGCGCTGATTGCGAAGGAGGTGCAGCGCCGCCGCACCTTCGGCATCATCTCCCACCCGGACGCGGGTAAAACCACGCTGACCGAAAAGCTGCTGCTGTTCTCGGGCGCGATCCAGATGGCCGGCACCGTGAAGGCGCGCAAGAGCGCGCGCCACGCCACCTCCGACTGGATGGAGATCGAGAAGCAGCGCGGCATTTCCGTGGCGTCGTCGGTGATGCAGTTCGATTTCCGCGACCACATCATCAACCTGCTGGACACCCCGGGCCACCAGGACTTCTCGGAAGACACCTACCGCGTGCTGACGGCTGTCGATTCCGGCCTGATGGTGATCGACGCGGCCAAGGGCGTGGAGGCGCAGACCATCAAGCTGCTGGACGTCTGCCGCATGCGCAACACGCCCATCGTCACCTTCATGAACAAGCTGGACCGCGAATGCCGCGATCCGCTGGAGCTGCTGGACGAAGTCGAATCGGTGCTGAAGATCCAGTGCGCGCCGGTGACCTGGCCGATCGGCATGGGCAAGAACTTCCGCGGCGTGTACCACCTGCTGCGCGACGAAGTGCTGCTGTTCCGCGCCGGCGAGGAAAGCGCCAACCAGAGCTTCGAAGTCATCAAGGGCATCGACAATCCGAAGCTGCAGGAAATGTACCCGCTGGAGATGGACCAGCTGCGCATGGAAGTGGAGCTGGTGCACGGCGCCTCGCACCCCTTCAAGCTGGAAGACTTCCTGGCCGGCGTGCAGACGCCGGTGTTCTTCGGCTCCGCCATCAACAACTTCGGCGTGCGCGAGATCCTGTCCGCGCTGGTGGACTGGGCGCCGGCGCCGGGCAGCCGCGACGCCTCCGTGCGTACCGTGCAGCCGACCGAACAGCCGTTCTCCGGCTTCGTGTTCAAGATCCAGGCCAATATGGACCCGTCGCACCGCGACCGTATCGCCTTCCTGCGCGTGTGCTCCGGCCGCTTCGAGCGCGGCATGAAGGTCAAGCACCTGCGCCTGGGGCGCGAAGTCAAGGTGTCGTCGGTGGTGACCTTCATGGCGTCCTCGCGCGAGCAGGTGGAAGAAGCCTACGCGGGCGACATCATCGGCCTGCCGAACCACGGCAATATGCAGATCGGCGATTCCTTCTCCGAGGGCGAGATGCTGCAGTTCACCGGCATCCCGTACTTCGCGCCGGACTTCTTCCGCTCCGTGCGCATCCGCAACCCACTGAAACTCAAGCAGCTGCAGAAAGGCTTGCAGCAGCTGGGCGAAGAGGGCGCGGTACAGGTGTTCAAGCCCGTGACGGGCGGCGACGTGGTGCTGGGCGCAGTCGGCGTGCTGCAGTTTGAAGTGGTGGCGAGCCGCCTGATGAACGAATATGGCGTGGACGCCGTGTTTGAAGGCACCAGCATCAGCACCGCGCGCTGGGTGACCAGCGACGACAAGAAGGCCCTGTCCGACTTCGAATCGGCGCTTGGCCATAACGTTGCCTACGATGCGGCAGGCAACCTGGCCTACCTGGCCACCTCCGGCGTAAACCTGCGCCTGACCCAGGAGCGCTGGCCGAAGCTGACCTTCCACGCAACCCGCGAGCACGCCAGCAAGCTCGATTAAAGTAAAAACGGCGCCCCCACGGGGCGCCGTTTTTTTTACTTCACCGCAGGCGTTGCCAGCGGCTTGCCCTTCTCGACAACATAGACACCTACCAGGTGCATGATGCCGGGACCGCTGTTCCGCGCATCGTGTACCTTGCCGGCCGGGATCACGACTGCCTCCCCGGCCTTGACCCTGCGCGGCGCCTCGCCGTCGATCAGCAACTCGCCTTCACCTTCCAGCACGTAGCTGATCTCGTCGCCCGGATGCGAGTGGCGCCCGGCCGCGGCGCCCGGTTCCAGCTCCACCTTCGCCACCACGGCCTCGCGGCCTTCGACCGATACATCGGCCCTGGTGACGACAGTGCGCTTGATGCCTTGGGCCAGAGCCGAGCCCTGCACCAGGGTGGCTGCCAGCAGCACAGTTGCTACCCACAGCGGTTTGGCTCGCATGGTGTATCAGGGCGGGTCGTTAGTGATTTCTGGATAGACGCCGCCGCGCAAACGGTTTTCGGCGGCCACCGCGAGCTTTTCACCCTTCTTGTTGCCATACGTGAAGTTCAGACTGAACGTGGCCGGCAAGGTATTGATGTCAATCAGCGTGACGTGCCGGCCGTTCTTGCTGATGGTCGGGGGGCTGAGCTGATCCTGATCTTCAGGAGAAATAGTCACCGAGCGGATGACAACATCCTCAGGCGCCGAAACAATCTTCAGGCTCAGGATACTGTCGTTCTCATCAACATTGATGATCTTGGGCTCGTAGGTGGCCTCATAAGTGCCGTCGTCCAGCTTTGTCACCGTAATGGAGCAAGGCTTGACGCATGGGGCATCGTTCAAATTTTCTGTCATTACTTACCCTTTGTGAGAGGTTGGGTGGATACGTACTTCATATAGCGTGCTTCCCGGTAGCCCATGGCGTCGAGCTGCCGCATTTGATTGGCGACCTTAGCTTTTTCGCCAATGCAAATATTTGCCCGTACCTGCAGTGCAAGTACGGAATAGTCAGTTGAGCCCGGCGCCAGGGGGCGCAGCACTTCAAGGGCGCGCTGACAGTACTCGGTCATTCGGGACTCGAGTCCTGCCTGCTGCGCGAGATCCGCTCGTGCGAGCAATGCATCCGCCAGGATCGTCGTTGCGGCTGAATCCTCTTTTGCCTTGTTGTACTGGGCCTCCAGGGCAGCGATGGCTTCCTCCAGATTCTGCAAGGCATCGCTGGTTCTGCCCAGCTTTTGCAGCAAAGGTGTGCGCGCTTGTTGGAACTTAATGGTCTGGAAAGCCAAAGTACTATTCTTCGGATCCAGTGCACTGAGTGCCTTCATTTTGTCGCAGATGGCTTGCAGCCGTTGCAAAGTTTCCTGTGGATTGTCCAGCTGTTCGAAAAGCTCAATCTGGCGTCCTTTCGCGGAATACAGGCGCGCCTGCCATTGCCGATTACTGGGGTCGATGTCGATCAGCTTTTGCTGAACCGTTTCCGCAGCTTGCAGTTGACGTATGGAATCAGTACGGTTGCCCAGCACAGCATAGAGTAGTCCCTGCCTCATGAGGGCAACGGAAAGTCTGCTTGCCGCGTGTGCATCTTTCCCATACACGCGTTGCAGCAATTGCTCTTCTTCGCGATAAAGGCGCATGGCTTCCGTGAGGTGTCCCAACTTGAGCCGGCTTTCGGCCAACCAGGAGAAGCTGTTTGCGATATCTGATTGCAGGGATGGCTTATCCGGGTTCTGTTGGTGCGCACGCTGCTTCAATTGCAATGACAGCTCGAACTCCGTGCTCGCGTTCATGAAACGGTTGCGCTTCATTGCGATGACACCAAGGGTATTGTGAGCATAGGACTGTTCCAGCCAACCGTCCACATCCGTAGGGTCAAGCGCGGCAAATCGATCGCTGAACTCGCTGTACTCGCGCATCAGGGGTTCCGCCTTATCCAGTTCATTCTGAGCAAGATAGTGCTGGCCCATGAGAAACGCCACGATGCCATGCTCACGCAAAAGGGAGCGATCACCGTCAGCCGACAACCTGCGCAAGATGTTCAGGGCGCTGGTCAGAGCATTTACTGCCTCTTCCGGCCGGCCCTGCTGCATACTGACCTCGCTAATGATGCGCAGCGCTTTTGCACGCTGGCCCAGCGATGCATCAGCTGTGTCGGTTTTCGCTGCATTATCTATATAGGCCATGGCCTTTTTGCTCACATCATCCAGCAAGCCGAGTTTGCCGATGGGGCGCAATTTTTCGACGAAGTCGCCTAACATGAACGTCAGCAGGCTCTCGGCCTCGCTGCGGTTGCGCTCTGCGCTTTGCTGGGCGCTGCGGGCCATCAGGCCGAGGGCGGTGGCAAGAATGGCGAGGAGGGCGATGAGGGCGATCACGCCGTTGCGGATGCGCTCGCCGAGGCGGGCGCGCTGGATGGAGGCGCGGATGAAGTCGCTTTCCAGCGGCGCCAGGGAGAAGTCGTCCAGCGTCAGCAGCTCGGCGGCCTGGCTGACCTGCATGCCGTGCGGCAGCAACAGGTCGCGGGCGCGGCCGGCGTCGGCCCAGCGCGCGGCTTGTCCGCTGATGCGGGTGCGTAGCTGCAGGGCGTGGCGGTAGCGCTCGATCCAGTCGGCCACGCGCGGCCAGCGCCGCAGCAGCGCTTCGTGGGCCACGCCAAAACTCGGCACTTCGCCGGCCAGTTCGCTGACGAACAGGCGCGCCTCGACCATCGCGCGCACCAGCTCTTTCTCGGCATCGTTGCGCAGCAGCGACCACGGGCTGCGGCGGGCGGTCACGGCCGCCTGCTCGTCACCGATGTTCACCAGCAGCGAGAGCACATGGGGCAGGGCGGCGACCTGCTCCGGCTTGAGCGCGGCCACCACCTGTTCGGCACGCACGCCGATTGCGCCCTCGAGGCCGCCCAGTTCCCTGAAGGCTTCAAAGCGCAGCAGGCCGTCTTCGCTGCGCAGACGGTACAGCTCGTTCAGGCAGTATTGCAGCAGGGGCAGGGTATCGGGACTGCCGCGTGCGGCGTCGCACAGCACGTCGTCCAGGCTGGCGCCGCTGGTGGCGTCCTGCTCGAAGCTGAGCTGGGCGGCGCGAGCCGGCTGGCGCACGATCTGGGCGATGTCGGCGCCGTCGGGCGGCGTCAGGTCGTAGTGGCCGCCGCGCGCCTTGAGCGACATCAGGGCGGGCAGGGCGACGATGTCAGGATAAAAATCGTTGCGGCAGGCCAGCATGACCAGCATGCCGCCGCTGCGCGCCAGCGTTTCCAGCACGTCCACAAAGGCGGTCCGTTCGGCGGCCGGGCTGCGGAAGATGGCTTCCAGGCGGTCCACGAACAGGGCCACGCGCACCTTGCCGCCGGCGCGCTCGCGTACTTTGGTTGCGACGGCGGCGGCGTCTTTTTCCAGCTGGCTGCCAAGGCTGGCGGCGCTGTCGCCGTCGAACAGGGGCTGACCGTCCAGATCGGCGTCCAGCAGGGCGGCGGCAACGCCCTGGAACAGATTGCCGCCGCCCAGGTCGGCGCAATCCAGGTAGGTGCTGCTGGCCAGAACGATGGGTTCGTCGGCGCGGGCCGTGCCTTCCATCAGCTGGGGCAGCAAGCCGGCGCGCACCAGCGAAGTCTTGCCGGAGCCGGATGGGCCCAGCACCAATGCCATGGCACACCCTGCCGCCGCCTGGGTAGCGGCGATGGCGCGCAGGTGGGCGGTGGCGGCTACCCGGCCAAAGAAGATGGCGGCGTGATTTTCCTGGAAGGCTTCCAGGCCGCGGAATGGGGAACCACCGGTCCAGCCCGCCGGTACGCTTTCGGCGACATCGACCACGGTCGCGATGGCGCGGTAACCGCGCTTGCGGATGGTTTCAATGTAGCGCGGATCGGTGCTGGAATCGCCCAGGGCGCGGCGCAGCTGGGTAATGGCTTTGTGAACCGGATTGTCGCCCAGTTCCACATTTCCCCAGCACGCCTGGAGCAGTTCTTCGGCCGGAATAACGGCGCCAGGATGCCGGCAGAGATAGCGCAGGACCTGCATGACGCGCGGTTCCAGCGGGGTGCGCACGTCTGCCTTGCTGACGGCGTTGCCTGCCGGATCCACATCCCAGTCGCCGAAGCGAAATCCTGTGTTGCCTAGTCCATCCATATCTTCTTCTTTTTAATCAATTACTTACAGAAACCTTCCCTTTGGGAAGAGGAAATCTTCCGCGTCGGAAGATTTCCGGAAGGCGCAGGAAGATTAACTTGCGTAAAGTGCGTTCCATACCGTCCGGCAAATATTAACATTCCTCTAAGCCAATATGTTCACTGAACAACCTTCTTTTTTTGTACCAAGTCCCGGCCATGCAACAGGTATGGATTTGCTTGCTTCTTGGCAATCTTCTGGGGCGCTATTGAGCGCGGAACTTGCCAAAATGCAATCGGACGGGAGTTTGCCAAGTGTTATCGATGTTGATCATCTGATATCGGGTGCCGGCATGGCGCTGGGCGGCGACGGGGACGACGTGGCCGTGCTGCGGCCGATCGAAGTGCGGCTGGATGCGAACATGCCGGGCAGCGCCAGGGTCCTGCTGGAGATCGCATGCGGCAACCTGCGCTTCGTCAACGGGTATGGCGCAAGCAACCAGCTGCTGCGTCAAAATATTGCTGGATGGAAAATTGAATTCACGGCCGGAATTAACGACGAAGGCGGACTGGTGCTGCAGGATGCCTTATGCGATGCCGATGGTGCTGCCTTGCCTTGCGACAATGTCGCGCTGAAGACCTTCTTTGTCAGCGCCATGGGCGAATGGCTGCAAGCCCAGGCCGCGGCGGTGCTGGCGCGCACGGCCGGCCGCTTTGCGGTAGTGCCGCGCGGCGATTTTCTGCGCGCTTATCTGCGTCCGATGCTGCTGGAGCCGCTGCAGGCGCGGCTGGACGAGCTGCCCAACTTCGTGCACTCGCGTGACGGCCTGGCCGGCGAACTGAATGTGGCCGAATGCCTGAACGAGAAATCCGGCGCCGACGCATCTCTGTATAACGGCGCGCGTGCCACCTTCGTGCCGACCGCCAGCGGCTGGCAATACCGCGACCACGTGCTGCTGCACTGGCAGGAAGCCAACCGCACCCTGCACGACCGCGAATCCGAGCAGGACATCCACTGCACCCTGGCCCTGAGCAGCCAGCCCGGCGACGATGGCCGCGTCCACCCGACGCTGGATGTGATCGCCACCCTGACCCGCTATGAGTGGGACAGCGTCAAGCAGGAGCTGCCGGCGTCGCGCCAGCGCGCCTACATGGGCAAGGCCTGGGCGCGCACCACGCTGCAATGGTCGATGCGCCTGCAATGGGTGGCCGGGGCCGACGGCCGCGTGCAGCTGACGGTGCAAACGCGCAAGGGCATGCCGCGCACGGATGCCGGCACCACCGGCATTTACGTGGTATCCGACCCGCTGCCGCACCTGATCAACGTGCACCGCACCTGCCAGTGGTGGGACAACCAGCCGGCCAATATGAATACCGTGTACAGCGAAGTCGCTGCGCCGCTGGCGGCGACAACCGAAGCTTCGTTCGACCGCATCGTGCATGCACTCGCACCCGAAGGCAATCGTCACTGCCGCGGCCTGCGCCTCAATGAACGTGGCGACATCGAAATCGAACTGGGAGAGTGATTCAATGTCTGGTCTGATCAATACCATGCCCGGGACGCCAGTGCGCCACTGGGGCGCGGCCTGCGCCTCGGGAGCACACAGCTTTGCCGCGGCGCGCGTGGCGCGCATCGTGCTCCAGCGCGAACCGCTGGCCTCCGAGGCCCTGTCCTGGACCACCCTGTACAGCTGCCAGACGGACCCGGTGCGCGGCCGCGCCGAGCTGGCCCTGTGCCTGCTGAACCGCCCAGAATGCGAAGAGCTGGACCTGGCCGCCCGCGTGGTGCGCGCCTATAACGCGGTGTTCGACCGCTACGACCCTTCGCGCCCCCCCGATCTCGCTTACTGGATCAGCCAGCTGAATGCCGGCCAGGCGCTGGAAGCGCTGGTGCGCAAGCAGCTGGTGCCGCTGTACGAATCGGGTTACCGCGCCGCCCCCTGTGCCGCGCCGGCTGCCGCGCGCCGTCCGCTGTTTGCCGTGCGCGACGCGGCCGGCCTGCCGCTGGTGTTTTCGCTGGCCGCGAACGGCCGCCTGTACATGTACCGCCGCACGCCGTTCGGCCGCTGGTCGCAGACCAACCTGAGCGCCATGCTGCCGCTGGATGGCAAACGCAAGCTGCAGTGCGCCGATATCCGCCAGGCGCCGGACGGCTCCATTGCCGTGGCGCTGGCCGTTGCGCCGCGCAGCGACGAGCAAGCCGCCACCCTGCATGTGGCGGTGGGCATCTCGAATGCGCTGGACGAAGCGGGCTGGGTGGAAGTCTTCCGCAATATGCCGGGCCGCAGCGCCGGGCCGGCCGGCTCGGTCGTCTCCGAAATCGCCTTCGGCCTGCTGCAGTCTGGCGCCGCGCCGCTGGTGCTGGTCGATGGCGACGGCTGCTGGTACTTCAACGCTGCCGCCAACGGCGCATTGACCTTGCTGGAACTGAAGGAGGGGCCTTTGCCCGCCTGGGGCTGCGCCATCGGCAGCTACCGCGTGCCGGGCGCATGGACCTTGCAGGACGGTGCGCAGGGACGGGCATTGCGCTTCGACGCCTTTGCCGCTCCGGCCGGCCGCGGCCAGGAAATCGAATACAGCGGCCTGCCGCGCCGCGCCAGCAGCGTGTACCTGGCGCCCAGCGCATTGCCGAACGTGCCGGACGTGTTCGTGGCCGGCGAAGGCATCGTGGTCTATCGCGGCGGCCAGCTGGCGCCGCAGTCGGTGGTGAATGTCAGCGGTGCGCGCCTGGTGTGGTGCGAGTCCGGACCTTCCGGCGAATACCTGGCGTATGGCGACGCCGGCGGCGAACTGTGGCTGGTCACCCGCGCGGCGGGCGAAGCCTGGGGCAAGCCGGTTGCGGTGGCCGGTTCGCTGGTGATGACGGCGCTGGTCGGCACGGCGCTGCACGGCGGCGCGCATGCGATCGGCATCACGCCGGGCGGCGCACTGGCCTGGCTGCGCCTGAATGCACAGGGCGCGCAGGTAGGCGCGGAAGAAATCACGCAGTACGCGGTGTGGGAAGAAGAGGCGGAAGACCTCGAGGCGCTGGCCAAGCCGGTAGCGGCTTGACGGCGCAGGAGCGCGGAATGGTGTGGAGGGGGAGGTGCCGTTCCGCAGGCTCTTATTCGCGCGTCAGCAGGGCGTCGATAATGCTGCCAATCCAGCATATGAGCAGCACCAGCGACGCCAGGCTGACGCCCGGCCCTTCACTGGCCGACAGCTGTTCGGCCAGGGCGTAGGGATCGGCCGGCGCACCTGATGCCACCTGGTCGATGACCGCAGAAGCGCCGATCGCCATGGCGCGCACAATCCAGAAAACGGCAAAAAGCGCGGGGACCATGAAGGCCAGCCCGCGCTTCGGGCGCTTCAGGACCGTCAGCTGCCCCAGTCCCGGCAAAACCAATGCGGAGAGCAGGGCGGCTGCGATCGGGCGCTTCATCGCTGCTTAAGCGTAGTCGCTGACAGGGATGCAGGAGCAGAACAGGTTGCGGTCGCCGTACACGTTGTCGGCGCGGCCAACCGGCGGCCAGTACTTCTGCTTGCGCAGCGACGCTACCGGGTAGGCGGCCACTTCGCGGCTGTACTTGCGCTCCCACTTGTCGGCCAGCAGCACTTCGGCGGTGTGCGGTGCGAACTTCAGCGGATTGTCCGCCTTGTCGAACTCGCCCGATTCCACTTTCGCGATTTCGGCGCGGATGGCGACCATGGCGTCGATGAAGCGGTCCAGTTCTGCCTTCGATTCGGATTCGGTCGGCTCGATCATCAGCGTGCCCGGCACCGGGAAGCTCATGGTCGGAGCGTGGAAGCCGAAGTCCATCAGGCGCTTGGCCACGTCCTCGTTGCTGATGCCGGTGGCATCGGTCAGCGGACGCAGGTCCAGGATGCACTCGTGCGCCACCAGGCCATCGTGGCCCGAGTACAGCACAGGGAAGTGCGGCGACAGGCGGCGCGCCATGTAGTTGGCGTTCAGGATCGCCACTTCGGTGGCTGCGGTCAGGCCGGAATCGCCCATCATGGCGATATACATCCAGGAGATCGGCAGGATCGAGGCGGAGCCGAACGGCGCAGCCGAGATGGTGCCCACGCCGTCTTCGCCGCGCACGTAGCCGTTCGAACGCTGGTTCGGCAGGAACTTCGCCAGGTGCGCGCCGACGCCGATCGGGCCAACGCCCGGGCCGCCGCCGCCGTGCGGGATGCAGAAGGTCTTGTGCAGGTTCAGGTGCGATACATCGCCGCCGAAGGAGCCCGGGCCGGCCACGCCAACCATGGCGTTCATGTTGGCGCCGTCAACGTACACCTGGCCGCCGTGCTGGTGGATGATGTTGCACAGTTCCTGGATGCCCTCTTCGAACACGCCGTGGGTGGATGGGTAGGTCACCATCACGCAGGACAGGTTTTTCGAGTGCTGCTCGGCCTTGGCTTTCAGGTCGGCCAGATCCACGTTGCCGTTTTCGTCGCAGGCGGTCACCACCACCTGCATGCCGACCATTGCCGCCGACGCCGGGTTGGTGCCGTGTGCGGAGGACGGGATCAGGCAGATGTTGCGGTGGCCTTCGCCGCGCGATTCGTGGTACTTCTTGATCACCAGCAGGCCGGCGTATTCGCCCTGCGAGCCGGCGTTCGGCTGCAGCGACACGGCGGCATAGCCGGTCACGGCGCACAGCATGGCTTCCAGCTGGTCGATCATTTCGCGGTAGCCCACGGTCTGGTCGGCCGGTGCGTACGGGTGGATGGTCGAGAATTCAGGCCAGGTCACCGGGATCATTTCGCTGGTGGCGTTCAGCTTCATGGTGCAGGAACCGAGCGGGATCATGGTGCGGTCCAGCGCCAGGTCCTTGTCGGCCAGCGAGCGCAGGTAGCGCAGCATCTCGGTTTCGCTGTGGTAGCGGTTGAAGACCGGGTGCGTCAGGTAGGCCGAGGTACGGCCCAGGGATTCGGCGAAGCCGGTTTCGACGGCCGCTTCGGTAGCGTCGAAGTCAGGCTGGGCGGCGCCGTTGCCGAACACCGACCACAGGGCGGCCAGGGTGCTGCGGTCGCAGGTTTCGTCCAGCGACACGCCCACGTGGCGGGCATCGATCTTGCGCAGGTTGATGCCGGCGGCGACAGCGGCTGCGTGCAGCGCGTCAGCCTTGTCGGTCACGATGGTCAGCGTGTCGAAGAAGGTGTCGTTGAAGGTGTAGCCTGCCGTGCGCAGCCAGGAGGCCAGCACGCCGGTGTAGCGGTGCACGCGCTGGGCGATTTGGTTCAGGCCTTGCGGGCCGTGGTACACGGCGTACATGGAGGCCATCACGGCCAGCAGCACCTGTGCGGTGCAGATGTTGGAGGTGGCTTTCTCGCGGCGGATGTGCTGCTCGCGGGTCTGCAGCGCCAGGCGGTAAGCCTGGTTGCCGTTCTGGTCGATGGTCACGCCGACCAGGCGGCCCGGCATGGAGCGCTTGTATTCGTCGCGGGTGGCCATGTAGCCGGCGTGCGGGCCGCCAAAGCCCAGCGGCACGCCGAAGCGCTGCGAGTTGCCGACAACCACGTCGGCGCCCCATTCGCCCGGCGGGGTCAGCATGGTCAGTGCCAGCAGGTCGGCCGCGACAACCACCATGGCGCCGGTGGCTTTCACGGTTGCCACGTCGGCCGCGTAGTCGCGCACCACGCCGTTGGCGCCCGGGTACTGCAGCAGCACGCCGAAAGCGTCGCTCACGCCTGCCAGTTCGGCCGGGTTGAAGGTCTTCACGGTGATCCCCAGCGGCTCGGCGCGGGTCTGCACCACTTCCAGGGTTTGCGGCAGCACGTCGCTGGCGACGTAGAAGGTATTCGACTTCGACTTGCCGACGCGCTGGATCAGCGTCATCGCTTCAGCGGCGGAGGTGCCTTCGTCCAGCATGGAGGCGTTGGCGATGTTCATGCCGGTCAGGTCGGTCACGGCCTGCTGGAAGTTCAGGATCGCTTCCAGGCGGCCCTGGGAGATCTCTGGCTGGTACGGGGTGTAGGCGGTGTACCAGGCCGGGTTTTCGAAGATGTTGCGCAGCACCACGCCTGGCGTGAACGCGTTGTAGTAGCCCTGGCCGATCAGGGATTTCAGCACCTTGTTCTTGCCTGCGATGCCCTTCAGTACAGCCAGCGCTTCCTGTTCCGGCATCGGTTCGGAGAACTGGCCGAGGGGCAGGGCGCTCTTGTTGCGGATGCCAGGTGGGACGATGGCGTCGATCAGTGCCGCGCGCGAGGCGTAGCCGAGCACGTCGAGCATTTGCTGCTGTTCGGCGGCGTCCGGGCCGATATGGCGGGCGATGAATGCATCGCGGGCTTCAAGTTGGGTCAGGCTGGTGCGGGTCATGGTGAAGAAATCTCTGGGCCGGAAAAGAAAAGGGCCAGCATGCAGCGCTGGCCCGGAGATGCGGTATTAAGCGCCGGTCGTCTTGCCGTAGGCGGCAGCGTCCAGCAGGCCGTTGACGGCGGATGCGTCGCTCGGCTTCATCTTGAACATCCAGTTGGCGTAAGCGTCGCTGTTGATGGACTCAGGGGAGGCCACCACGGCGCCGTTGACGGCGGTCACTTCGCCGGATACCGGAGCGTAGATGTCGGAAGCAGCTTTGACCGATTCCACCACGGCGGCGTCGTCGCCGGCGGTGTAGTTGGTGCCGACTTTCGGCAGTTCGACGAACACGATGTCGCCCAGGGCTTCCTGCGCGTACTCGGTGATACCTACAGTGATGGTGCCGTCGGCTTCAACGCGGATCCACTCGTGGGACTCGGTGTACTTCAGGTCTGCAGGAATGTTGCTCATGTTTTGCTCCAGTTGGGGTTGTTGTTCGGGTCAGGCAGCGAGGATTTTACCGTTACGCACGAAAGGCAGCTTCACCACGCTGGCCGCCAGCTTCTTGTCGCGGATCTCGACGTGCACGGTGTCGCCCACCTGCACGCTCATCGGCAGGCGCGCCAGGGCGATGGTCTGCTGCATGGTGGGGGAGAAGGTGCCGGAGGTGATCTCGCCGGTGTCGCCGTTGGCGGCGATGACCTTCTGGTGCGAGCGCAGCACGCCGCCTTTTTCGCGCAGGATCAGGCCCAGGAACTGCTGGTTCTGGCCTTGCGCCAGCAGCGCTGCCTTGCCGATGAAGTCGCGCTCGGACACCAGGTCGATGGTCCACGCCAGGCCGGCGTTCAGCGGATTCACGGTTTCGTCCATGTCGTTGCCGTACAGGTTCATGCCGGCTTCCAGGCGCAGCGTATCGCGCGCACCCAGGCCGGCCGGCTTCACGCCGGCTGCAGCCAGCGCGTTCCACAGCGCTTCCGCCTGTTCTGCCGCCACGCCGATCTCGAAGCCGTCTTCGCCGGTGTAGCCGGTACGCGCCACCATGGCTTCGCCGAAGGCGGTGCCGGAGACCAGGGCCACGTTGAACGGTTTCATCTCTGCGGTGGCGTCTTTCGCTTGCGGGATCACTTCCCACACCTTGGCGCGGGCGTTCGGGCCTTGCACGGCAATCAGGGCCATGGCGTTGGCGCCGTCGCGGCGCTGGGTGATGGTCAGCCCGGCGCCGGTTTTTTCATTTTGCTGCTGCATCCAGGCCACGTCTTTTTCGGCGGTGCCGGCGTTGACGACCAGGCGGAACCAGTCTTCGCTGATGAAATAGACGATCAGGTCGTCGATCACGGTGGCTTCCGGGGTCAGCATGCAGGAGTACAGGGCCTTGCCGCTGATCTGCAGCTTGTCCACGTTGTTGGCCAGCAGGCCGCGCAGGAAGCCGCGCACATTGGCGCCCTTGATATCGACCACGCACATATGGGCCACGTCGAACATGCCGGCGTCGCTGCGCACGGCGTGGTGTTCTTCGATCTGGGAGCCGTAGTTGACCGGCATGTCCCAGCCGCCGAAATCGACCATACGGGCGCCGAGGGCACGGTGAGCGTTGTTGAGTGGGGTTGCTTTGAGCGTCATGGTACCTCGGTGCCGAAAAGAGTAGGGTTAACTGATCATAGATACGCCTACCCCTCTGTCCTTGGTACCTGAGAGATAGCGGGAAGACCTCCCGCACGCCCCTTCGGTGGGCTGCCTCGAAGCAGCCGCTCTCCAGAGTTTGAGCTAATGCATAGCCCCCTGACCGGTCCTTTTGCCTGAGAGTTTTTGGGTGGTGCCCCTTCGGCGGCAGACTGCTCTGCGCTCTCCCGATCAAGACTCGGGACTATATGGCAAGGAGGTTATAAAGTCAATCTGGGCAGAACCTAACACCAGGGTCAGACCCGCGGGGTCTGACCCCTCGGGGCCGGCCCTGGGGCTGGGTTTCAGGCCGTGCGTCCCCGCAAAGCAAGCTTTGATAGAATAATGTCATCAACTCAGCGAGCTCTCACTATGGATAACGACAAACAAAAGCTTGATGGAGCGGCCTGGTTCACCCTGTCGGGCGACGTGAACAGCGACATGGTGCACCGCGTATTCGATGCGGTAGCCGACATGACCGAAGACGGCGTGGAGACCGCCCACATCCTGATCCAGTCGAACGGCGGTTATGTCAGCGACGGCCTGTGCCTGCATAACTACCTGCGCAACCTGCCGATCAAGATCGTCACGTACAACGCCGGCGCGGTTGCCTCGATCGCGGTGATCCTGTTCCTGGCCGGCGAAGAGCGCTATGCCAGCGAGACGGCGCGCTTCATGATCCACAAGTCGCATGCCAGTGCGCCGTCGGGCGCCCGCCCCGATGCGCTGCGTATCATCGTCGAAGGCCTGCAGGCGGACGATGCCCGCACCGAGGCCATCCTGCGCCAGAACGTGCAGCTGACGGACGATCACTGGCTGGTGCATTCGATGTCCGACCTGCACCTGACGGCGCGCGACGCGGAGAAGGTGCAGCTGGTGCACGGCATCAGGGACTTCACCCCGCCGAAGGGCAAACGCGTTACCAATATCTGATGGAGAGAGAGCCGGGACGCATGGCGGCCAGGCTCTCTTCGTCGTACGGCGCCGGCATTACGGCCGGACCGCTGGTGCGTGCTGCTTAGCGGCTGCGCGTAGAACGTTTGCTGTCGTTCTTGTGGCTTTGACGGCCGGCTTCCACGTGCTGCTCGTGGGTGCCGCCCTGGGTGCCCTGGGTGCCGCCGCCGCTGCGCGAGCCCTGATTTCCCGATTGCTTGCTGCCAGCGGAGGAGCTTTGCTTGCTGTTGCTGTTGCTGCTGCTCTTGTCTTTCGCTTTCATGGGGAACTCCTTTTCCATTTGAATGAAAGCCGGACGGTCATGTGAAGTCATCCGGTAGCGCAATGATGCGTATTTGGCTATAAAAGCTGTATCGGAGTTTTCCGGGGAGCCTTGTAGGAGGAAGGCTTGCACCAATCTGGTGCACGCTTGAATCCCACACGAAATCCCAACATTTTCACGAATTCTTTCCAAATGCCTATTGCCATGTGGAAATAATCTGCCACAATAGGTACAAGCCCTCAACCGCTCAAAGTCCCTATCCATCATGCTTTCAGAGCCATCCAAGCCATCGTTGCCGAAGAACGCGGTCTCGCCGCGGCACGCGCTTTTGGAGAACCTGATCGGCATCGCGGTCAAGCACATCAGCGAGCAGTTTCACGATTTCGCCATCACCCAGGCCGGCGCGCTGGTCGATGCCGACAATATGAACGGCGATGTGAAAGAGGTGCAGGCGCGCATCCGCGCCGGCAATCTGCTGCGCACCAATCACTACGCGTTCATGAACCTGGTGTCCAAGGAACTGGAACGCTCGATGCGGCAGGACCTGGCCGACCTCGGGCCGGGCAAGAAGGCGGCGCCGGTGCTGGATGGTCCTCTGTCCCTCGTGCCGTTCGAGGAGATGGACAACAAGGTGACCATGGGCGCAATCTCGAAGCCGTTCGAGGTTAAATATTCCGATGCACTGGCCACACTGAACGTGCGGCTGGCGTTTTTGCTGGACCGCGATATCCTGCGCGTGAACCAGAATCCCTTCCGTCCCGAGGCGTTTTTGAATGCCGTGAATGCGGCATGGATCGAGTTCGTGAATGACGAGGCGTCGGCCGAGTTCCTGATGCCGCTGCTGAAGGTGGACGCCTTCTTTGAACTGGGCGCCGTATATGAGGCGCTGAACCTGGGGCTGGAGCGCAAGGATTCGGGCGGGGCGGGCAAGGTGAAAATGCGCCGCGCGGATTCGCACGACGCGTCGATGGCGCCTTCGCGCAAGAAGAATCAGCAGGCGGCTCTGGCCGAGCAGCTGCGGCAGTTCTTTGCCGGCGGCGCCGGACCGGAGGCGGCTGCGTCGAATTCGCCGACCGGCTTTGACCAGCTGGGCGACCTGGATCTGAGTTTGCCGACGCTGGCAGTGGCGCCGGGATTGTATGGCGCGCCTGGGCACTTGGCTGGCAGCGCGGCTGGCGCCGGGGGCAATGCGGCGGCAGCAGCGGTGCCTGCTGGTGCAGCGCCGACCATGGCGGCGGCACGCGCTTCCGCGGCTGCCGGCGTGCACGCCACCGGTATGGCGCCAGCTTTCGCCGGTGCACACGGCATCGCAGCATATGGCCTGTCCGGTATGCCGGGCGTACCGGCGCACGATGCTGCTGCAGCGCCATGGGCGTTCGCGCCGGGTGCTACTGTCGCGCAGGGGATGGCGCCGGCGCCTGGTTTCGTGTCCGTGCCCGGAGCTGCTGCCGGCATGGGCGTGGTGACGATGCCGTCTGTTGCGGCAGGAATGCCGGGCCTGTCCGGTGTTAATGGCGCCGTGAGCGGAGCGGTTGGCGCGGCGGGCGCCGGATTTGTTGCGGCGCCAGGGATGGCCGGCGCGCAGGGCATGGCCGTGCCGGCCGGCGTGTTTGCCGCGCCGGGGTTCATGCTGGCGTCCGGCGGCGCAATGGCAGCGGGCGCGGTTCCGGCCGGCGGCTGGATGCAGGGTCCGGCGCAGGACTTCCAGGGCGGTCCGAATAACGAGGCCGATCAGCGCGTCTCGCTGATCGGCGCCAAGGAACCGCTGCTGAATTACCTGGCGCAGTTGCAGCGCGGTTCGGTGATGACCGGCGCCGGCGGCGCTTTCCCGGCGGGCGGCATCTTTGTCGCCGGCGGTATGGAAGGACTCGCTGGCCTCGCCCATCCTGGCGCCCAGCACGGCATGGTCGGGGCCGGCGTTGATGCCGGCGGCCTGGCCGGCTTTGGCGGCATGGCTGGCGGTGCAGGCAGCGCGGCTGGCTCCGGTGCGGCTGACGGTGCGGCCGGCGAGGGTGTCACGTCCATGGGCAACGTCTTTTTCCTGCCGCAGATCAAGCAGAGTGCCCCGCAAGGCAGCCTGTCGCGCGCCGACGAAAGCACGATCGACCTGCTGTCCGCAGTGTTCGACACCGTCTTCCGCGACCAGAGCATCAGCCCTGAAATCCGCAACCTGATCCGCTTCCTGCAGATCCCGGTACTGAAGGCCGCGCTGGTGGACAAGAACTTCTTCTTCCAGGAGGCGCATCCGGCCCGCCGCATGATCGACCTGTTGTCGCGGATGGGCTGGGAGCAAAAGAAAGGCCCCGACGATCCGCTCTACCAGGCCATGCAGAAGAGCGTGGAAAAAGTCGGCACCGACTACGAACAGGAACTGAGCGTCTTCACCGAAGCCGTCAACGAACTGGAAGCCTCGCTGAAGGCCGAGGAAACGGCCGCCGCTGCCGCCATCGCGGAACCGATCAAGATCGCGCTGAAGCAGGAAAAAATGGCGGTTGCCGCCAGGTCGGCAAAGGAAGCGGTAGCGCTGCGCATCGGTACCGGCGAAGTGGTGGCCATCGTCGAAGCCTTCCTGGAAAACAAGTGGACCTCGGTCCTGACCATCGCCTACAGCGTCGAGGACGAAAAGCCGGGCGCCGTGAAGAACGCTACCGACACCATGGAAGACCTGATCTGGTCCGTGCGTCCGAAAATCACGGCCGACGAGCGCAAGAAGCTGATCGCCAAGCTGCCAGGCCTGCTGTCCACGCTGAACAAGTGGCTGGATGTGATCAAGTGGCAGGATGCCGACCGTCTGCAGTTCTTTGCCGAACTGGCTGAATGCCATGCCTCCATCGTGCGCGCGCCGCTCGAAATGTCGCCGGAGCGCCAGGTGGAAATCTCGATGGAAGTGGCGCGCAAGGACGCCGAACGCCGCCTGGAACTGCAGGCCAGGGCCGAATCCGACGCGCCTGCGCCGCAGGACGACGACGCCAGCATCGAAGTCGATTCGCTGGCGCGCGGCATGTGGCTGGAGTTCGATCAGGAAGAGGGCGTGCGCAAGGTCAAGCTGGCCTGGATCAGCCCTCTGAAAACGCTGTACATCTTCTCCACCAGCTCACGCCAGGAAGCCTTCTCCATCTCCGGCGAAGCGCTGGTGCAGCAGTTCCGCGACGGCGCCGTGCGCCTGATCCGCACCGAGGGTGTGGTGGCGCAGGCCCTGTCCGCGGCCATCGGCAATATGGCGGCGGTCAACGACCCAAGCCACGATCAGGCCGGCGCGGCCTGACGCAGGGCGGCAATCAGCCCGTCCGACGCATCCTCGATATAGTCCAGCACCAGGTCGAAGCCCTTGCCGCCGCCATAATACGGGTCGGGCACGACCTGCGAATCCGAATGCGTGGCATAGCGCATGAACAGTCCCACCTTATGCTTGTGCTCGGGCGGACAGGCCTGCAGCAGCATTTCCAGATTGTCGTGGTCCATGGCCAGTACATGGTCGAAACGCGCAAAGTCGGACGCCGCCACCTTGCGCGCCCGCTGCGCCGTCAGGTCGTAGCCGCGCTGCGCCGCATGGTGCGAAGAGCGCGCATCCGGCGCCTCGCCGATGTGATAGGCATGGGTGCCGGCGGAATCGATATGCAGGTCCAGTCCCGCCGCTGCGGCGCGGTGGCGGAAAACGCCTTCCGCAGTGGGCGAGCGGCAGATATTGCCCATGCAGACGAAGAGGACAGAAGTTTTACTTTGCGGCATTTGGATCGGTAAATGTCAGGGTTTGTGTTTCAATATAGCATCTACAACCCTGGGAGCGCATCCGGATGATGAGTTGGTGGCACGGCTTGAGCATGCTTGGCAGTTTGCCGGTAACCGGCCCGCTGGGCGTCGCGATCGCGGCCTGGCTGCTGGCGGGGCGGTCCTGGAAACTGAGTCTGAGCTGGTGCCTGCTGTTCGGCCTCGGCATGCTGCTGGTGATGGCCACCAAGCTGGCCTGGATCGGCTGGGGTGTGGGCATGCCGGATGTGAAGTTCGGTGGCCTGAGCGGCCACTCCATGCGCGCCTGTGCAGTGTTTCCCGTGGCGTCCTACCTGGCCTTCCATAATGCGGAAGAGGGTGGGCGGCGCCTGGCCACGGCGGCCGGCGTGGCGCTGGCGCTGCTGGTCAGCGTCTCGCGGGTGCCGGTGCTGGCCCATTCCTGGTCCGAGGTCGTGTCGGGCGCTCTGGTCGGGCTGGGCGTGTCCGCCGCCTTCATTTCCATTGCCCACAGCCCGAGCCGGCAGCGCTTCGGGCCGGTGGTGGCCGGGCTGGCGCTGCCCCTGCTGCTGATCGTGCCGCAGGTCGAGCCCCTGCCTACGGAACGCTGGATGACCACGCTGGCGCTGTATCTGTCCGGCCATGAAAAACCCTTCGAGCGGCGCTGGTAGAAATGTTATGATTAGCCACTTTGAAAACTTCGCCTGTGCAGGCGTGAACTGAACCAACGTGCGTCTATCTTCCATCAAATTGTCGGGATTTAAGTCGTTCGTCGATCCCACCAATTTCCAGGTGCCGGGCCAGTTGGTCGGCGTGGTAGGGCCAAACGGCTGCGGCAAGTCGAACATCATCGACGCCGTGCGCTGGGTGCTGGGCGAATCCAAGGCATCGGAACTGCGCGGCGAGTCCATGCAGGACGTGATCTTCAACGGCTCCACGCACCGCAAGCCGGCCGGCCGCGCATCGGTGGAGCTGGTTTTCGATAACCACGAAGGCCGCGCTTCCGGCCAGTGGGGGCAGTACGCCGAAATCGCCGTCAAGCGCACGCTGACCCGCGACGGCACCTCGACCTACTACATCAACAGCCAGCCGGTACGCCGGCGCGACATCCAGGACATCTTCCTCGGCACCGGCCTTGGTCCGCGCGCCTACGCCATCATCGGCCAGGGCATGATTGCCCGCATCATCGAATCGCGTCCGGAGGAACTGCGCGTGTTCCTGGAAGAGGCGGCCGGCGTGTCGAAGTACAAGGAACGCCGCCGCGAAACCGAGAACCGCCTGCACGATACGCGCGAAAACCTGCTGCGCGTGGACGACATCCTGCGCGAGCTGAATACCAACCTGGAAAAGCTGGAAGCGCAAGCCGTGGTGGCCAACAAGTTCCACCAGCTGCAATCCGACCAGGACGAAAAGCAAAAGCTGCTCTGGCTCCTGCGCAAGACCGAAGCGCAGAACGAGCAGGCCAAGTTCTTCCGCGAGATGGAGCAGGCGCAGAACGACCTGGAAGAGCAGACCGCCAAGCTGCGCAACGTGGAACTGACGCTGGAGCAGATGCGCCAGGCCCACTTTGCCGTCGGCGACCGCCTGCACCAGGCGCAGGGCCACCTGTACCAGACCAACTCCGAGATCGGCAGCCTGGAAGCGCAGATCAAGTTCGTGATCGAGTCGCGCACGCGCCTGCAAAACCAGCTGGTGGCGCTGACCGCGCAACGCGACCAGTGGCAGCAGCAGGCCGAGGAATACGCGGGCCAGATCGAGGAAGCGGAAATCAATCTGGAAGAGCTGTCCGCCAGGGTCGAGGAAGCAAAGATCATGGCCGAGCAGAAGGCGGAGCTGCTGCCGGTGCTGGAAGGCGAATGGCGCGAAGCGCAGACCAGGTCCACCGAATCGCGCGCCCGCATCATGCAGGCGCAGCAGCAGCTGGAGCTGGAATCGGCGCACCAGCGCAACGCCTCCAACATCCTGTCCGGCCTGGCCACGCGCAAGGAGCGGCTGCAGCAGGAGAAGAACGGCCTGTCCATGCCGGATTCCTCGCATCTTGAAAATCTGAAGATGCAGCTGGAAGAGAAGCAGCAGGCGCTGGAAGAGCAGAACTTCATGCTCGAAGAGGCCAGCGGGCAGCAGCCGCGCCTTGAGGAGGAACGCCAGGCGGCGCAAACCGCCGTGCAGACCGAGACCGCCGCCAACCACCAGCTGGAAGCGCGCCTGAATGCGCTGCGCCAGCTGCAGGAACGCGTGCAGACCGAGGGCAAGATCACGCCATGGCTGCAGAAGCATGAGCTGAACGAGCTGCCGCGCCTGTGGCAGAAGCTGGACATCGAACAGGGCTGGGAAACGGCGCTGGAGGCGATCCTGCGCGAGCGCACCTCCGCGCTGCAGGTGTCGAACATCGAGTGGGCCAGGCATTTCTTCAGCGACGCGCCACCGGCCAAGCTGGCGCTGTTTGCGCCGCACGCCACGGCGCCTGCCGCCGCCGGGTCGCCAGCCGGGCTGCGTCCATTCATCGAGCTGCTGAAACTGAACGACCCCGGCCTGCGCGGCGTGCTGCAGGACTGGCTGCACAACGCTTTCTACGCCGACGACAACGCCGCAGCGTTTGCCGCGCGCGGCACGCTGCCGCCGGGCGCCTGCTTCGTCACGAAGCAGGGCCACATCATCACCCAGTCCAGCGTGCGCTTCTACGCCGCCGACGACGAACAGGCCGGCATGCTGGGCCGCCAGCACGAAATCGACAACATCACCAAGCAGCTGCGCGCCCAGTCGATGCTGGCCGAAGAAGCCCGCGCCCGCGCCGTGCGCGCCGATGCTGCCTTGTCGAACCATGCGCGCCATGTGGCCGAACTGCGCCAGAAAGTCCAGAGCCTGACTGCCGGCACGCACACGCTGCAGCTGGAAGTGGTCAAGCTGTCCGAAGTGGAAGCGCGCTTCAACCAGCGCAGCAACCAGATCGAGACCGACCTGGCCGAAATCGTGGCGCAGGAAGCGGAGCAGATGCAGGTCAAGCTCGAATCCGAAGAGAAGTTCGAGCAGCTGGATATGGAGCTCGGCAATCTGCAGGGCGAACATGAAGACGGCCAGACCGCCTTCCTGCTCAAGGAGCAGCGCCTGGCCGACGCGCGCGAAGCGCTGCGCGAACTGGAACGCAAGGCGCAGGAAGCGGAATTCGCCGAGAAGTCGGCGCGCAACCGCATCGATGAACTGCGCCGCAATATCGCCACCGCCAGCGCCCAGGTGGCGCAGGTGGGCGAGAGCCTGAAGGCGGGCGAACTGGAACTGGCGGGACTGGAGTCGGGCAGCGCCAACGAGGGCTTGCAGGATCTGCTGGACCGGCGCACGCAGCAGGAGCGCGCGCTGGCCGATGCGCGCCACGAACTGGACCAGATCACGCAGCAGCTGCGCCATCACGAAGAAGGCCGCATGTCGGCCGAGCGCAGCCTGCAGCCGCAGCGCGACAGGATCACCGAAATGCAGCTGAAGGAACAGGCGGCGCGCCTGAACCAGGAACAGTTTGCCCAGCAGCTGGCCGAAGTGCAGGCCGACGAGGCGGCGCTGTCCGAGAAGCTGCATCCGGACATGAAGGCGTCCTACCTGCAGGGCGAGGTAACGCGCCTGACCAACGCCATCAGCGCGCTGGGCGCGGTCAACCTGGCCGCGCTGGACGAGCTGGCCACCGCGTCCGAACGCAAGAACTTCCTGGACGCGCAGAACCGCGACCTGAACGAAGCCATCACCACGCTGGAAGACGCGATCACCAAGATCGACAAGGAAACCCGCGACCTGCTGCAGGACACCTTCGACCGCGTCAACCAGAGCTTCTCGGAACTGTTCCCGATCCTGTTCGGCGGCGGCCAGGCCAAGCTGATCATGACGGGCGAGGAGATCCTCGATTCCGGCGTGCAGGTCATGGCGCAGCCGCCGGGCAAGAAGAATGCTACGATCCATTTGCTGTCCGGCGGCGAGAAGGCGCTGACCGCAACGGCGCTGGTGTTCTCGATGTTCCGCCTGAATCCGGCGCCATTCTGCCTGCTGGACGAGGTGGATGCGCCGCTCGACGACGCCAACACGGAGCGCTTCTGCCGCATGGTGAAGCGCATGTCCGAGCAGACCCAATTCCTCTTCATTTCGCACAACAAGATTGCGATGGAGATGGCCAATCAACTGATCGGTGTGACGATGCAGGAGCAGGGCGTATCGCGCATCGTGGCGGTGGACATGGAAGCCGCCGCATCTTTTGCTACTGAGGCCCAAGCAGCATGACAGATTTTCAAATGAGTTTGATCGCGGCCGGCGGTGTATTTATCGCCGGTGTGTTCACCTATAACAAGTGGCAGGAGTACAAGGCCCGCAAGAGCATGGAGCGCGTCTTCGGCGTCGAGCATGACGATGTGCTGATGCGCCAGGGCGATGCACCCGGCGCCGAGCGCGCCGACCGCGCCGAACCGAGTTTCAGCCTGGATGATGTACCGATGCCCGATGCCGGTTCCGGCGCCTACGCTGCGCCCGACCACGCGCTGGGCGAAATGCCGGCGCCAACCCTTGCGCCGGACGCCGAAGACAGCGCGCCGCACGGCGCCGTGCGCGGCGATGCCGGCGACGTCGATCCTGCCGCTGCGCCGCCGGTGCGCAGCGCGGACGCTTCCGTGCCGGCGGCCGAACTGGCCACCTGCCTGGTGGACCCGCTGATCGACTGCCTGCTGCCGCTGGAGCTGGAAGCCCCGGCGCGCGGCGACAAGCTGCTGCCGGTACTGCAGAAGCTGCGCTTCGTCGGCTCCAAGCCGGTGCACTTCATCGGCCTGGCCGTCAGCGGCGACTGGGAGCCGGTGCGTCACGGTATCGTGTACACCAGGCTGCAGGGCGGGGTGCAGCTGGCCAGCCGCACCACGGCGCTGAACGAACTCGAATACTCGGAACTGGTAACGCGCCTGCGCGCGGTGGCGGACGAAATCGCCGCAGAACCGCAGATTCCGGACATGATAGAGGTCATGCAGGAAGCGAAGAACCTGCACCGCTTCGTTGCCAACCACGACGCCCAGCTGGGCGTGAACCTGGCCACCAACGGCGCGCCGTGGGCGATTTCGACCCTGCTGGGCGCACTGGAGAAACTCGGCTTCGACGTGCGTCCCGATGGCCGCTACGCCATGCCGGACGGCGAGGGCGGCTACCTGTTCACGCTGTCCACCAACGTCACCCTGGCCGAAGAAACCACGCCGCGCCTGACGCTGCTGCTGGACGTGCCCTGCGTATCGCCGGTGCGCGACGGCTTCGGCTCGATGATCGCCTGCGCCAAGTCGCTGATGGGGCGCCTGGATGCGACCATTGTCGATGACTACAACCAGCCGCTGTCCGACGAAGCGCTGGCAGGCATCGCGGGCCAGGTGAAAGATTTTTACGCCGACATGGAAGCCTCGGATATTCCTGCCGGCTCGACCCGCGCACTGCGCCTGTTTAGTTAAGCATCAGTTTTTGCATCAATGAGCAACACCAATCAACAAACCCCGGCCGAACGCGCCGCCTGGCTGACGGCCGAACTGAATCGCCACCTGTACGCCTACCACGTACTGGATGCCCCCACTATTCCCGACGCGGAATACGACAGGCTGTTCATCGAACTGCAGCAGATCGAAGCAGCCCACCCGGACCTGGTGGCGCCGGATTCGCCGACCTTGCGCGTCGGCGCTGCGCCGCTGTCGCAGTTCGACGCCGTCACCCACGCGGTGCCGATGCTGTCGCTGAATAACGGCTTCAGCGAAGAGGATATCGAAAACTTCGACCGCCGCGTGCGCGATGGCCTGGATAAGACCCAGGTCGAGTATTCGGCCGAAGTGAAGTTCGATGGCCTGGCCATCAACCTGCGCTACGAAGACGGCGTGTTCAAGCAGGCCGCCACCCGCGGCGACGGCTACACCGGCGAGGATGTCAGCACGAATATCCGCACCATCAATTCGATCCCGCTGCGCCTGAAGGGCGACAAGCTGCCGTCCGTGCTGGAAGTGCGTGGCGAAGTGCTGATGTTCAAGGCCGATTTCGCCGCCATGAATGCGCGCCAGCGCGAGCAGGGCCAGAAGGAATTCGTCAATCCGCGCAACGCCGCCGCGGGCAGCCTGCGCCAGCTGGATTCGCGCATTACCGCGCAGCGCAAGCTGAGCTTCTATGCCTACGGCATCGGCGAGCTGGTGGGCGCCGACCTGCCGGAATCCCACTCGGCGCTGCTGGACTGGTTCAGGCAGCTCGGCCTGCCGGTATCCGAGCTGCGCGATGTGGTGCGCGGCAAGGATGGCCTGATGGGCTATTACGGGCGCATCGGCCAGTCGCGCCCCACGCTGCCGTTCGAGATCGACGGCGTGGTGTACAAGACCAACAACCTGGACGACCAGCGTGAACTGGGGTTCGTCTCGCGCGCACCGCGCTTCGCGCTGGCGCACAAATTCCCGGCCGAGGAAGCAACCACCACGGTGCAGGCGATTGAGGTGCAGGTGGGCCGTACCGGCGCCATCACGCCGGTGGCGCGCCTGCAGCCGGTGTTCGTGGGCGGCGTGACCGTCACCAACGCCACCCTGCACAACGAGGACGAAGTGCACCGCAAGGACGTGCGCGTGGGCGACACGGTCATCGTGCGCCGCGCCGGCGACGTGATTCCGGAAGTGCTGGCCATCGTGGCGGAGCGCCGGCCCGACCCGGCGCCGCCGGTGTGGTCGCTGCCCAGGCATTGTCCCGTGTGCGGCTCGCACGTGGTGCGCGAGGAGGACGAGGCGGTCGCACGCTGCTCGGGCGGCCTGTTCTGCTCGGCCCAGCGCAAGGAAGCGATCCGCCACTTCTCGGGCCGCCGCATGATGGATATCGAAGGGCTGGGCGACCGCTATATCGACAACCTGGTCGAGTTCAATTTCGTGCACGGCGTGGCCGATCTGTACCGGCTGACGCAGGAAGACCTGCTGAAGATGAAGCGCCTGGCCGACGAACGCGATGGCACCACGCCGGAAACCGTCGCCCAGGGCAAGGTGGCCACCAAGTGGGCCGACAATCTGCTGGAGGCGGTCGAAGCGAGCCGGAATCCGCCGCTGGAGCGCCTGCTGTTCGCGCTCGGCATCCGCCACGTCGGCGAATCGACGGCGAAAACCCTGGCCGACTGGCTGGGCAGGTTTGAACTGATCCGCCAGGCGCCGGCGGCGCTGCTGCGCGTGCTGCCGGATATCGGCGGCACCGTGGCCGAGTCGATTGCCGACTTCTTCGCCGAAGAGAAAAACCAGCAGGCGATCGACGCGCTGCTGAAGTACGTCACGCCGAAAGGCGAGCATGCGCCGAAAGCGCAGCTGCGTGAAAAGCTGGAGCCGCTCAAGCTGCTGGCGGCAATGGATATTCCCAAGCTCACCGAGCCGCGCGCCAGGCAGCTGATGCAGGAAGAGGGCATGACGCTGTCGGCGCTGGCGCACCTGACCATCTTTACCGTGTTTGGCTTGCCGGCCGCGGTGGCCGAGGCGCTGGAGCAGTGGGTGCGCACGCCCGGCAACAGCGGCAAGCTGGTGGCGCTGGACCAGTTGCGCGAGGAGCTGCTGGCGTTGCTGCCGGCAGTGGCCGACAGCGAAGGTTCCATGGCCGGCAAGACCTTTGTGCTGACCGGCACGCTGCCGACCATGAGCCGCGATCAGGCGCAAGCGATGATCGAGGCGGCGGGCGGCAAGGTATCCGGCTCGGTGTCGAAGAAAACCTCGTACGTGGTGGCTGGCGCCGATGCCGGCAGCAAGCTGGCGAAGGCGGAGGAACTGGACGTTACCATTCTTGATGAAGCAGGCTTGCTCGCATTGCTCGATAAAGGATAAGAATATGAAGCGCATCCGTAAAGCCGTTTTCCCTGTCGCCGGTCTGGGCAGCCGCTTCCTGCCGGCGACCAAGGCGCAGCCGAAGGAAATGCTGCCCATCGTTGACAAGCCGCTGATCCAGTATGCGGTGGAAGAGGCGGTGGCGGCGGGCATTACGGAACTGATCTTCGTCACGGGCCGCAACAAGCGCGCCATCGAGGACCACTTCGACAAGGCTTACGAGCTGGAATCGGAGCTGGAGGCATCGAACAAGCAGCAGCTGCTGGACATCGTGCGCAACGTCATTCCGCGCAACGTCAACTGCATCTACACCCGCCAGCCGGCCGCGCTGGGCCTGGGCCACGCCGTGCTGTGCGCACGCGCCATCGTCGGCGACGAGCCCTTTGCCGTGCTGCTGGCGGACGATTTCATGGATGCCGAACAGCCGGTGCTGGCGCAGATGACGGAACGCTTCGATTACGAGCGCGCCAGCCTGCTGGCCGTGCAGAACGTGCCGCGCGAGCACACGCGCCAGTATGGCATCGTCAGCGCCACGCCTTACCGCGAGCAGCTGGAAGTCGTCAACGGCATCGTGGAAAAACCGCGGCCGGAAGATGCGCCGTCCACGCTGGCGGTGGTAGGGCGCTATGTGCTGTCCAACCGCATCTTCGAATTCCTGGAAAATCTTGGCGCTGGCGCCGGCGGCGAGATCCAGCTGACCGACGGCATTGCCGCGCTGCTGAAGGCGGAACGCGTGCTGGCCTACCGCTATGCAGGCCAGCGCTACGATTGCGGCTCCAAGCTGGGCTATCTGAAGGCCACGGTAGCCATGGGCATGAAGCATCCGGAAACGGGCGAAGGCTTGCGCCAGTTCCTGGGCGAACTGGGAGCGCAGCAATGACTGTCCGTGAAATCCTGAAGATGGGCGATCCGCGCCTGCTGCGCGTGGCCGAACCCGTCAGCCAATTCGATACCCCCGAGCTGCATGCGCTGGTGCAGGACATGTTCGACACCATGCACGCCGCCAACGGCGCCGGCCTGGCCGCGCCGCAGATCGGCGTCAACCTGCAGCTGGTGATTTTCGGCTTTAAGCAGAACACCCGTTATCCGGACGCGCCCCAGGTGCCGGAAACGGTATTGATCAATCCCATCCTCACGCCGGTCGGCGAGGCGATGGAAGACGGCTGGGAAGGCTGCCTTTCGGTGCCGGGCATGCGCGGCGTGGTGCCGCGCCATGCGAAGCTGCATTACGAAGGCTTCGACCAGTTCGGCCAGCGCATCGTACGCGACGCCGACGATTTCCACGCGCGCGTGGTGCAGCATGAAGTCGATCACCTGAACGGCGTGCTGTACCCGATGCGCATCCGCGACTTCCGCATGTTCGGCTTTACCTCCGTGTTGTTCCCCGACCTCGATCCGAACGAGGACGACTGAGCGGCGTTAAAAGAGGCGTTGGCGGACGCAGGATTCTGGCGTAATATCCGAGCAAGTTTAATTACCCAATAACTAATATATGGACAAAACTTCCCGCAACAACCCGCTGGAGTTCAGCGTCCGTGGCATCGTGCTCGGCATCCTGATCACGCTGGTCTTCACGGCCGCCCAGGTCTATCTGGGCCTGAAAGTGGGTCTGACCTTCGCCACCTCGATTCCCGCCGCCGTGATCTCGATGGCCCTGCTGAGCGCCTTCAAGGACGCCACCATCCAGGAAAACAATATCGTGCAGACCATCGCCTCGGCCGCCGGTACGCTGGCCTCGGTGATTTTCGTGCTGCCCGGCCTGCTGATGATCGGCTGGTGGGCCGAGATCCCGTTCTGGCCAACCTTCGGCGCCTGCGCCATCGGCGGCGTGCTGGGTGTGATGTACACCATGCCGCTGCGCCGCGCGCTGGTGGCCCAGTCCGACCTGCCGTATCCGGAGGGTGTGGCTGCCGCGGAAGTGCTGAAGGTCGGCACGGCCACCCGCTCCGGCGCGCAGGAAGGCAAGGCCGGCCTGTGGGCGGTGATCTGGGGTTCCGTTGCTTCCGCATTCTTTGCTTTCCTGGCCGCGGCCAAGCTGATCGCGGCCGAAGTCTCGGCCTTTACCCGCATCGGCGGCGGCGCCACCGGTATCGGCGCCTCCAGCTCGCTGGCCCTGGTCGGCGCCGGCCACCTGATGGGCATTACCGTCGGCGTGGCCATGGCCGTGGGCCTGTTCATTGCCTGGGGCGTGCTGGTTCCCGTGCTGACCAACCTGGCCGGCATGCCGGCCGGCGCCACCGCTGAAGCTTTTGCTACCGGCATCTGGCGCACCGACGTGCGCATGATCGGCGCCGGCACCATCGGCGCGGCCGCCATCGTCACGCTGGCCACCCTGGTCAAGCCCGTGCTGGGCGGCCTGAAATCCGCGCTGGACGCCTCCAGGAACGCGAAACAGGGCGGCAAGGACGTGCCGCGCGAAGACAAGGATCTGCCGCTGTTCGTGGTCGGCCTGGTGACGCTGCTGTCCATGGTGCCTGCCGGCTGGCTGCTGGCCTCCTTCCTGGAAGGCGGTCCGCTCGCTTCCATCTCCACCACCCTGGTGGCGGTGGGTGTCGGCTACGTGCTGATCGCCGGCCTGCTGGCGGCGGCAGTGTGCGGCTACATGGCGGGCCTGATCGGCTCCTCCAACTCGCCGGTATCCGGCCTGGCCATCCTGACCATTCTCGGCGCGGCAGCTTCCGTCGGCATGGTGGGCCGCCACATCATGGGGCCGGACACCGCCAACGCTCTGATCGCCTACGCGCTGTTCGTCACCACCGTGGTGCTGGCGGTGGCCGTGATCGGCAACGACAATCTGCAGGATCTGAAGACCGGCCAGCTGGTCGGCGCCACGCCGTGGAAGCAGCAGGTGGCGCTGATCATCGGCGTGTTTGCCGGCGCCTGCGTGGTGCCGCCGGTGCTGGAGCTGCTGAACCATGCCAACGGCTTTGCCGGTGCGCCGAACGTCAACGCGATTTCCGACCAGCCGCTGGCAGCACCGCAGGCGACGCTGATTTCCACCCTGGCCAAGGGCGTGGTGGGCGGCGACCTGCAATGGCACCTGATCGGCTACGGCGCCCTGATCGGCCTGGGCCTGGTCGCCATCGACCTGCTGCTGAAGACCGTCAGCAACAAGAAATACAGCCTGCCGCCGCTGGGCGTGGGCCTGGCGATCTACCTGCCGTCGGCGGTGACCGCGCCGGTGGTGGTGGGCGCCGTTGCCGGCTACCTATTCGAACGCGCGATGAAGGGCAGGAAGCACGGCGAAGCGGCGTCCCGTCTCGGCGTGCTGATCATGTCCGGCTTCATCGTGGGCGAGAGCCTGTTCAACGTGGCGCTGGCCGGCCTGATCGTGTTGACCGGCAAGGGCGAGCCGCTGGCGATCGCCAACAGCCTGAGCGAAGCGGGCGGCATGCTGGTCGCGCTGGCGGTTGGCGCCATCTTCGTTGCGGGCCTCTACCGCTGGTCGGCCAATTCGGCCCGCGCCATCGAGGCCTGACCGGGCAGGGCAGTGAGCGCCCTCGATATCCTGCATTGCGCGGCCCAGGCTTTAAGCCTGCTTGCCGCGCAGCCCTGGCGCCTGCTGCTGGCCACCGTGGTGTTTATCGCGCTGGCCGAATCGCTGATGCTGATTCCGCGCATCGGCTTCATCCTGAAGTTCCTTGCCGCCAGCCTGCTGGCGGCGCAGATGCTGGTCATCTTCCGCGTGGCTGCAATGGGCGAGCCGGCGCGCCTGCGCATCCTGCTCGACGCGGTCTATCTGCCGCCGTCTTCCATGCTGGTGCTGTTCGGCTGCGCGCTGCTGCCTTTCTTCATCGGCCTTTCCTATTTCGCCCTGACGCGCCGTGCGGACGGCTTCCGTTTTTTCTTCGGGAATATCTTCCGCCAGAAACCGCCTGAGTCGAAACACTTCCTGATCTTCAAGATCGTGATGCTGGCCGCCTCCATTCCCTTCACCTACGTGGCGCCGGCCATGGTGCTGAAAGGGCAGGAAGGCGGCAACGCGCTGGAGCAGGGACTGGTGGCGGGCCTGCTGTACTGGCCCACGCTGCTGGTCATCGTGGCGCTTTCGGTCGCCTTCGAATTCCTGGTGGCGGGCCTGCTGCCGCGCCTGTCGCGCAAGGTGGCGGCCGTGCTGTCGATTCCATTGCTGGTGCTGTTCATGGCCTTCATGTTTGCATTTACCTATACACTAAGCATAAGAGCCTTCGGACTTTGAACGGGAGCGGATCATGAATTCGAGACTGGGACAGGGAACCTGGAGCATGGGCGAGGTGGCGTCGCGCAGGGCGCAGGAAGTGCGCGCACTGCAGCTCGGCATGGACCTCGGCATGACCGTGATCGACACCGCCGAAATGTACGCCGACGGCGGCGCCGAGGAAGTGGTCGGCGAAGCGATTGCAGGGCGGCGCGGCGAGGTGTATTTGGTAAGCAAGGTACTGCCGCAGAACGCCAGCCGCAAGGGCGTGATCGAGGCCTGTGAACGCAGCCTGCGGCGCATGAAGGTCGATCACCTCGACCTGTACCTGCTGCACTGGCAGGGTAGCCAGCCGCTGCAGCAGACGCTGGACGGCTTCATGGAACTGAAAAAGGCGGGCAAGATCCGCGAATTCGGCGTCAGCAATTTCGACGTGCACGATATGCGCGCTGCCGCCCAGCTGCACGGCGGCGACGGGATCACCGTCAACCAGGTGCTGTACAACCTGCGCCGGCGCGGCGTGGAGTGGGACCTGCTGCCCTGGTGTCGCGAACGCGAAATCCCGCTGATGGCGTATTCGCCGCTGGAATCCGACCGCAAGGAGCAGCTGTCGCTGCTGGCCGATCCGGCCCTGACTGCGGTGGCGGGGCACCACCGCTGCACGCCGGCGCAGATCGCGCTGGCGTGGCTGATGCGCGATCCGCTGGTGGTGCCGATTCCCAAGGCGTCCAGCGCGGAGCATGTGAAGGAGAATGCCGGCGCGCTGGCGATCACGCTGCGGCAGGAGGACTTCGCCACGCTGGACAAGGCCTTTCCGCCGCCGCGCCGCGCTACGCCGCTGGACGTGCTGTAAGCTGCGCCACCATCAGTAACGGTAGCTGGCATACACGGCAGCCGTGGGCGAGGTGGACTTCAGCACGATGGGACTCCTGGCCGCATCGCGCACCAGCGCGCTGTAGCCGACCATGCTGGTTACCGTCCAGCGGTCATCCAGCTTGTGCGCCCAGGACAGGTTCATCACGCCTTCGTACATGCCGCCCTTGGCATTGAAGCGCTTGAAGCCCGACCTGGCCGACTGTTCCGCCGTCACGCCGTAATAAGTCTGCGCATATTTGCTGTCGGCGAAGTTGGCGCCCAGGCTGATGGTGACGTGTTCGCGGTCGGTATTCACCAGCGTGCCGGTGACGGCAAGACCGCCGCTGCGCCCGTTCTCGCGGTGCGACAGGGGCATCTCGGCCTGGCCGCTGACGACCAGGCCATCGACGATCTTGTAGCCGGCGCTCAGCAGGCCGGTGCCGCTGGCCTTGACCACGCCCATGCCTTTCAGCCTGTCGCTGCCGCGGCGGCCGCCGAAGCTGGTTTCTTCCTTGTCGGTGCGCTCGCCGCGGTAGCCGAGTGCTGCGCCGAGATGCAGATTGCCGAAGTCGCGGCCATAGCCGAGGCCACGCAGGGTGCTGGCGTAGAAGCCGTTGGCCATCTGGTAGTCGATGGCGATGATGGGGGCTGCCTGCAGTTCATCCGAGCCTGAGTAACGGGCGGCAGCGGCAACGCCGCCGCCAAGCGTCAGAACGTTTTCGTCGGCTGCCGATGCGGCGCCGGCAACAAGCAGGCCGGCCAGAAGGAAAGAGTATTTCATGTTTGCGGGATAATGAGTTGTTGGAGCCGCCAGTATCCGCAGGCCAGATGAAGGAAACCTGATCCCTGCATGAAGATTGGATGAAGATGCGTCCGCGCGCCCTCTTTAGACGATCTTCAGGTTGGAGTGCTTAAATAGACGCCATGAAAATCCTGCTTATAGAAGACGATCTCGATCTCGGCAACGGCGTGCGTATCGCCCTCGGCGACCAGGGCATGGACGTGGTCTGGGTGCGCCAGCTGGGCGACGCGGAAGCCCACCTCGATGGCGGCGGCTGCGACCTGGTGCTGCTGGACCTGAACCTGCCCGATGGCGACGGGCTGCACCTGCTGGCCCGCATGCGCCGCGAACGCCAGGCCCTGCCGGTATTGATCCTCAGCGCCCGCGACGCCCTGAACGACCGCCTGCGCGGCCTGGATAGCGGGGCGGACGATTACCTGGTCAAACCCTTCGAGCTGGCGGAGCTGCTGTCCCGCGTGCGGGCGCTGGCAAGGCGCAGTTACGGTTTTGACGGCGAAACGCTGGAACTGCGCGGCATCGTGCTGCACATACCGACGCGCCGCGTGACCGTCAACGAGCGCGCGGTGGACCTCACGGCCAGCGAATACGTGCTGCTGAAAACCCTGCTGATGCGCGCCGACCGCGTGGTGACGCGGCGCAGCCTGGAGGAGCAGGCGCTGCCCGGGGCCCAGGCCAACGCCAGCAACTCGCTGGACGTGCACATGGCGAACCTGCGGCGCAAGATTGGCGAGGGCTATGTCCGCACCGTGCGCGGCGTGGGCTATGTGATCGACCAGCGCGAAACGAAGGAGGCGGGCAAATGATGCGGCGCTGGTGGTCGGTGGTGACTGAACCGAGCCTGATGCGGCGCCTGCTGCTGGCGCAACTGGCGCTGCTCGCCCTGCTCTGGCTGCTCGGCGTGGCATTCCTGGTCAACGATGCGAGCAAGGATACGACGGTGCTGCGGCAGGACTCGACCTACCGCGCCTTCCTGACCGTGGCCGGCGAGCTGCGCGAACAGCCGGACAGGCTGGCGCGCGGCATGGCGGCGATGGATGGCTCCCTGCGCGAACTGTATGGGTCAGAGAGCGATCCGGATCTGGCGCCAACAATCTTTATCGAGCAGGCCGGCAGCGTGATCTACCGCTCGCCGAGTGCGCCCGATGGCGTGAAGGCGGCCAGCGCCGATGGCGCGCTGGAGGTACAGGCAGTGAACGGCAAGCGCTGGCGCGTGCGCACGCTGGCGGCGCCGCCCGGCAAGCTGCGCATGACGATGGTCATGCCGGCCGACCGCGCCAACGTGTTCATTACGCTGACCTCGCGCGGCTACGTGCTGCTGCCGCTGCTGGTGTCGCTGCCGTTCCTGATCATTCCGGCCTGGCTGTCGATCCGCGTGGCGCTGCGGCCATGGCGCAAGGTGGCGGCCGAAGTGGCCTCGCGCGGACCGCAGGATCTGACGCCGCTCGGCTACCGCGCCCGCCACCGCGAGATGACGGGCATGGTCGATAACATCAATACCCTGATGCGCCGCGTCGGCGACAGCGCCCAGCGCGAGCGCGCCTTCATTGCCGATGCGGCGCATGAACTGCGGACGCCGCTGGCGGCCATGCGGGTGAACGTGGAAGCGCTGCAAAGCCAGGCCAGCGACGCGCGCCAGCAGCAGCTGCTGGACGGCATCCTGAACAGCGGCGCGCGCGCCACGCGCCTGGTCAGCCAGCTGCTGCGCCTGATGCGCAGCGACGCCACCGGCGGCGAGGAAGTGGAAACGCTGGCCTTCGACGAACTGGTGCAGGAACGCATGGCCGTGCTGTCGGGCCTGGCCCATGCGCGCAGCGTGGAACTGGAACTCAGCGGGGACAGCGGCTTGCGCATCGAGGGGCGCCGGGAAGGACTGGTGTCGCTGCTCGATAACCTGCTGGACAACGCCATCAAATACAGCCCCGAGCATGGCGCCGTGCACGTCAACCTGCAGCGCGAAGCCGGCATGGCGGTGCTGCGGGTGGCCGACCAGGGACCGGGCATTGCGCCCGAACTGCGCGAGCGCGTGTTCGACCGCTTCTTCCGCGATCCGCGCCAGACGCAAAGCGGCAGCGGGCTGGGACTGGCGATTGCGCGCGCCGTCGCCGTACAGCACGGCGGCGCAATCAGCCTGGATGCGGTGGATGGCGGCGCCGGCCTGCTGGCAACCGTACGCCTGCCGGTGGACGATCGGTGACAGCCGCCTAGCGGCCGATGCGGGACATGTTCAGGCGTTCCAGCGCCTTGCGCAGCTCGTCGGTGGTCGCCTGCGGCAGGTTCACGAACTGGCAGCCGATCTGCACCTGGTCGCCCAGCAGGAAGGAGCGGTAGTGGCGCACCAGGCGGATGTCCAGGTCGCAGATGATCGACGTTTCCTGTCCCAGCTCCAGGCGCACGCGCTGCAGGCGCCGTCCGGCGTGCAGGCCAACCGCCTCGCGCGGCGAGCAGCGCATGCCGACGCCGCCGATGGCGAAGTCGTACAGCTGCATCTCGTACGGGCGTCCCATCAGCACGAAGGAGGCGGTGTAGTACACCCCCAGCGGCGTTTCCACGCGCGGCGCACCGCGCCGGTTCAGCACCTGGCAACGCTCCGGGAACTGGGCCGGAACCAGGTTCTCATGCTCGGGCAGGGCGTTCCAGTGCGGATCGTCCAGGCGCCACTGGAATTTGGCGCCGCCATGCCAGCAGACGAAAGTGCATTCGCCGGGCGGCAGCTCTTCGCCTTCATTCAGTTCGATAACGAAATGCGGCAGCTCCGGATCGACCGAGAGGATACGCGCCAGCACCAGCTTGTTGGTGGAGGCGGGGTAAATCGAAATGGCGTCGCCGCGCGCTGCCAGGAGATTGAAGGCGTCGGCGATATCGTCCGGATTGACGATGTCGTGCGGCGACGAGGCGACACCGATAGGATCGACGGCGTCGTTCTCGGTGGGTGGACCTTTGCGCTGATCAGAATGCATAGGGGAATTCATGCCGGTACTTTACCGCGTTTTGTGGGCAGGTGTTTGCCGGGTAGCAAGAAATAACCCGGATTTTGTTGTAATTCGCATTAGTCGGAAGGCGTTCAGAAGCGTTCTGTCGGTAAAAGGTAACGCCATTTTCCTTCCGGCAATTCTCCCAGTTTAACCTTGCCGATTCGTACACGTTTCAGGCCGATCACTTTCAGGCCCACCATTTCGCACATGCGGCGGATCTGGCGCTTCTTGCCTTCGCGCAATGTAAAGCTCAGCTGGTCCTCGTTCTGCCAGCGCACCTTCGCCGGCAGCAGCGGTTTGCCGTCCATCCACAGGCCGTGGTTGAGCTTTTTCAACTGCTCGTCAGGCAGCCTGCCGGGCTTGGTGTATTGCACGCGGACCAGGTATTCCTTGTCCACGTCGGTGGTTTCGCCGATCAGGTGCTTGGCCACGCGGCCATCCTGGGTCAGCACCAGTAGGCCGACCGAATCGATGTCCAGGCGGCCGGCGGGCACCAGGCTACGCAATTGTTTGGGATGGAAGATCTCGTTCGAGCTATCGCCCTCCCACTGGTTCTCGGGCTTGATCAGCACCACCGCCGGCTTGTAGCCGTCTTCGGCCTGGCCGCTGACGTAGCCGACCGGCTTGTTGATCAGGATGGTCACGCGCTTGGACTGCTCGGCAGCCGCCTGGCGTTCCACGGTCACCTTCTGGCTCGGGTACACCTTCACACCCAGTTCGGATACCACCTGGCCATCCACGCGCACCCAGCCCTTGGCAATCCATTCGTCGGCTTCACGGCGCGAGCACAGCCCGAGTTCGGACATGCGTTTGGACAGGCGTAATAATTCTTCGGACATCAGACTTCTCAGACTTTCAATGCTTCAAGTAATTCGGTTTCAAGTTGCAGCTGCACGCGCTGGTTCTGCAGCGGTGCGCCGTCGATCAGGAACACGTCCTCCACGCGCTCGCCGAGGGTCATGATCTTGGCGGTATGCAGGTTGATCCTGTATTTGGTCAGTACGTTGGCGATCGAGTACAGCAGGCCGGTACGGTCGTTGGCGGCCACCGACAGCAGATAGTACTGGCCCTTTTCATCCGGCCGCAAATCGACCGTCGGCTGCAGCGGGAAGGTGCGCGACAGGCGCGACAGGCGGCCCCGGGTCGGCGCCTGCAACGGCGCCTGCGACTGCAGCAGCTCGCACAGCTCGTGCTCGATCAGGCTGATGATGTCGCGGTAGCTCTTGGCGAAGCTCTGCTCGGTAACCAGGAAGGTATCCAGCGCATAGCCGTGCTTAGTCGTATGGATCTTCGCATCCAGGATACTGAAGTTCTTGCGGTCAAAGTAAGAGCAGATGCGGGCGAACAGGTCCGGCTGGTCCTGTACATAGACGGCGATCTGCAGCCCTTCGCCGATCGGCGCCAGGCGGCATTTGACCACCGGCTTCTCGCTGTTCAGGCGGTCCCACAGGGCGCGCGTCTGCCAGGCGATATCGCTGGCGTCGTGGCGCAGGAAGTAGGCCACGTCGAGCTGCTTCCACAGCGCTTCGTGCGCGTCCGGCGGCAGGCCATACAGGCGCAGCGTAGCCAGCGCCTCGTGCTGGCGGTTCTTCAGTTCGCGGTCGGCGGACGGCGCTTCGCCGCCCAGCACGCGCAGGGTCATGCGGTACAGGTCTTCCAGCAGCTTGGCTTTCCAGGCGTTCCACACCTTGGGGCTGGTGCCGCGGATGTCGGCCACCGTCAGCAGGTACAGGCCGGTCAGGTGGCGTTCGTCCTTTACCGTTTCGGCAAAGGCCTTGATCACGTCCGGATCGGACAGGTCCTGCTTCTGCGCCACCTGCGACATGGTCAGGTGCTGTTCGACCAGGAAGGCCACCAGTTCGGTTTCCTCGGCGCCGATGCCGTGCTCCTGGCAGAACTGCGCCACGTCGCCCACGCCCAGCTTGGAGTGGTCGCCGCCGCGGCCCTTGGCGATATCGTGGAACAGCGCAGCCACGTACAGCAGCCAGTGCTGCGAGAAGTTCGCCATCAGCTGCGAGCAGAACGGATACTCGTGGGCGTGTTCCGTCATCGTGAAGCGGCGCATATTGCGCAGCACCATCATGATGTGCTGATCGACGGTGTATACGTGGAACAGGTCGTGCTGCATCTGGCCCACGATCTTGCGGAAGCTCGGCAGGTAGCGGCCCAGGATGGACAGCTCGTTCATGCGCCGCATATTGTGGATGATGCCTTGCGGCGCCTGCAGGATGCGCAGGAAGTAGGCCTTGTTGACCGGATCGGCGCGGAAAGCGGCGTCGATCTTGAAGCGCTCGTGCCACAGCGCGCGCATGGTGCGCGCCGTCATGCCTTTCAGGGCAGGGCGCTCGCACAGCAGCACAAAGATTTCCATGATGGCGGACGGCGTGCGCACGAAGGTGTCGTCGGCATTCATGTCGATGAAGCCGTTCACTTCGCTGAAGCGCATATTGATCGGCGTCGGCTCCTCGTCGTGCGGGAACAGCTGGCCTTCGATGTTCTGCAGCAGGATGGTGTTCAGCTGCACTACCGTCTTGGCGGCCCAGTAGTAGCGCTGCATCAGGTATTCGCTGGCGCGGCGCATGTGGACGCCGCTGCCGGTGGCCTTCAGGCCCAGCGTTTCGGCAACGGCGGTCTGCACGTCGAACACCAGGCGGTCTTCGCGGCGGCCGGCCACCAGGTGCAGGCGCACGCGGATGTCCTTGAAGGCGCGTTCCTTTTCCATCAGCTGGCGCGCCTCGGTTTGCGTGATCAGTCCGCGCACGGCCAGGGTGCGCCAGGAATTGGCCAGGCCGGCGGCTTTCGCCAGCCACAGGATCACGTGCAGGTCGCGCAGGCCGCCCGGGCTCTCCTTCACGTTCGGCTCCAGGCTGAAGGCGGTGTCCTCGTACTTGGCGTGGCGCTGGCGCATCTCGATGGTCTTGGCCTCGAAGAAGGCGCGCGGGTCCATCGCCTTGTCGTAGGCTTCCTGCAGCTGGCCGAACAGCACCAGGTTGCCGGTCACCAGGCGCGCTTCCAGCAGGCTGGTTTGCACCGTGATGTCGGCCTTCGATTCGGCCATGCATTCATCCACGGTGCGGATGCTGTGGCCCACGTCCAGGCCCAGGTCCCACAGCATCTGGACGAATTCCTCCAGTGCCGCGCGCGTGCCCTGGCTGGGCGTTTCGTGCAGCAGGATCAGGACATCCACGTCCGAGTAGGGAAACAGCTCGCCGCGGCCATAGCCGCCCACGGCCACCAGCGCGCTCTGCGCCGGCAGGGCGGCGTTTTCCCACGCTGCGATCAGAACGTCATCGACGCTCTGGCGCAGGCAGCGCAGCAGCTTCTCGGGTTTGCCGTCTTCATGGAAGGTGGCAATGATGCGCTGGCGGTCGGCTTTGAGCCGGGCCTTCAGCGATTCCCTGAGGTCCTTCTTCATCGAGGCGTGGGGCATGCGCGGTCGTGGTGGCGGATTAGGCGGCGGCTTTTTCGCCGACGAAGGCCGGCGGCGGCGGGCTGCCGGCGGACAGGGTCAGCACCTCGTAACCGGTTTCGGTGACGAGGATCATGTGTTCCCACTGGGCGGACAGGCTGCGGTCCTTGGTCTTGATGGTCCAGCCGTCCGGCATTTCCTTGATTTCGCGCTTGCCGGCGTTGATCATCGGCTCGATGGTGAAGATCATGCCCGGCTGCAGCACGGGACCGGTGCCCGGTTTGCCGTAGTGGAGGATTTGCGGCTCTTCGTGGAAGACCTTGCCGATGCCGTGTCCGCAGAATTCGCGCACCACGCTGTAGCCGGCTTTTTCGGCGTGGGTCTGGATGGCGTGGCCGATGTCGCCCAGGGTGGCGCCCGGCTTCACCTGCTCGATGCCCAGCCACATGCATTCATAGGTGATCTCGGACAGGCGTTTGGCCAGGATCGACGGGGCGCCGATGAAGAACATGCGGCTGTTGTCGCCGTGGTAGCCGTCCTTGGTGATGACGGTGATATCCAGGTTGACCACGTCGCCGTTCTTCAGGACCTTGTCGCCGGGGATGCCGTGGCAGATCACGTCGTTGACGGAGGTGCAGATGGCTTTCGGGTAGGGCGTGTAGCCGGGTGGGCAATAATTCAGCGGCGCCGGGACGGTGCCCTGCACGTTGGTCATGTACTCGTGGCACAGGCGATCGAGTTCGCCGGTGGTCACGCCGGGCTTGACGAATGGGGTGATGTAATCGAGCACCTCGGACCCGAGGCGGCCGGCCAGGCGCATGCCTTCGATGTCTTCGGGCGTTTTGATGGAAATGGTCATGTTTTCTGCTTACCGGTAATGCATCTCTTGAAGTACAAGATTATAAACGACCGGCAAATTCATAGGGCGCCGAGCGGCGCCGGTTGGGGCCGGGCCCTGATCTTCGCTTCCAGCGGGTCCGGCAGGCGGGTAGTTCGTGCTGCTGGACTTGAAGCTGTGCGGCTGAAAAATAGCGGCCAGAGTCGAAGCTGGCTTGCATATTTGATAGCAGCGCTGCATTCAAGGCGCCGACGCCAGGGACAATACTGAGCGTGGCGCTGATGCCTGTGATGACGATCGTCTTTTTGAGGGCAATCATCGCACCCTCGAGATTGCCCATCCGCCGTGCTATCGCAGGATTTGCGCGCCGAGCTCTTCCAGTGACGCGGCCGCCCATCTCTCAAAAGCTTATCGACGCGCCACGTTGCGCGAGTCGATATAGTCTTTAGTGGGCGGGTTCATGCAGCCTCATCCGCCAGGCCGCCCCCACTTCAAGCGGCCCGAGGTAAAGATGTTGCCCTGGATCAAGTGCCGGATTTCACCGTCGGCAAGGGGGGCAGGGCTGTTCATGGCGGGCCGCTCATTGATTTTCGACCAGCAGGCCGAGCAGGGTCAGCGACTGGTGCCAGCCCAGGTAGCATTGCTCAGCCGGAATCACGGCTGGAACGCCTTCCTGCACCACGTGGATCTCGGTGCCGCAGGAAACCGCGCGCAGCTCGACCGTGGTGCGCATTTCGCCCGGCAGATTGGGATCGTCGAACACGGCGGTATAGCCGATGCGCTCGCCCGGCTTGAGGTCCTGATACTCGCCGCCAAAGGAATGGCTGAAACCGCTGGCCAGATCGGTAAACGACATGCGGTACCTGCCGCCGACGCGCAAGTCCAGTTCCTGTACCTCGCCGATATAGCCATTCGGTGGCAGCCACTTGTTCCAGGCCGCGGCCGTGGTCCAGGCCTTATAGACTTTCTCCGGGGTGGTGCGCAGCACGCGGTGCAGCTTGATGGTGGTGGTGGACATGGCCAATCCTTTCTTCTGAGAGTGATAGGGGTGTAATGCCACGACGAGGCAGATTACCGGAAATCGACACGCCGGCAGAAATAATGTCATTTCCACCCGTTTCTGCCGGATCCGGGACCCGGCAAACAGTCGCCGAACTTGCCCGCCAGGGCGATTCCAAGGTAGAATCTATGGTTGCCTGACCTTGTGTCGTGCAATGTTGTAAAATTTCTCATTTATAAACCCGAATCCCCCCAACAAGGGTGCCCGCAAGGGTGACTGGGAGGATTCCAGACCCAACCCTGGAGTAAAAAATGTCTGTAACGATGCGTGAAATGCTGGAAGCCGGCGTCCACTTCGGTCACCAAACCCGTTTCTGGAACCCAAAGATGGCTCCGTTCATCTTCGGCCACCGCAACAAGATTCACATCATCAACCTGGAAAAAACCCTGGGCATGTACCAGGAAGCGATGAAGACCGTGCGTCAAATCGCTGCCAGCCGTGGCACCATCATGATGGTCGGCACCAAGCGTCAAGCCCGCGACATCATCGCTGCTGAAGCTCAGCGCGCCGGTGTTCCGTTTGTTGACCAGCGTTGGCTGGGCGGCATGCTGACCAACTTCAAGACCATCAAGACCTCGATCAAGCGCCTGAAAGACATGGAAGCTTCGATCGAAGACGGTTCCGTGGAAAAGCTGACCAAGAAAGACGCGCTGCTGTTCCGTCGCGAACTGGAAAAACTGCAAAAGTCCATCGGCGGTATCAAGGACATGGGCGGCATCCCTGACGCAATCTTCGTGGTGGACGTTGGCTACCACAAGGGCGCGATCACCGAAGCTGCGAAACTGGGCATCCCAGTCATCGGCGTGGTCGATACCAACCACTCCCCAGAAGGCGTAACCTACGTCATCCCTGGTAACGACGACTCCTCCAAAGCGATCACCCTGTACGCCCGCGGCGTGGCAGATGCGATCCTGGAAGGCCGTGCCAATGCATCGACCGAAGTTCTGGAATCGATCAAGGCTGCATCCGGCGACGAGTTCGTGGAAGTGAACGAGCAGGCTTAATTGCCCACCTGCCGCAAGGCAGGTAACAGCTTGAAAAGGGGTGGCCCATCAGCTCCCCCTTTTTTTTAAACAGATTTCGCTGGATGCGCAGGCTGCCGCAAGGCGCCGCCCCGGCAACAAGAACCCCCACCGAATACAGGAGAAACACATGGCAGCAATTACTGCAGCAATGGTTGGCGAACTGCGCGCGAAAACCGACGCGCCGATGATGGAATGCAAAAAGGCCCTGACCGAAGCCGATGGCGACATGAACAAGGCAGAAGAGATTCTGCGCGTTAAGCTGGGCGGCAAGGCTGCCAAGGCTTCCGCACGTATCACCGCCGAAGGCGTGGTCGCTGCTTACATCGCCGGCAACGTGGGCGCCCTGGTGGAAGTGAACTCGGAAACCGACTTCGTTGCGAAAAACGACGACTTCCTGGCCCTGTCGAACCTGGCTGCCAAGCTGGCTGCCGAAAACAACCCGGCTGACGTTGCAGCCCTGCTGGCACTGCCAGCTGGCAACGGCCAGACCCTGGACGAAGTGCGCGCTGCCCTGGTTGGCAAAATCGGCGAAAACATGTCGATCCGCCGCTTCCAGCGTTTCGAAACCACCGGCAAGCTGGCTTCCTACCTGCACGGCACCAAGATCGGCGTGATCGTGGACTTCGACGGCGCCGACGAGCAAGTGGGTAAAGACGTGGCCATGCACATCGCTGCAATGAAGCCGGTCTCCCTGTCGTCCGATGGCGTGCCTGCCGAACTGATCGCCAAAGAGCGTTCGGTGGCCCAGGCCAAGTCCGACGAAGATGCAGCTGCCGCTGTCGCCGCCGGCAAGCCGGCCCAGCCGGCTGACATCGTTGCCAAGCGCATCGATGGCGCCGTGGCCAAGTACCTGAAAGAAGTGTCGCTGATGAACCAGGCTTTCGTGAAGAACGACAAGCAGTCCATCGAGCAGATGCTGAAAGCAGCCAACACCACCGTCAAGGGCTTCACCATGTACGTGGTTGGCGAAGGTATCGAAAAGAAAGTGGACGATTTCGCAGCAGAAGTTGCAGCCCAGATGGCTGCCTCCAAAGGCGCATAATCAAGAGAACGGGCCGCAAGGCCCGTTTTTTTAGCTGTACCGCGGCCGTTAAGTTTTAATTAAGCCTTAATTAAGCTTCCCGGCTGCCGAAATTCCCGGCGGTATGTGGTATTTCCGTTATCATTGCCGCCGTAGCCTCACCGAATACATTTAAAGGAGCCCCAGCTCATGTCCAAACCTGCCTACAAGCGCGTCCTCCTCAAATTGTCCGGCGAAGCCCTGATGGGCGACGATCCATACGGCATCAACCGGGGGACGATCGAGCGGATGGTAGCTGACGTGGCCGAGGTCGCGAAACTGGGTGTGGAAGTGGCTGTCGTGATTGGCGGCGGCAATATCTTCCGCGGCGTGGCGCCCGGCGCCCAGGGCATGGACCGTGCCACTGCAGACTACATGGGTATGCTGGCCACCGTGATGAACGCGTTGGCCTTGGCCGACGCCATGCGCCATGTCGGCGTGACGGCGCGCGTGATGTCCGCCATCAGCATCGAGCAGGTTGTCGAGCCGTACGTGCGCCCGAAGGCGCTGCAATACCTGGAAGAAGGCAAGGTGGTGATTTTCGCCGCCGGCACCGGCAATCCGTTCTTCACCACCGATACTGCTGCGGCACTGCGCGGTTCGGAGATGAGCGCGGAAATCGTGTTGAAAGCCACGAAGGTCGATGGCATCTACACCGCCGACCCGAAGAAGGACCCGAACGCCACCATGTACCACCAGATCAGCTTTGACGAAGCCATCGCCAAGCACCTGCAAGTGATGGACGCGACCGCGTTCGCACTGTGCCGCGACCAGAAGCTGCCGATCAAGGTGTTCTCCATTACCAAACCCGGCGCGTTGATGAACGTGATTATGGGCGCGGAAGAGGGTACACTTGTTCACGTATAAACAATATAAACTGAGTAATTCAAAGCAACAGGAGAGCAGCAATGTCTACCGCTGACATTAAAAAGAACGCACAGGACAAAATGACGAAGTCGCTGGAGACGCTGAAGAGCGATCTGGCCAAGGTCCGCACCGGCCGTGCCCACACCGGCATTCTGGACCACGTGATGGTCGATTACTACGGCAACCCGACCCCGATCAACCAGGTGGCCAACCTGACCCTGATGGATGCGCGCACCATTGGCGTGCAGCCGTTTGAAAAGAAAATGGCCGGCGCCATCGAGAAAGCCATCCGCGACTCGGACCTGGGCCTGAACCCGGCCGCGCAGGGCGACCTGATCCGCGTGCCGACCCCGCCGCTGACCGAAGAACGCCGCAAGGAAATGGTCAAGCTGTGCAAGGGCGAGGGCGAGGACGCGAAAGTGGCGATCCGCAACATCCGCCGCGATGCCAACGAAGGCCTGAAGAAGCTGGTCAAGGATAAGGCGATTTCGGAAGACGAAGAACGCCGCGCCGGTGACGAAGTGCAGAAGCTGACCGACAAGTTCATCGCCGACATCGACAAGACCGTCGCTGAAAAAGAAAAGGAAGTCCTGACCGTTTAAGGTCCGGAACCGAACCGGAGCTGGGGTCGGGTCCATTGGACCTGGCCCCGGTTTTTTGGTTTTTAAGCTATACGAATCTATGAAATATTCGAGTTCGACGACCGGTATTCCCGACGCGCCCCAGGTGCCTCGCCACGTGGCGATCATCATGGACGGCAACGGGCGCTGGGCGACCAGGCGTTTCCTGCCGCGTGTGGCCGGCCACGTCAAAGGCGTGGAAGCGGTACGCACCGTGGTGGAAGCCTGCGCCGCGCGCGGCATCGAGTATCTGACGGTGTTTGCCTTCAGTTCCGAAAACTGGCGCCGTCCGGAGGAAGAAGTTTCCCTGCTGATGAAGCTGTTCGTCACGGCGCTGGAACGCGAAGTGGCGAAGATGCACGCCAACAACATCCGCCTCAAGGTCGTGGGCGACCTGAGCCGCTTCGACGCGAAGCTGCAGGACATGATCGCCAGTGCCGAGCGCAAGACTGCCGCGAATACCCGCATGACCGTTACCGTGTGCGCCAACTATGGCGGCCGCTGGGATATCATGCAGGCCATCGGCAAGATGGTGAAAGAGCATCCGGGTCAGAGCGATTTTTCGGAAGAGCAACTGGCGCCTTACCTGTCCATGGCCTACGCGCCCGAGCCCGACCTGTTCGTGCGCACCGGCGGCGAGGAACGCATCTCGAACTTCCTGCTGTGGCAGCTGGCCTATACCGAGCTGTATTTCACGGATACGTACTGGCCCGATTTCGACGCCGAACGCCTGGATGAGGCAATCGCGTCTTACCAGAACCGGGAACGCCGTTTCGGCCGCACCGGGGACCAAGTAGCAGATAAAAAATAACCAACCTATGCTGAAGACACGCGTCATCACGGCTGTACTGCTGCTGGCGGTGCTGCTGCCCGTACTCTTTGCCGATTACTACCCGGCCGTTGCGGTAGTTGTCACCCTGTTCTTCGGCGCTGCCGCCTGGGAGGCTTTCCGCCTGTTCAGGAACCGCGCCGCGGCCGTCATTGCCCTGTTCTGGGCCGGCGCCTTTGCCTACACCTTCTTCCTGAACAGCGGCCTGGAACAGGCCCGCTTCTGGGTCGCCATCGGCGCCGCCATCTGGCTGCTGCGCTTTGCGCCGTCGCTGAAGCTTGGCCTGCCGCCGCAGGAAGGCGTGGGCAACCTGATGCTCAGCATGGTGTACGTGGTGACCCTGGTGTCCTGCTTCGTCGCCATCCTGGTGCTGTACCAGCGCTCGCCGGTGTACCTGATTTCGGCCATGGCGCTGGTGTGGATTGCCGATATAGGCGCATACTTTGCCGGTAAGGCCTTCGGCAAGCGCAAGCTGGCGCCGTCGATTTCGCCCGGCAAGTCCTGGGAAGGCGCCATCGGCGGCTGGATTGCGGTACTGGTCATTGCCACGGCCAGCGTGCTGGCTGCCGGCGCCATGCCGCTGCTGCAGGACACCTTTGCCGTCAGGCTGCAGGCGAAAATGGGTTGGGGCGTCACGCTGGCGGTGCTGACCGTGATCGTTGCCGCATCGGTTGTCGGCGACCTGTTTGAATCCATGCTGAAGCGCCGCGCAGGCATGAAGGACAGCAGCAATCTGCTGCCTGGCCATGGCGGTGTGCTGGACCGTATCGATGCGCTGGTGCCGGTGCTGCCGGTGGCAGCGCTGATCAGCGGCTGGCTGTAAAAGGAAGACCATGCAACGCATTACCATTCTCGGGGCCACGGGCTCCATCGGCGCATCCACGCTGGACGTGATCGCCCGCCATCCCGGCCGTTATTCCGTGTATGCGCTCACCGCGCACAGCCGGGTGGATGAACTGGCTGCCGAATGTATCCGCTTCAATCCGCTGCGTGCGGTGGTCGGCAGCGCCGCTGCGGCCGACCGCCTGGGCGTGCTGCTGCGCGCCGCGGGCTGCAGGACCGAAGTGGAGTGGGGCGAGGCGGCGCTGTGCGCGGTCTCGGCGGCGGAAGACACGGATGCGGTCATGGCGGCCATCGTTGGTGCGGCCGGCCTGGCGCCGACCCTGGCGGCAGCGCGCGCCGGCAAGAAGGTGCTGCTGGCGAACAAGGAAGCGCTGGTCATGTCCGGCCAGCTGTTCATGGACGCCATCGCCCACAGCGGCGCCACGCTGCTGCCGATCGATTCCGAGCACAATGCGATCTTCCAGTGCCTGCCGATGGGCTATGGCCGCGTGCCGGCCGCGGCCGGCGTGAGCAAGATCCTGCTGACCGCATCCGGCGGTCCTTTCCTGAAGCGCGACGTGGCCAGCCTGGAGCAGGTCACGCCGGACGAGGCGTGCAAGCATCCGAAGTGGGTCATGGGCCGCAAGATCTCGGTCGATTCGGCCACCATGATGAACAAGGGCCTGGAAGTGATCGAGGCGCACTGGCTGTTCGGCGCTTCCGCCGCGCAGATCGAAGTGGTGATCCATCCGCAGTCGGTGGTGCACTCGATGGTGTCCTATGACGACGGCTCGGTGCTGGCGGAACTGGGCAATCCGGACATGCGCACCCCGATCGCACAGGCGCTGGCTTACCCGGAACGCATCGCTTCCGGGGTGGCCCAGCTGGACCTGGCCCAGGTGGGTACGCTGCAGTTCGAGAAGCCGGATTTCGTGCAGTTCCCGTGCCTGCAGCTGGCGTATGACGCGCTGAAGGCGGGCGGCACCGCGCCGGCCCTGCTGAACGCGGCCAACGAGGTGGCGGTGGCGGCTTTCCTGGAGCAGCGCCTGGGCTTCCGCCAGATTCATCGCGTGATCGCTGCGGTGATGGACGAGCTGCCGCATGGCGCGGCGTCCAGCATCGAGGCGGTGATTGCGCAGGATGGGCTGGCGCGCGCGGCGGCCGAACGCCACATCGCGGCGATGCTGCAAACCGAAAACCAGGGTCTGACCCGCGGGGTCTGACCCCTCGGGTCAGACCCTGAATTTAGGTTCAAGAAAAAGGCCCCGAGATGGAACTGATCCGAACCCTGATTGCCTTTTTTGTCTGCCTCGGCACCCTGATCGTCTTCCACGAGCTGGGCCACTACCTGGTGGCGCGCTGGTGCGGCGTGAAGGTGCTGCGCTTCTCGGTCGGCATGGGGCAGGTGGTCTGGTCGCGTAAAGTCGGCCCGGACCAGACCGAGTGGGCCCTCTCCGCGCTGCCGCTGGGCGGCTACGTGAAGATGCTGGACGCCCGCGAAGGCGACCTGCAGCACCTGCCCGAAGCGGACCTGAAACGCGAATTCACGCGCCAGAGCGTGTGGAAGCGCATCGCCATCGTGGCGGCCGGCCCGATCGCCAACTTCCTGCTGGCCATCGTGCTGTTTGCCGGCCTGTACATGCACGGCATCGAAGAGCCCAGCACGAAAATCGGCGCGCCCGGCGCAGCCAGTGCCGCCGCCGCGGCCGGACTGCAGCGCGGCGACACCATCACGGCCGTCAACGGCAATGCGGTACGCGGCTGGTCCGAGCTGCGCTGGCAACTGATCCAGTCCGCACTCAACAAGCAGGGCGCCCGCATCGAGGTCGAACGTCCCGGCTATGGCGGCTATAGCGCCAGCATCCCCGCCGAGTCTTTCGCCAAAACCGACCTGGAAGGCGACGTGCCGGGCGCCATCGGCCTGGGCCTGGCCCGTCCGCCGGCGGTGATCGGCAAGGTGCTTGACGGCGGCGCCGCGGCCCGCGCCGGCCTGCAGGCCGGCGACCGCATCACCGAAGTCGATGGCCAGCCGATTCCCGACAGTACCGCCTTCCTGAGCGAAATCCGCCAGGCGCCCGGGCGCACCGTGCGCGTGGCGGGCGTGCGCAAGGGCCAGCCCTTCGCGCTGGACGTGACGCCCGAAGCGGTGCCGGACGAATCAGGCAAGGGAGAGAGTAAAGGCCTTGTAACAATCGGTAAGATCAAGGCGGAGGTGATCGGCACGCCCGATATGATCGTTGTACGCTCCGGCCCCGTGCAGGCCCTGTCGCGCGCGGTCGGGAAGGTGTGGGACACCAGCGTGCTGACCATCCGCATGATCGGCAAGATGATCGTGGGCGAAGTCTCGTGGAAGAACGTGACCGGCCCCATCACCATCGCCGACTACGCGGGACAGACCGCCAGTATAGGCGCTGTCAGCTACCTGAGCTTCATTGCCTTCATCAGTATCAGCCTTGGTGTTATGAATTTGCTGCCAATTCCTGTTCTGGATGGGGGGCATTTGCTGTATTATTCCGTGGAAGTTTTGACCGGGCGACCCGTTTCGGAGCGTTTTGGCGAGATTGCGCAGCGTCTGGGAGTGGGGCTGCTGGTGACTTTGATGGCACTGGCGGTCTTCAACGACGTGGCGCGGCTCCTCTGATTTGAAGCAGTCGCATGTTTTAAGCCCTTGAATTTGCCGATGAAATTATATTCTGACCGTATCGCCTTGCCTTCTTTCCGCCGTAGCCTGATCGGCGCCGCCGTCCTGGCAATCTGCTCCGGCAGCGCCATGGCCGTCGAACCATTCCAAGTCAAGGATATCCGCGTCGAGGGCATCCAGCGTACCGAAGCCGGTACCGTGTTCAGCTATCTGCCGGTGCGCGTGGGCGAGACCTTCAGCGAAGACAAGAGCGTCGCGGCAATCAAGGCCCTGTATGCGACCGGCATCTTCAAGGACGTAAAGCTGGAGAAGGACGGCGACGTGCTGGTGGTGATCGTGGAAGAGCGTCCCGCCATCGCCAAGGTCGATTTCGACGGCACCCATGAATTCGAGAAGGACATGCTGGTCAAGGCGCTGAAGGACATCGGCGTCGGCGAAGCCAAGACCTTCGACAAAGCCTCGGTCGATCGCGCCGAGCAGGAATTGAAACGCCAGTACCTGTCGCGCGGCCTGTACGGCGTGAAGGTGGTCACCACCGTGACTCCGCTGGAACGCAACCGCGTCAGCATCATGTTCAAGGTGGACGAGGGCGAGATTGCCCGCATCAAGCAGATCAACATCGTCGGCAACAAGGCCTTCTCGGACAAGGAACTGCGCGAGCAGATGCAGCTGAATACCGGCGGCTGGTTCAGCTGGTACACCAAGGCGGACCAGTATTCCAAGACCAAGCTGACCGGCGACATCGAGGCCCTGAAGTCCTACTACCTGGACCGCGGCTATATCGAGATGAACGTGGACTCGACCCAGGTCTCGATCACGCCGGACAAGAAGGACATCTACATCACCGTGAACATCACGGAAGGCGAGAAGTACAAGGTCTCGGACATCAAGTTCGAGGGCGAGATGTTCGGCCGCGAAGACGAGCTGCGCCAGCTGGTGCTGCTGAAGCGCGGCAATATCTACTCGGGTACCGCACTGACCGGCACCAACAAGCTGATCACCGACCGCCTGGGCACCTTCGGCTTCGCCTTCGCCAACGTGAACGCGAATCCGGAAATCGACCGCGACAAGCGCGAAGTGGCGTTTACCTTCTTCATCGATCCGGGCAAGCGCGCCTACGTGCGCCACATGAACATTTCGGGCAACACCACCACCCGCGATGAAGTGATCCGCCGCGAATTCCGCCAGTTCGAATCGAGCTGGTACGACGCCAACAAGATCAAGCTGTCGCGCGACCGCGTGGACCGCCTGGGCTACTTCAAGGACGTGACCATCGATACGCCGGAAGCGCAGGGCACCTCCGATCAGGTGGACGTGAACCTGGCCGTGGTCGAGCGCCCGACCGGCAACTTCCAGATCGGCGGCGCCTTCTCGCAGGCCGAGAAATTCAGCTTCAACGCGGCGATCCAGCAGGCCAACTTCGCCGGCTCGGGCAACACCGTGGGCCTGGAACTGAATACCTCGAAGTACAGCCGCACCATCTCGTTCTCGCACACCAATCCGTACTTCACGGACGACGGCGTGTCGCGCAGCTACGAGCTGTACCTGCGTACCGTGCGCCCGCCGGCAGTGAACATCGGCGCCTACAACATCAAGCAGACCGGCGGCCGCATCAGCTTTGGCGTGCCGTTTTCGGAAGTCGATACCGTGTTCTTCGGCCTGGGCCTGGAGAAATCGCAGGTGGAAACCGATACCACCTCGCCGGCCTACTTCAAGAAATACGTGCGCGACCTGGGCGGCCCGGCCGACGGCGTCGGCACCGTGAACGCCTATTCCGTGCCGCTGACGGCAGCCTGGGCGCGCGACAGCCGCGACAGCGCCACCACGCCGACCATCGGCCGCCTGCAGCGTATCAACCTGGAACTGGACGCCATCGGCGATTCGCGCTACTTCCGCGCCGTGTACGAGCACCAGTGGTACAAGCCGCTGACCTCGAAGATCACGCTGGCCCTGCGCGGCGAAGCCGACTACGGCCACGGTATCGGCAGCAAGGCCTACCCGGTGTTCAAGAACTTCTACGCCGGCGGTATCGGCTCGGTGCGCGGCTACTACAGCTCCTCGCTGGGCGCGGTCGATCCGACCAGCTTCGACGCCCTGGGCGGCGCTTCGCGCCTGATCGGCAATGCCGAACTGCAGATGCCGTTCCCGGGCCAGGGCCAGGACCGCTCGCTGCGCTGGTTCGGTTTCCTGGACGGCGGCCAGGTGTATCAGGAAGGCCAGCGCATGCGCCTGTCCGAGCTGCGCTACTCGACCGGTCTGGGCATCAGCTGGATTTCGCCGGTTGGCCCGCTCAAGTTGAGTTATGCTAAGCCCCTGAACGCCAAGTACGGCGACCGCCTGGAGCGCTTCCAGTTCCAGATGGGTACGGGCTTCTAATTGCCGTATAGCAACAAACATTCACGGAGAGTTAAGTTGAAGATTGCCACCGCAACGTTGAGCAAGTTTGCTGCCGGACTGGCGCTGGGCTGGCTGGCCATGGCGCCGGTGCAGGCGCAGTCCTCGCGCATCGCCTGGCTCAGTTCCGAGCGCATCTACAATGAATCGAAGCTGGCCAAGCTGGCCGGCGACAAGCTGGCCGAGGAATTCTCCAGGCGCGAGAAGTCGCTGCAGGACATGGCGATGCGCCTGAAGAACGCCAATGCCCGCCTGGAAAAGGATGGCCTGACGATGCAGGAAGCCGAGCGCAGCAAGCTGCAGAAGGAAGCGTTCGAACTGGATCGCGACTTCCAGCGCCGCCAGCGTGAATTCCGTGAAGACCTGAACCAGCGCACCAACGAGGAGCGTGCTGCGATCGCCGACAAGGCGACGAGGATCATCAAGGCCCTGGCGCAGACTGAAGGCTTCGACATCGTCCTGCAGGACGCCGTGTGGGCCAGCCCGCGCATCGACATCACCAACAAGGTGCTCGAAGCGCTGGACAAGGACAAATAACAGCAAAGATTGGAATACCCAGATGGGCTTTCGACTAGGAGAATTGGTCGAGCGCCTGGGCGGGCAACTGGCAGGCGATCCGGACATCGAGGTGATCGGGATCGCGCCATTGTCCGACGCAGGCGCTTCGCACATCAGCTTTCTCAGCAACAGTAAATTCCGCGCACAGGCGGGGCAAAGCCAGGCGGCAGCCCTGATCCTGTCCGCCAACGACGACGCCACCGTGGCCGAGAGCTACCGCGGCGCGCGCATCGTGGTCAAGAACCCCTACGTGTACTTCGCCCGCGCCGCGCAGCTGTTCGAGGCGCAGACGGCGTATGTGAAGCCGGCCGGCGTGCATCCGACCGCCTTTGTCGATCCTTCCGCCCGGGTCGATCCGAGCGCCCATATCGGGCCGAAAGCGACCGTGGACGCCGGCGCCGTGATCGGCGCCAACGCGGTCATCGACGCCGGCTGCTATATCGGCCGCGACGCGCAGGTGGGCGAGGGCACGCATTTCTTCGCCAACGTGACCTTCCAGGCAAAGTGCGTGATCGGCAAGCGCGGCATCATCCACTCCGGTGCGGTGATCGGCACCGACGGTTTCGGCTTCGCCAACGAAGGCGGCGTGTACGTGCGCATCCCGCAGACGGGCCGCGTGCTGATCGGCGACGATGTGGATATCGGCGCCAACACCACGGTCGATCGCGGCGCGCTGGCCGATACGATCATCGAAGACGGCGTGAAGCTGGATAACCAGATCCAGATCGGCCACAACTGCGTGGTCGGCGCGCATACCGCCATGGCCGGCTGCGTCGGCGTGGCAGGCAGCGCGAAGATCGGCAAGCATTGCACCTTCGGCGGTGCGGCCATGGTGCTGGGCCACCTGACCATCGCCGACAATGTACATATTTCCTCCGGCAGCCTGGTATCGCGTTCGATCCATGAGGCGGGGCAATATACGGGCTTCTATCCGCTGGCCAAGAACAGCGACTGGGAGAAGTCCGCCGTGATCGTCCGCAACCTGGACGGGATGCGGGACAAACTCCGGTCGCTGGAAAAAACCATTAAAACGATAACGAATAACGAAGAATCATGACCACTTCTACCGAATCCGCTGAAAAAAAGACGATGGACATCTGCGAGATCAAGGCCTACCTGCCGCACCGCTATCCGCTGCTGCTGGTTGACCGCGTTCTCAACTACGAAGTCAACAAATCCATCACCGCCATCAAGAACGTGACCGTCAACGAAGAATTCTTCAACGGCCACTTCCCGCACAAGCCGGTCATGCCGGGCGTGCTGATGATCGAAGCGATGGCGCAAACCGCCGCGCTGCTGTCGTTCAAGACCATGAACCTGATGCCGGACGAGAATTCGGTGGTGTACTTCGTGGGCATCGACAATGCACGCTTCAAGCGTCCGGTCGGTCCTGGCGACCAGCTGAAGATGGACGTGGAAATCCTGCGCGTGGCGCGTGGCATCTGGAAGTACAAGGCCGTGGGCTCGGTGGACGGCCAGGTGGCGGTGGAAGCTGAACTGATGTGCACCATCCGCAGCTCGGCGGACGCAAGCCAGCCTGCATAAATCATGGCGAACATCCATCCAACCGCAATTGTCGATCCGAAGGCCGAACTGGCGGCGGGCGTTGAAGTCGGCCCCTACACGGTCATCGGCCCGAACGTGAGCATCGGCGAGAACACCGTGGTGGGTCCGCACGTGGTGATCGAAGGCCACACCAGCATCGGCAAGAACAACAGGTTCTTCCAGTTCTCGTCCATCGGCGCCGCGCCGCAGGACAAGAAATGGAACGGCGAACCGACCCGCCTGGAAATCGGCGACGGCAACACCATCCGCGAGTTCTGCACCTTCAATATCGGCACCGCGCAGGACAAGGGCGTGACGAAGCTGGGCAACAACAACTGGATCTCGGCCTACGTGCACCTGGCGCACGACTGCGTGGTGGGCAACAACACCATCTTCTCCAACAACGCCCAGCTGGCGGGCCATGTGGAGATCGGCGACTGGGTCATCATGAGCGGCTTCGCCAACGTGCACCAGTTCTGCAAGATCGGCCCGCACGCCTTCGTCGGCATGAGCACCAGCCTGACGCAGGACGTGCCGCCCTTCGTTCTCCTGAACGGCAATCCCGCTGCGGCCCACGGCGTGAATATCGAAGGCCTGAAGCGCCGCGGTTTCAGCCGCGAGCAGATCAACGCCATCCGCAACGCCTACAAGACGCTGTACCGCTCCGGCCTCACGCTGGAAGAGGCGAAGGCCGCGATGATCGCGCAGGAGCACGAACTGCCGGAAGACTGCGCAGTGCACGCCCGCGCCATGCGCGAGTTCCTCGATACGGCAAGCCGTGGCATCGTCCGCTGACTTGTCGCTGGCAGTCGTCGCCGGGGAACCCTCCGGCGACATGCTGGCCGGACGCCTGCTGGGCGGCCTGCGCCAGCATCTGCCGGACGCGCGCTTCCACGGCATCGGCGGCCCGGCCATGCAGTCGCATGGCTTCGAGTCGCACTGGCCGATGGACAAACTGACCGTGCGCGGCCTGTTCGAAGTCATTCCCCGCTACCGTGAACTGAAGGGCATCCAGAACCAGCTGCGCGACCAGCTGCTGGCGGAGCGTCCTGCCTGCTTCATCGGCGCCGACTACCCCGGTTTCAACCTGGGCCTGGAAGCACAGCTGAAGGATGCCGGCATTCCGACCGTGCACTACATCGGCCCGCAGATCTGGGCCTGGCGCGGCGGCCGCATCAGGAAAATCATCCGTTCCGTGTCGCACATGCTGGTGATCTTCCCCTTCGAGGAGGAGATCTACCAGCAGGCGGGCGTGCCGGTGACCTATGTCGGCCACCCGCTGGCCGAGGTGATCCCGCTTGCGCCGGACGAAGCGGCGGCACGCCGCCAGCTCGGCATCGCGGAGGACGCCAACGTGGTGTGCGTGATGCCCGGCAGCCGCATGGGCGAGATCAAGTACAACACGGCGGCCTTTGTCGGCGCCTGCAAGCTGCTGAAGCAGCGCGACCGCTCGCTGCGCTTCATCGCGCCGATGGCGAACGAAAAGCTGCGCCAGTATTTCCTCGACGTGGTGGCCGAAGCCGGCCTGCAGGAGGTGGAAATCACGCTGCTGGATGGCCAGTCGCACACCGCCATCTGCGCCGCGGACGCGGTGCTGGTGGCATCGGGCACGGCCTCGCTGGAAGTGGCGCTGTACAAGAAGCCGATGGTCATCGCCTACAAGATCATGGCCGCTTCCTGGCACATCATGCGGCATATGGGCTACCAGCCCTGGATCGGCCTGCCGAACATCCTGTCGCGCGAATTCGTGGTGCCGGAACTGCTGCAGAACGACGCCACGCCGCAGGCGCTGGCGGACGCGCTGTGGAAGCAGCTGAGCGATGCGCCGCACCGCATGCAGCTGGCGCAGCGCTTTACCGATATGCACCACAGCCTGCTGCGCAACAGCGCGCAGGAGGGCGCTGCGGCCGTGTTAAAAGTCATCAATAAGTGATCAGAAAATGAGTGCCCCACAAGCCGGCCTGTTCGACGACCTGCCGTACTCGCTGGAAGAGATCATCTGCGGCGTGGACGAAGCCGGGCGCGGGCCGCTGGCCGGCCCGGTGTATGCAGCCGCCGTGATTCTCCATCAGGAGCGTCCGATTCCCGGCCTGCGCGACTCGAAGAAGCTGACCGAAGCGAAGCGCGACGAGCTGGCGCCGCTGATCCGGCAGCACTGCGTGGCCTGGGCCGTCGCCAAGGCGTCCGAAGCCGAGATCGACCGCCTGAACATCCTGCAGGCCAGCATGCTGGCCATGAAGCGCGCCGTGTACCAGCTGGCCACGGTGCCCACGCTGGCCCTCATCGACGGCAACAAATGTCCGGTGATGAGGATCCAGACCATTGCCATCGTCGATGGCGACAACAAGATCGAATCCATTTCCGCCGCGTCCATCCTCGCCAAGACGGCGCGCGATGAGGCGCTGGTGAAGCTGCACAAGAAATATCCGCAATACGGTTTCGACCAGCACAAGGGCTACGGCACCGCGCTGCACCTGGAGCGCCTGCGCGAGCATGGCCCTTCGCCGGTACACCGCCGCTCCTTTGCCCCGGTGCGCGAACTGCTTGAGCGGGACGCATTCCTATGAAACACATCACCTCGCGCGACAACGCACAGTACAAAGACCTGAAGCACCTCGCCACCAGTTCGCAGGCACGGCGCAAGGCCGGCCGCACGCTGCTGGACGGCGTGCACCTGTGCGAAGCCTGGATCGAGCTGCGCGGCCATCCGGAGCAGTGCATCGTCAGCGAATCGGCGCTGCACAATCCGGAAGTGGTCACCATCGTCGATCAGCTGGAAGCGCAGCATGCGCACGTGCTGGGACTGCCCGATGCGCTGTACAACGCCCTGAGCCAGGTCGAACACGGCGTGGGCATCATGTTCCTGGTCGAGACGCCGCACAAGGCCACCCCGTCCGCGCTAAGCGTGAATGCGGTCCTGCTGGACAATGTGCAGGATCCCGGCAACGTCGGCACCATCCTGCGCAGCGCCGCCGCGGCGGGCGTGAAGGAAGTGTATTGCGCTCCCGGCACCGCCTTCTGCTGGTCGCCGAAAGTGCTGCGCGCCGCGATGGGCGCCCACTTCGTGCTCGATATCTACGAAAACGTGGAACTGGCGCCGCTGGTGCGGAACGCGCCGATCGCCACGCTGGCTACCAGCGGCTATGCGGCCGAACGCCTGTACGACATCGACCTGAAACGCCAGGTGGCCTGGATCTTCGGCCACGAAGGGCAGGGCGTCTCCGATGGATTACTTTCCGCAGCGAAACATAAAGTTGTGATTCCCCACGTCGGAAAGGTCGAATCGCTTAACGTTGCCGCGTGTGCGTCTGTATGCTTTTTCGAACAGGTGAGGCAAAATCTGTCCTAGGGCTTCAAATGGAGGCTGAAATGGACATCACGAGTTGGCACTGCCTGGTCGCGGAAAGTGAGCCGGTCCAGCGCGAGCTGATGGTCGGCATGCTGCATCACATGGGGGCACAGCAGGTGACCGCGCTGTCGGACGGTCCCAGCGTGCTGCGCGTGCTGGAAGATGGCCTGGACGCCCTGGTGGACATCATGCTGATGGACCTGAACCTGGCCGGCATGGACGGCCTGGAGCTGATTCGCCACATGGGCGAGATCGGCTGCAAGGCTGGCCTGATCGTGCTCGGTTCGCACAGCAGCGATGTGATGTTCTCGGTCGAGACCATGGCCGAAGCCTACGGCGTGAACATTCTCGGTACCGTGGCGCGCCCCGTCAGCGCCTCGCGCCTGGCGGCACTGATCGACAATTACGCGCCGCCTGCGCCGCAGGCGGACGATCTCGCGCCGCAGGAATTCAGCTTCGCCGAAGTGCAGCGCGGCCTGCAGGCCGACGAATTCGGTCCTTACTTTCAGCCCAAGATCGAACTGGAGACGGGCCAGATCAAGGGCCTGGAAATGTTCGCCCGCTGGCGCCATCCGCAGCACGGGGTGCTGGGGCCGAACGCTTTCATGCCGGTGCTGGAAAAGGCCAACCGCATCGACTTCCTGGACTGGAACATGATCGAGAAATCGGTGTCCGCCTGCCGTGCGCTGCACGACCAGGGCATTCCGATTTCCTTCTCGGTGAACGTGGACCAGAGCACGCTCTCGCATCCGCAGTTCATCGCGCAGATTCAGGCTTGCCTTGAGCGGCATCATATCCTGGCTGATTACATCACTTTCGAGATCAGCGAACGCTCGGTGCTGAAGGCGGACCCGCATTTGCTGGAGCGCCTGCTGCGTCTGCGCATCATGGGGTTCGGACTGGCGGTGGATGATTACGGGACCGGACGCTCGAACCTGCAGCTGCTGGCTGCGATTCCATTTTCCGAGTTGAAGATCGATCGCGCCTTTGTTGACGGCGCTTCGCGCAAGCGCGCGCTGAGCACGGTGCTGAAGTCGTATCTGGGACTGGCGCGCAGCCTGGACCGGCGTTCAACGGCGGTGGGGGTGGAAACGCGGCAGGATTGGGATTTCCTGCAGGGGCTGGGGTGCACTTATGCCCAGGGATATTACATTGCCAGTCCGATGCCGGTGGAGGAGGTTCCTGAGTGGCTGAATGAGTGGCGGCATTTCTTTTGAAAACCTAAAAACTGGGTCAGACCCATGGGGTCTGACCCTTTGCAGACGCAGCGGGCCGGGCCCTGGGCCAGGGTCAGACCCCTCGGGTCTGACCCCGACTTTAGGTTTCAATACTGCGAGCGCCCCGGCCTGATCTCCTGCAGAATGGTAGTCGAAATCTCCTCAATCGACTTGGTAGTCGAAGACAGCCAGCGTATCCCCTCGCGCTTCATCATCGCCTCCGCCTCATTCACCTCATAGCGGCAGTTCTCGATCGACGCATACTTGCTGCCTGCCCGGCGTTCATTGCGGATCTCGGTCAGCCGTTCCGGCGTAATGCTCAATCCAAATATCTTGCTCTTGAACGCATACAGCGCCGACGGCAGCTTGCCGCGTTCGAAGTCGTCCGGGATCAGCGGATAGTTGGCCGCCTTGATCCCATACTGCATGGCCAAATACAGCGAGGTTGGCGTCTTGCCCGAACGCGAAACGCCGACCAGGATCACATCCGCCGCCGACAGGTTCTTGTGCGACTGCCCATCATCATGCGCCAGCGAGAAATTGATGGCCTCGATACGGTTCTTGTATTCCTCCGAGTCCACGATATTGTGCGAACGCCCGATGGTGTGCGTGGACTTCACGCACAGCTCCTGCTCCAGCGGCACCACGAAAGTCTGGAACAGATCCATGTGCATCGCGTTGGCGCGGTGGATGATGCTGGACAGCTCGGTCTTCACCAGCGTGGAAAAGAGAATAGGGCGCGCACCATCTTCGGCCGCCACTTCATTGATCCTGCGCACCGCATCGTAAGCCTTGTCCTCGCTGTCGATGAACGGCATGCGGAACTGGCGGAACTTCATATCGAACTGCGTGAGCACCGAATGGCCGAAGGTTTCGGCGGTGATACCCGTGCCGTCGGACACGAAGAAAACCGTGCGCGCGCAGGTCGGGGGAACGGAACGTTGCTCTTGAGTCATTAGATCGGCTTCTCGAGTATGAAAATCGTCAATTTGCCCTACAGGCTGTAAAATGCTTTCCAACGGTAAGATTGTGCTGCACGGCGCTAAGAATGACAAGAATGAATGCCGGCATGCCTGCGTAAAGATTTCTATCATCAAAAAGGTGTTTTTATGTCCAACGCAGCATTGAAGGAGCAGAACAGCGAGGCCGTTTACGTGGCTTCGTTCGAAAATTTGCGAATGACGGATGTCGAATCCGTGGGCGGCAAGAACGCATCGCTGGGTGAAATGATTTCCCAGCTGGCCGGCGCCGGCGTGCGCGTGCCTGGTGGTTTCGCTACCACCGCACAGGCCTTCCGCGACTTCCTGTCGCATAGCGAAGCGGGCGGGAAATCGCTGGCCGACCGTATCGCCGCCCGTCTCGAAGGCCTGGACATCGACGATGTCCGTTCCCTGGCCGCCGCTGGCGCGGAAATCCGCCAGTGGATCGTGGATACCCCTTTCCAGCCGCGCCTGGAAAACGAGATCCGCACCTTCTACGACCGGCTGGTCGCCGACTCCACTTCCGAAATGTCGTTTGCCGTGCGTTCCTCCGCTACCGCGGAAGATTTGCCGGATGCATCGTTCGCGGGCCAGCAGGAAACCTTCCTGAACGTGGTCGGTATCGACAACGTGCTGGATGCAATGAAGCACGTGTTCGCATCGCTGTATAACGACCGTGCGATTTCCTACCGCGTGCACAAGGGCTTCACGCACGCCGAGGTGGCGCTGTCGGCCGGCGTGCAGCGCATGGTGCGCTCCGACGTGGGCGCAGCAGGCGTGATGTTCACCATCGACACCGAGTCCGGCTTCAAGGACGTGGTCTTCATCACCTCCAGCTATGGCCTGGGTGAAACCGTGGTGCAGGGCGCCGTCAATCCGGACGAGTTCTACGTCCACAAGCCAATGCTGGAGCAGGGCAAGTCGCCTGTGATCCGCCGCAACATCGGTTCGAAACTGATCAAGATGGAATTCACCGCCGAAGCGAAAGCCGGCCGTTCGGTGAAGACCGTGGATGTGCCGATCGAACTGCGCAACCGCTACTCGCTGACCGACGCCGAAATTGTCGAACTGGCGAAGTACGCGGTCATCATCGAGAAGCACTACCAGCGTCCGATGGACATCGAATGGGGCAAGGACGGCCGCGACGGCAAGCTGTACATCCTGCAGGCGCGTCCAGAAACCGTGAAGTCGCAGCAGAAGGCGACCGATTCGCAGCAGCGCTTCAAGCTGAAATCGTCCGGCACCGTGCTGACCTCCGGCCGCGCCATCGGCCAGAAGATCGGCGCCGGTCCGGTGCGCGTGATCCACGACCCAAGCGAAATGGAGCGCGTGCAGCCGGGCGACGTGCTGGTGGCCGACATGACCGACCCGAACTGGGAACCGGTGATGAAGCGCGCTTCCGCCATCGTGACCAACCGTGGCGGCCGTACCTGCCACGCGGCGATCATCGCGCGTGAACTGGGCGTGCCGGCGGTCGTGGGCTGCGGCGATGCGACCGAAGTGCTGAAGGATGGCACCTTCGTGACCGTGTCCTGCGCCGAAGGCGACGAAGGCAAGATCTACGACGGCCTGCTGGAAACGGAAGTGTCGGAAGTAATGCGCGGCGAACTGCCGGCGCTGAAGACCAAGATCATGCTGAACGTGGGTAACCCGCAGCTGGCCTTCGACTTCCAGTCGGTGCCGAACGCCGGTGTGGGCCTGGCCCGCCTGGAGTTCATCATCAACAACAACATCGGCGTGCACCCGAAAGCGATCCTGGAATACCCGAACATCGACGCCGACCTGAAGAAGGCCGTGGAATCGGTGGCGCGCGGCCACGCTTCGCCGAAGCAGTTCTACATCGACAAGCTGGCCGAAGGCATCGCCACCATCGCTGCCGCGTTCTGGCCGAAGAAAGTGATCGTGCGCCTGTCCGACTTCAAGTCCAACGAGTACAAGAAGCTGATCGGCGGTTCGCGCTACGAGCCGGACGAAGAGAATCCGATGCTGGGCTTCCGCGGCGCGGCGCGCTACCTGTCGGAAGACTTCGCAGCGGCCTTCGAGATGGAATGCATCGCGATGAAGCGCGTGCGTGAAGAGATGGGCCTGACCAACGTCGAGATCATGGTGCCGTTCGTGCGCACCCTGGGCCAGGCGGAGAAGGTGGTCAACCTGCTGGCGAAGAACGGGCTGAAGCGCGGCGAGAACGGCCTGCGCGTCATCATGATGTGCGAAGTGCCGTCCAACGCCGTGCTGGCCGAGCAGTTCCTGCAATACTTCGACGGTTTCTCCATCGGTTCCAACGACCTGACCCAGCTGACCCTGGGCCTGGACCGCGATTCCGGCATGGAGTTGCTGGCTGCCGACTTCGACGAGCGCGATCCTGCGGTGCAGGCGCTGCTGTCGCTGGCGATCAAGGCCTGCCTGAAGCTGGACAAGTACATCGGCATCTGCGGCCAGGGTCCATCGGATCATCCGGAGCTGGCGGTGTGGCTGATGAACGAAGGTATCGAGACGATGTCGCTGAATCCGGATTCCGTCATCGACACTTGGCAGAAACTGGCAGAAATGCAACAATAAAGTAACGACAAGCCTCGTTGCTTTATGAAACCCCCGGGGCCTGTTGGGCGCGGGGGTTTTTGTTTTTAGAAGCTGAAAACCTAAAACCTTTAAACCCAAAACCGGGGTCAGACCCATGGGGTCTGACCCTGG